>VTLG01004515.1_pt1 | contig 19248 bp, 25 predicted proteins | sample 4694571 | NCBI WGS metagenome assembly VTLG01 (sample SAMN12604809, study PRJNA352737) | marine metagenome | biome: ENVO:00000447; feature: ENVO:00000209|ENVO:00000569|ENVO:01000036; material: ENVO:00002151; isolation source: viral sequences binned using virsorter ...
TATCACAATAAACTTCTAAATGACTATCTTCATGTCGTGTATGATAATCATTAATCTTACCTTCATTCGCATCTACTTTATCATCCTTATGATACACATCATAATCAGCATGAACATTCTCTAAGTCATCCTTAGTATATTCATGCATACCATGATTAGTATGCTCTTTACCATCTTTAGGGTCAATGTAGACCTCATGTTCTAAGTCGTGCTTAATAGTCATAGTTTTAACGTGTTGTCGGAGTACCTTCTCTACCAAAAGAGTCTCTTACTAAATTCAATTTTGTATATGTTCCATCAGTAGAAAAATAATGACAAAGATCGGTTATAATATATAGACCCCCAGTTCTCTTATTTACTTCACCCTTGGATTTATCTGCAGTTACGGATGGTGCATCTATAAACATAGCATCTCCTGCATGAAGTGAAAGATCTCCTGGTATAGTAACTCTTAATTGAGAAGCATAGAACTGATTATACCTTCTTATTGATTGATTGACAATCTGACTCTGAATAAAATTAGGATCTCTTGATTTTTCTAACTGTTGTTGTTCTGCACCCAACCCAGATCCAGTAGGAAGAGTTCCAGTATCATTTACATAATAAGTTGTTCTAGAAAAATCTTTATTCTCACCTTCTCTATCAAATATAGGATTTAATACAGGAAGTTCTTCACCACCAGTTGTTAAATTCTTTTCAGATCCCTCATCTTGAGGTTCTCCTCCACCAGTTTTAGTAGAATCATCCTTTATACTTCTAGTAATAATCTTATACATCGCATTAAATGGATTAAATGTAATCAAACGTGTTGCATAAGTACCTAGTAATAATTTTTCTTTTATATTAACTCTATTCTCCTCTGAATATTCAAAGGCTTTCATATCATATCCTGGAGGGATATTAGCACCATCATCATCAAAAGTATTATCAAACAATATAGATTTCTTAATCGGATTTTTTTCTTTATCTAATAGAGTATCAATAGATTTAAATTTAAATCCTTCTGAAGTTTCCCAAAAGAAAAATCCTGCACTCTTTCCAAGTTTCCCTGAAGGAACAGACTTCTTAGATAATGTATTCAAAACAAAAAAAGGTTTCCTATTATTACCTATAAAATTATAATTATTATCAGTCTCTTCTATGTCAAGATCTTTTTCTGTATCAAGATATGCTGGTGCTCCTTGGAAAATTTTTGTAACATGATCAGATATCTTACCATCAAATCTAGTATTAACTCTTATCTTTTCATTTAAAATAAATTCTTTTGATACCAATTCTAAAGCTACAGTAGTAACTTTAGAAGTTTCTTTTATGGGAGTAACTTTATTAATATAAAGTTTCATATCTATTTCATTCTGATTATTATCTTCAATCTTAACCTTAACAGTTTCTGTTCCTACTATAGGAAGTCCTTCTACAGCCGTCACTACCTCCTCACCATCTTCTGATGGAATAGCATGACCACTATCAGTATAATTTACAGTAATCCTTACTGTCTCAGCTAAAATACTTTCATGGTACTGAAGTACACTAATTCCAGGAGCTAAATCAACTTGACGACTTGAATCCTTATTAGATGCAACAATAAACGAAGATATTATAGCAGGATCAGATGATTTTGATAAAACAATTTGGGCCATATTAATCTCCCTTCGCTAAACTTTCATAGTCATCATTTGAAGAACCTGACCTTCCAGAAGTAACAGGAACAGGTACTTGTTCTGAACCAGGTATCATATTTATCTCATTAGAAGGAGCATAAACAATAACCTCTCTTTCTGTACCCAAAGCATCTTCATATGTTGCAGTAACACCTAATAATTGCTGATCAAATTTTGGTATTGGTTTACCTAACTTAGCCAACAATCCACCATCACTACTTGGGGGTGTTGCAATATCTACATCTCCCTTACCTGCATCTGAATCTTTTGATAAAGATACTTCAGTTGCAGACTTATCTGAAGGATCTATACCATACTGTTTTAATTTTTCCCTCTGCGATAAGTTATGGAATTTCATATATTCATCCATACCAACTTCTTTGTCATTAATATATGCCTTTCCTGTCTTCATATCAAATCTACCAGTAACTTCTTTCTTTGTTACTGTAGAATCTGAAGACTGAATTTCTGATTCTTTATCTGATTTTTTATTAGTTATTTCTTTTACTTTATCATATCCAGTTATATAAGGGTTTTCATAATCATCTTTATAACCAGGATATTTTCCAAAAATATTTCCTTTAGGTTTCCAATTATCCTTATCAAACTTAGACTTATCATACATTGCATCCACACCACTCTTATTTTTATTCCAATTCATTGCTCCAAATCCACCTTCTTCATCAGAAATCACCCCAAATATATCAAACATATTCGTAAAAGATCTGAATTGCTCTCTAATTCTTGCATCATATTTTTCAAGATTAAGTGTTGCTTGATCTCGTTGTTCTGGACTCATAAAAGGCCAACGTATTGCTTCAATCAACATCCTAAATGGTGCTCCAATAATATCAAATAATCCAAATATAAAACCATTTATTCTTCTACCCAATCCTATAAATTTAGATAGTCCCCATGACATCCATCTTCTAGGATCATACCATCCCTTATCTTCTTGATCCTGTGCTAACTTTTTAGACCATTCTTCCATTTTCTTTGACTGCTTCTGAGCCTGAGCACCGAGCTCACCTATTAGTGTAGCAAGACCTAGAGCACCTACAACAATTCCAGTTGCTGCAGCAGCAGTTACCGCTTTTCCACCAACCATTACAGTTTTTGCTGTCGTGAAAACTTTTCCCAAAGCAGCACCTTTTGAAAGTAATGCAGATCCTTTTGCCAATAACCCTGTTCCACCTGCACTACCTGCAACAGTACCTCCAGCACCAGTTGCTTTTATAAGTCCTGCTTTAGTTAATAACCCCGTAAGAGCACCCACAACTGCTTTACCACCAGGTATTCTTGAAAGACCTGAAACAATTGCACTACGAGTACTTGGATTTTTTAATAGTTGTTGCCCTACTACTGCTGTTGTTGTTCCTGTTACAGCCGTAGTTAATGCTGCCTGATCTCTTCGTTGTGCCGCTTGCTCTTCTTTTAAATTTGATGGTTTCTTACCACCAAAAATCATATCATATATTAAACCACCAAATGCATCACCAAGCATTCCTCCACCTAATCCACCCAAGAAAGTTCCAGCAACTGGAATCAAACTACCAATCAAAGCTCCTAACCATAATCCTAAACCTGCACCAATAGCTTTGAATGCTGCTTTACCAGGACGTTCTTTGAATACAAATACTTGTAAAGCAAAGTCCGTCAATGCTCCTATAAAAGGAATTCTTTTTACAACAGGACTTATAAAGTTCTTTGTTACTTTAAGTAACTGTCTAGTACCCTTTCTACCTAACGTCTGTGTAAGTGCCTTCCTTCCTAAATTTGTTATTGGAGATCTTCCAAATCTTCCTCCTGTAAGAGTACGTCCTGTGATAGAAGTAGGAGTTCTTCTAAAAGGTCTGATATTATTTGAAGGTTTTCTTAATCTTCCTCTTCTTGATCTAGTTCTTCGAGTATCAAATCCATCCATCATAGCATCATCACCCTGCAATCTCTCAAAGAGGGTCATAGTACCAATCAGAATTGCAGCATCAAGGAGAAACCCTAATGCTTTACCAAATCCTGAAAAGGCATCAGCAAATTTCTCTCCACCCATTCTCTTTAAGAATCCATAAGTGGCTTCTTGAGCTTTGACACCAAAATGTATAAAGGATACAAATCCACTAAGAAATTTACCACCAATATCAATTATAAAATTAACAAATTTTCCTACATTAACAATAACAGGTATTAGTTTAGGTAATAATGGTATTAACTTTATTGCAACCCATCCCAGTATCCAAGTAGTAACAAATTTTCTAATACTATCAAAGAAACTTAAACCAGGAATTTTTTTTGGAACTAATTTCTTCCATTCATTCTTAGGTTTTTCTAATTTCTCTTCCTTTTTTGATCTCTTATCTTTTTCAAGAGATTTTCTTAACTTCTCATTTTCTTTTATCTTTTTCTCATTTCTTTTCGTAAGAAATTTATCAATACGAATAACAGATTTTTTTATTTCAATAAGTTTACCTTTAACAGGTTTCCCATTAACCTTTGCAGAACCTGGAAGTGCTTTTAATATTGCCATCTTATATTACTATTCCTAACTGCTTTTTCTTTCTAGAAGATCCACTTCCAACACTAAATTTAGGAATTGATTTACTACTATTAGGTTGTCCAGAATTTGGATTAGTATTAACAGTTTTCTTTGTAGGTAATAAAGTTACTTTTGGTGCAGACACTGAAGGTTGTCCTACTGGAGGTTTAACATTCTGATTAGAAGCAATCTTTATATTAACACTCTTTAATCCATCACCAGGAATCTCTAGTTGTTCTATATTTGTTTCTGCTTCTTTCTTTTCAGATCTTGATGCTCCTGGTGGAGGTGAAGTTGGAGTTGTACTTTCTACTGGAGGAGTCTCTACTTGTTTTACAGGTACTTCATCTCCTCCTCTCTTACCAAACAATGACTTACCTATTTTTCCTAAAAGTCCACCACCACTTTGCTTATCAAAATCAAACATACCACCCGTAGCAAAGTCTAATACTCCTCCAATACCTCTCTTAAGACCAAATCCTGATTGATCTTCACCTCTCTTTGCTTGTTCGTCAGCAGCACCCCATGCCTTATCCTTACCACCAAACAAAGGATTAAATTGTAGAATACCAGCACCTCTCTTATCAAAATCAGTAAGACCCATTGTTGCAAAATCAGCCAATCCTCCTGCCATTCTACGGATACCCCAATCTTTTGGTGCTCCCTTACGATTCTTCTTATCAAAATCAAACATACCAAGTGTTGCAAAGTCAGCAAAACCACCAGCCATGCGTTTCAAATTCAATCCATCTCCCTTTTTACGTTCTCCATCAAGACCAAATGGTGAGTTAGCAACAGCCTCAGCGTGAGGTGTTCCTGGTGGATACCAATTCATAAAATCCTTAAACATATAAGGAAGTTTGTGTTTCATAAATTTAGGATTAGGAATTGTTTCACCCTTCCAATTCGTTTTTTCTATTGGGAATGGTAATTCAATAAGTTTCAATCCCAATTTTCTATTTTGATCATTAATATATTCAAGTTGACCTTCTTTAACCTCTAAATTTTTAGAAAGATTATACCTTTTTACTCCCCTCGATCTATTACGTTTAAAATCATTCTCTCCTTGTTCCCAATTTATTGGCATTGGTTTTTTACCATCTCCTGCAAGACCCCTTCTTGCATGAACCATTCCGTCTTTAACTTCAGGTTTATTAGCATTAGGTCCTACATTAAATGAAAGTGGATCAACACCAAGTGTTTTCACCATTCTTTCTCTTGCTCCAACCTGTAATACAGATTCCCCACGGGTTAACATTGCAGGAACTTTATCAACACCACCAGGTCCCTCTACTTCACCTCCGTCAGCACTTCCACCTTGATTAAATCGAACTCCTTTATTATTAGGTTTGTATTTACTAGTACTTTGATTAATTTCATTAGCAGCAACATCCATTCTATGTGATTCTGTACCTGGAATAAATTTATTAATATCTCGCTGCATATCATAACCTATTTCATCTGCTATCTCTGCAAATTGTTCTGGAGTCAAATTATCATACCCATACTTCTTCCCATGCTCTTTTAATTTCTCTGCATATTCAGGATTATCTTTGGCAGCTGCGATTATCCCTGCTGCCACATTTACTTGATCTCTTGCAGCTCTACCCAAATCAATATTCTGACCGTCCTCAGTCATCTTCATTCCAAAAGGAAGCTTTGAACTATTCAATTCATCAACTTCCTGCTGAGTTCGTATTCGAGTAACTCCATTCTCATCAGTATATGCATGTGGTTTAGTATCAGTGATTCCATACTGTTGTTTCATCACATTCATACCAGCATTCACTAATGGATCTAATTCTCTTCCTGGTTTAGCATTACTCATATCAGATTGAAGTTGAGTCATATCATCCCCAGTATCACCACCAGTCTTCATAAACATCATTCCCATACTTAAAGCAGTACCAACAGCTCCAGTTCTTTGAAGACCTTTAGCAAGTCTTGCTCCTTTCAATCCCCTAGTTGCTCGATATATACCCCTTGCACCTCTTATTTTTTTTGCTGCTGCAAGTTGAGCAGCTAATGCAACCAATTTGACTGCACCTTTTATTGCTATTCTGGTTATGGATCTAATAAAACCACCCAATGCTGTTCCAAAAACAAGATAAAGTCCTAATAACTTACCCCAATTAGATCCAAAAAATTTAATAATACTATTAATCTTACCTTTATTAGCAGGATTACCAAACCATTTAAGTATATTTAAAAATACTTTTCCTAAAATTAAAGTCTTTATAAACTTAAATAACTTTCCAAATATACTTTGAACAGGAGCAAGAATTTTCTCACCTGCACCTTTTAAAAATCCAGTTACCTTACTTAATCTACTCTCTTCTTTTTCTCTTTTCTCATTTTCTAATCTAGTCTTATTAATTTTTGCATTTTTATCTTCAATCTTTTTCTGTTCCTTTAAAGTAGTTTCTATTCTAGAAACAGTCTCAGCAATTATATTAATAGTATCAACCAATCCTGTTGCTACTCTTTTTTTATTATCTTTTTTATTAGCAACACCATCATCCTTTCCTTCAAGCATCTCTGCATCATCTGTTGCTGCACCAGGTAGAAGTTTTGGTTTTTTCTTTTTACCTAAAAATTCTCCTACATTTATTTTTGTTCTCTTTACTTTAAAATTAGGATCTGCTGCCTTTCTATCTGCCCTTACTCTTTGTATTTCTTTTTGTAATATTGGTATCCTTCTATCACTTGCATTCGTAATGATAAGTGTATTAGTAGCTTCCTTTAAGGCTCTCAAATAGTCTTCATCATTCTCTATCTCCCAAGGATTAATCCCAAGATCAGTAATTATTTTTATCGGTGATACAATAACCGCCATTTAGAGTCGCTGTTGCTGTTGCTGTTTCTTTTGCTTTTGTTCTTCCTCTTCAAGATGCTGTTGAAGAAGTAATACATAAATGTCTCGCTCCCAAGGCATCATATTTTCAATTTCAGTCAAACTATATTTATGATATTGCATCAACGAAAAATTGAGTTTGAAGTAACCTTCAAGACTCATATGTACCAGAGCTAAGCGAAAAAAGATGCTAACCCTTCAAGAACCACATCACTTTCTTTCTTAGTCTTAGGATTAGTTATCTTCACTGAATGAGATAACTTAGGCATAGTCTCAAAGAAATTTTCAATCTCTTTAAACTGAGAAGAATTCATTGACTCAAGAAATTCAGTCAATTCTTTCTTAGTACAGTCAGCAGTAGACCATACTTCTTCTTCAGTATAAATCTTATCAATACATGTTCCAATCAATTCAAATGATTGATCCATCTGATTAGCATTGTCACTAAAATCAAAATTGTTTTTAATGAATTGCTCTAAAGAAGGATACTTCATTTCCATCATAATATTATCATCAAGTTTTATCTGATTACTATGTCCATCAGTACGTTGAATTTGAATATCATCAATAGGAATCTCCTTTTTAACTTCAGTAATTCCATCATCAGGACATATTAAATTAACTTCAATAGTTTCTCCTACAGATTTACCACGAATATTCAAAAACAAATACTCTATATCAAAAGTAGGTAATGACTCAACCTTAATACCCTTTGTCAAAACACAACTTTTAATTACTGCTTTAATAGCATTAGTAATCTCTTTAGTGTTTTCACCTTCAAGAGCTATCAATAAAACCTTTTCTTCTTTAACTAAAAAAGGTCTATATTTAACAGTCTGTTCTGTAGAAGGTAGTACCAACTCATATGTCGGAGTCGAAATCTTTGGTAATGGCATGATATGTTTATAACAATGTCAGTGTATTTATTTATAGGGGTTATCCTGGATGATCAGGTAAAAGCCTTTTAAGATCATCAACATTAATATCTCTTTTACCTACTGGTGCATTTGAGTTTTCCTTATTCTTTATTTGTGAAGATGGGGTAACAGGTGGTATTAATGGTAGAGTTTGTACTTGTGGTTCTGTAATAACTTCATCTCTTTGTATCTTAGGTTTCGGAGGAGAATTGTTTTTCTTCTTATTTTCAATCTGTCCAGCTGGAGTAGAAGGATCTGAAAAAGTTTCATCTCTTGAACCTTTACCAAAGTTTGGATCTAATTCTCTTCTTAATTGAGATTTTGATTTACCACCACGTAATATTTTATCTTCTTCAGCAACTGCATTTGAAAATCCAGTTGGATCTGTTGCTTGTCTTTCTTCCGATCTAGTTAAAACATTATCAGGAGAAAGAGGATCTTTATTCTCCACACTTGGAACTCTATTAACCTGAAGAAGTGGTTTTCTATTAGTAATAAATGTTTGATGTTGAATGTATCTTATATAAGAATAAGTAACTGTACATTTCAAAACATTTGGTTCACCATATGATAATGGCATTGAGTTAATCGCTGTAGGATATGTCCTAATAAACTCATATTCTAATTGTCTATCTACTTCAGCACCAACATCATCTGCAGTAATTGCTACACCTTCTAAATATCCTTTCTCAAATTTTTTAATATACAATCCCGTATCTATCATATACTCATCAGGATAACTCATTTGATAATGATAATTAACATTCCTCAAAGAATCCATAGAAGATACATTAGAAGGATCTTCACCTGCAATATATGCTATATAACTCTCAAAGAATTTTATTGGATAATATGAATTAATAAATGTTGATCCATCTTTTGCAGATCGAGGGTCAACTGTACCAACTTCACTATTGACATAGAAAGTTAATTGTAAATTCTGATCATAGACTTTTCTATGAGGCATCTTCTCTGTGACACCTGTGTAATCATTATCTGCAGTAAATGTTATTAAATTATTTCCTGGTAATACTGCTTCAGTACATAACAATGTCAAATAATCATAATTAGATCGCAAATCTATATTTTGTTCTTCTCTATTACCTCTAAGAAACTCTGGCACAGGTAGTTGCACCTCAAAATAAGGAGTTAATGAGGGTGCAAGTAATGATTTTTTTAGATCATCTACCGTTCTATGTATCGGTACTGTTCCTAAAGTTAACTTGTTAGCCACTAGTTTCTAAATAATATTTGACTTACTATATTATGTATGTCCGAAAGTAAAAAGAGTATTTACAAACCCAGAAACCCAAAGAAATATAAAGGTAATGTCAACAATATTATCTGTCGTAGTTCTTGGGAAGAAAAATTCTGTGGTTACTGTGATATTAATGAAAATATTTTAGAATGGGGAAGTGAAGAGTTCTTTATACCATACCGTGCTCCTGATGGTAAGACCCGTCGTTACTATCCAGACTTTTTAATCAAAGTTAAAGAAAGTAATGGTAAAATTAAAACCTATGTGATTGAAGTGAAACCATTTAAACAAACTAAACCACCAAAGAAAAGAAAGAATGTGACTCAATCATACCTATACGAATGTAAAACCTATGCAGTCAATGAAGCCAAGTGGAAATTTGCTGATGATTGGTGTAAGAATAGAGGAATTCAATTTAAAATTATCACAGAAAGAGAATTAGGATTAGCATCATGACAGACTCCTTTGGACTTGATGGACTAGAACAACAAGAAGAAGATAATCGTATCAGACAATATCTTAGTGACTTAAACAATAGAACAAATGATCCAGAAGAAATGATGCTGGAGATCATGGAAGTTTTAAATGAAACTGTTGAACCTATTCCTGAAGTAGGAAAGTTCTATACCTTTGTATATAATGCAAAGACTCCTGGTGAAACTTATGACCAACACCCTTTGATTGCCTGTGTAGATCTATTCTCATGGGGATTCCGAGGACTTAACTTTCATTGGCAGAAATATAGAAACTATACATGGAATGAACTAGCAGGACAACTCTATGTGGTTCAATATAATGAACTAGATGACCTACTTGCCATACCCTATGGTAAATACATACTTAATCCTCGCTAAATAATAAAAAAGTTTTAGAATAAATGGCATTAATTGGTTTTGGACGTACGGCTAAGCCAGAAACCCATTTTGGTAACGATAACGATAAGTATAAGTTCAAGCCTATCGAAACAGGTAAAGGTAGGAACGAAAAATATTTCACGCTTGTTAATAAAGATACGGGAGAAATAGAATTATATAATAATGAATTTGGTGGTGATAGACCAGTGGGAAAATATAATCCTGAGACGAAAGAATTTACTCCAGATCCGAAAGCTAAAGAATATGAAATAGCAGCTTTTAATAACCCAGAAAGTGGTGCTTTAGATAGTGTAATAAAAAACTCCAAAAATATGGTTCAAAAAGAATCATATAACGATTCTATGAATGAAGCAGATGGAGTTAGTCAGAAAGATGCACTAGCTGCTAGTAAACAAATAGCAGATGATTTAATAGATACTGGAACAACAACTATAGATCCAACTGATGGAACTACAATGACAGGAATGGCTGAAGAACGTAAAGCCAATATTCTGGAATCAGTTGGTAGAAAATTCTTTCCCAATCTGAAATATCCAGAAAAAATGAAGGATACTCAAGATGCAATAAAGTTTGAAATATTAGAATTTGAAGCAAGAAAATGGGATTCAGATCAACCAGGTGTTTTAAAAGAAAGAGATAGAAGTAATGCAGCTCTAACAAAAGTACCAAGAGGTTCTATAATCTTACCTATGCCAGGTGGTCTCAAAGATAATAACCAACAGGACTGGGGAAATGCCCAAATGAATCCTCTTGAAGCAGTAGGAGCTCAACTAGCACTAGCTGCATTTGATGGTGCTGATGATGTTGCTGGTCTTATGACTGGTCTAGCAAGTGATATAGGAGCTGAAGGAGTTGATGAGGCAGCACAAAAATTAATTGCAGGTGAAGCAGTAGGTAAAGGTGGACAGTTAATAAAAAGATCTGGTGCATTAATCAATCCCAATGTTGAATTGCTATTCAATTCTCCTATGTTGAGAACTTTTCAATTCCAATTCAATCTATCTCCACGTAATCAAAAAGAAGGACAAACTGTTAAACAAATTATAAGAACATTTAAACAAGCATCAGCACCAAGAAAAACTGCAAAAGGTTACTTCCTCAGAACCCCATTAATATGGCAAATATCATATCTCAATAATGCATATAACTTAAATAGATTTAAGGAGTGTGCAATGACTAGTTTCCAAACAGACTACACACCCAACGGAAACTATTCAAGACTACGTGACGGTACAATGTCACAATATAAAATAACAATGGCCTTCAGTGAACTTGATCCTATCTTTAATGATGACTATGATAAACTTGATCAAGGAAATCTAAATGATCCAGAGATCTTCTCTTCAACTGGACAAGGCCCATTAGCCTTAGGAAATCTAAAAGGTGGAACAGACTCAGCAGGTATAGGTTACTAACATGTCAAATTACTTTAGAAAAATTCCAAACTTCGACTACGTAAGTAGATTACCTAATGCAAAAATAGGTGACTATATGCCAGTCAAAAACCTATTCCAAAGAGGTCAACTGAGAGAAGATATCTTTCAGGATCTTTCTGTTTTTACAAAGTATGAAATAATTGGAGACGATAGACCAGATAATGTTGCCTCTACTGTTTATGATGATTCAAATCTAGATTGGTTGGTTTTAGTTTGCAATAATATTATCAATGTTCAAACAGAATGGCCCATGCCTCAACAGGCATTTGATAATTATCTTATGTCCAAATATACTAAACATGGAGATACTGAATCTGAAACCTATAGTAGAATTTACAATGACGTTCACCACTATGTAACAAAAGAAATCAAAAACTCTGCTGAAGTAGCAGTGGTAAAAGAAGGTTTAACAGTTGCTGCAGATTATTCCATCACATATTATGATTGGTTAGTTGATGGTTATGTTACAATATCAAAAGCTGATGATGAAGAATACAATCCATTATTAGTTACTCCCGTAACAAACTATGAATACGAAGAACAAATTGAAAACGATAAAAGAAATATATTTTTATTAAAACCATTATATGTCGGATTGGTTCTTGATGATCTATCTGAAATGATGAAATATAAAAAAGGATCTACTGAATACATCAGTAAATCCCTTAAGAAAGCAGAAAATATTAGACTATATCAATAACTACTCTTCAGCTAACTTCTGAAAGTACTTCAGTGCATCATCTTCATCTTCCGATGCTGGTGATGAAACTGCTGCAGCCACTGTTGCCTCTGCCTTACGAGCATTAAAGTCTGGTGCATAAGAACCACGACTGTTATCCTCATCTGCAACCTCTTCATCATATACACGACGTGTTGGTTGCTTATGTCCTAAAACATAATCCAAACGCTTCTTCAGGTCATCATATGACTTGAACTGGTCTGGTGCAGTTACAGCAGCAAGTGAATACTGCTTCTTCCACAATGCTTCTAGTGCATCGTCATCATCAAGAACAGGAGATACTACATCGAACTCTGACTTATCGTAATTCCAATAACCATCCTTCTTAACAATCTTCAACTTGAAGTTTGCACCTTGCCAGAAGTCAAAAGGATTAATTGGAGTTTCATCCTCAAACTCTGGTTGCATTGCTTCCATAATCTTATCAAAGATCTTCTTACCAAACTTGTAGAGGAATACTCCGCCCTCGTTCTGAGGATTGGTAGGATCTTTTACGACATAGATGTTTGCATAGTAAGAAAGCTTACGCTTCTGCTTACGTACAGTATCTTTGTCTGCTTCATTACCACTGTTCCAGAGTTCACGATTGTGCTCTGAGACAGGATCTTTACCACCTGTTGTGGTTAAAGAGTTCTCAATATACCAACCACCTGGTCCTTGAAATGCATGTGAATACACTTTTGCCCAAGGGATATCTTCCCCTTCTGGTGCTGGTAAGAAACGGAGAACGGCATAACCGTTTCCTGTTTTATCAACTTCTGGTTTCCATAGACGGTCATCGCCTGAACCACCAGTGTTGTTCATCTTCTCCACTTCTTTGACTAGTTTAGATGTCAAAGATCCTAGAGAGGACTGCTTTTTTAGGTCTTTAAAAGACATTGATTACCTCTGATTTTTTGAGATTTGGCTTGTGTTGTTTTTATTGTAGATGGTTTATTCTGATTTGTCAAATTCTTTTTTCATAACATCAACCATCTGATTCATATTATCAAATACTATATTCATGTCAACATTTTTTGGCAACCCAAACATTTCGGTAGAATTAATAATACCTTGTTTCATCTCCTGTGCTGCAGGATCATCAGATAAACTCAATCTTGTATACAAGATTTTTTGCTTATCAATAAGTTGCTGTAAAAGATCAACATGATATTTCTTATCCTCCAATGTCATTGTAGGAAACTTAAAGGCATTACCATAGACCTCCTGTTGGAGTTCTCCAATATGTGCCAATTCAGCTCTTACTACTTCGGATTCAAAGAAACTCATTCTTCCTCGTTTTCTGTTGGTGTATCATCAGTTTCAACTTTACTTTCTTCAATCTGTTCTAGAACATCAATTGCTCCAAGAACTTTTTGATAAGTACCACGAAGTGTTTCAAGATTTTCTTCTAATTGAGTCTTCTGCTCTTTTAGATTCTTCAATACTTCTGCATTTTCAAGTGCCATTAATAATAACCTCCTTCAGAATTTTTTTGTAACGGGGTGTATCTATATTTAGGAAGGGAGAATACTTTTTTATTTTACGACTTACGGTTTCCCATACAGGATCAGTAAGTCGTTTATCAAAATCCTTCCTATATTCAAGTATTCTATCACATATTACCATAGTTTCAAGTGAGGTATTGCCACCAAGATAACTCTTTAATATTTGTGGATGTCCTTTAGAACAATCAAACACATCATCAACCTTCTGATCATCAAAGAGTTCATTAGCCTCCTCTTTGAAAGTATATGATAGTGACTGTACCTTCTTCTTCCAGTCCACATATCGTGCCTCACCATTCTTTATCATATCACCAATCCACATTGTACTAGGATCAGTGCTACTAATAAAATTAGAAACAAAAAACTCTTCTACCTCTTTATCATTCTTCTTTCTTGCAAACTTCTCAAACCAGAACCTATCCTTCCTTTTATAAAAGGCTTGAACTGTTGCTCTAGTTTTACCAGCATACTTATGATAATCATACTTATCTTTAGTAAAATGATTCTTTAGAGAGAGATAACAACGATAGGCATCAAAGGGCATCATTCTATTGATTCAAGGAATTTATTAAAGGTATGAATTTTAGATAATTCTTTATGATTACCAATACCTTCTGTTTGAATAGGGCAAAAGAAATCATAAACATCATCTTTAACCATCTGATCAAATGCATCTATCATATAATCTCTTGCCTTTATAACTCTATCATTAATATCATTAAATGCAAAGACTAAAAAAAATCCTAACTTATAATCTTTATTATTATATTTTACATCCATAGCAGATCCAAGTGCTTCTTCTACACGCAAATACTTACACTTTTCAATACTTCTAGAAGTAATACTTTTATATTCTATAGCACTAGAAATTTTAGGAAAATTAATATCCCACTTCTTCCAAGGTCTATACCTTACAGGAACTTTATCTTCAGGTACACCACCAGTTACCTTCTCCATAAGAAGATGAGTTAAAGGTTCAAAATGTTTATTCTGTCTTATTTGCTGAGTACCTTGATCAGTACCAACGATTCTCCAATACTCATCAATAAAATTAAGATTCATTATTCTGAACTAACTCTTTCCAATGTGCATACATCGAACCATAAACCATACCCTCATGGGCTCTGATCTTTGATCCGTCCAATAGCTCCAATTCCCTCTTTGATAACTTCTTTGTTGTTATTTCCTTGTACTCTTTCTCCCAATTGGGGATTTTTTTTATGTAATTCATTTGCTAATTGGCGTTCAAGTTCACATTCTAATGTAATTAAATGTCCTGTCAAGTATTCTGCATACTCATTATCTTCAAATAGATCATGTAGATGAGCAACATGTTCAAGTGCAAAGACTAATTTAGTCTGCGTATTCATTCTAGGCATTATTCATATAGGTAGTTTGGCTCTGGAACTTCTCTTTAAAAAATTAAGTTCCTGTGCTTCATACTTTATCTTTTCCTTTAATGGTTTTGATATAAGTTTAGGTACATTCTCCACATCAATACTATTCTGATCGCAAAAATGAATGATAGCATCAATATAATTCATGTTCTCATTATCCTTTACAAGAGTTTCAATCTCCTGTGCAAATCCTGCAGCAGAAAAAAACTTACTCTCCAGTATTTTTTCTAACTCATTCTCCATCCTGAGACCTAGTGTTGTTGGATACAAATTCTTTTATATACCTTACTAATAATTTAATATAATCCCCTTTGTTCCTTTTGTCAAACACCTTGACTTCACCTGCAGGAGTTACCATAAGGGTGATCAATTTCTTGACAGGGATGCCAGTTAATTCATAGTAAGCTGCAGCATAAAAAGTCTCCTGAACAAAATAGTTTTCCAACCATTTCTCAGGTTTAATCTTTTCAGATGTCTTAAAATCTATGACTGCTAACTCGCCTTCATATTCTGCTATACAATCAACTCTACCTGCAAGACCAAGGTACTCAGAGTAAAGGGTTCTTTCTATAGCGTGTATATTATTTATCTTGTCCAGATATGGTGTAGCATGATGAAACATAAACTTAGTTGCTGGTCTATAATCATCCCAGTTAAGTTCTTTGTTCTCTAAGTATGCCTGTGCTGCCTCATGGAAATCTGTCCCTCTTGCAGTAGCCTTCTTAGTAATTCTATTTGCTTCTTCTATACCAACTCTCTTTCTCCACTTGATAAAGATATCACGATTATAAAAAGATGTTACTGATGTAATAGAAGGAACCCACTCCCCAGAAGGAACTTGATAAAGTCTACAACCAGGAGTTTCTTTCTTTTCTAATTCAATATCACCTAAATGATTCTCATGCTGGAACATAATTAAAATTAATTAATACTCTTCTCTGTTCATCGGTACAAGTTACTCCTTCATGTTCTAAATTAGAATCAAAAAGAACTATACGATTTTCTACACTCTCTACTTTATCACTGTTTTTAAAATTTGTCCATCCATTATTAGTATTAATATAAAAAATAGCAGTAGTTGCATCATTATGATCAATATGCCATCCACCATGTTGATGTTCTATAGTTTTAGGATTAAGATTAGCTTTAATTCTAAGTAATGATGATTGAAAAGTTTCTTTTACTGGTACATGTTCATCCATTTTATGTAACATAGGTTCAATGAATCCAAAAAATTCATCTTGAATACCTACACCATATCTATCAAACATCGAATAGCAAAATTGCCATTTACCATCACCAGGATCATTAATACCATCACTCCACCTCCAAGCACACCTATCACCCATCATATAATCTTGGATTGCTTTAAAATATTCTTCACTTAAAAAATTATCAATTATTTTCATAAATTAAGTTCTAGTTTTGAAATTAAATATTCCTTACAGAGTCCTGACCTAACAATATCTTCTACTCCAAATTCAATAATGTCAACTGATGGCATTATTCTTAGAACTCTCATGAAATCACTAATACCATTTCTTTCATTCTGTTTAAGAAGGTCAGTCTGAGTTGCATCACCGCAAAACATAATCTTAGTATTCTCTCCTACCCTTGTGATTATACTATCAAGTTCATGGAAGTTAAGGTTCTGGAATTCATCTACTATTATAATAGCATTATCAAATGTTGTACCACGTATGAATGATGTACTCCAAAAATCTATAGTACCTTGAGTCTTCAAGTTTGCATATAGCATTTGAAAGTCAGCCTCTGTACGCATCTCAAACATATACTTCACCATATTCTTATAAGGAATCTGATAAAGTAATGACTTATCATCATGGTCACCAGGTAAAAATCCAATCTCCCTAGTGGCAACAAGTGATCTTACAATAAAGATTTTTTCGTATGGAGTTGTGGTATCCAATACATCCTGAAGAGCATTATAAAGAGTAATAAAAGTCTTACCAGTTCCTGCTGCACCATAGGCAACAAGGTTCTTACCTTCAGCATAAGAATCAAATAATAGTTTCTGATTATCGGTGAGGGGTTCAATGTCCCTCATCAAATCAGTATTAATTGGTTTTTTTCTTTTCATTTGCTTAGCCGTTAAACCTACTCCAATAGGTTGGTCACCGTTCTTTTTCTTTCTTGGCATATTCCTTAGTCTACATCAAAGGCAGATTGAGTTGAAGATTCATAAGATCCTTTCTTAGCTAATCTTCCAGAGATACCTCCAGACTTTTCAGCTTTTTGGAGGACTTCTCCCCATCCAGGATTCTTATTAACAAGTTTATCTCTCCACTCTCCAACTTCTCCAGTACCAGGCATAGTAGAAGGGTCTGACCAATCTCTAATCCAATCAGGATTATCTTCACACCATTGAGTCCACTTAGTGACACTCATTGCTACTTCTTTCTGTTCACCAGTTTTCTGATTAACGACAGGATATGTTGCCATATGAATACAATAAGGTTTACGATTATTTAGACCCACTCAAGGGCTTCAGATACTGCAGGGAATTGTTCGGTAAACACCTTCCTACATCCCTCTGCTATCTCCATATGCTCCTTCTGAGTACCGTGTGCAGACCTTAGATTAATATAATGTATCCATGAACGGCATGAACCCGTCATATAGATCCTCGTAGGGGTACAGAGTGGTAATACCATTCTAGCACACTCTTTAGCAACTCCTGCATCTAACATCTGTGTATAAAGACTCTTTGCAGAACTAAAGAGAGTGATCATTTGACGTTCAAATTTATCAGTTATCTCAGGATCTAAATCATCAGTAGAGTTTTGACGATTCTTTGCATCCTGTCTACGAAGTTCTGGTAAATTAATATCACCTAGATCATTACTGCTTGCATATCTCTGTGAGAACTCTTGGAATGTGAAACTCCTATGTCTTAGTATCTGTGCAGCAATAGCTCTATTAGTCTCTATTTCAAGAGTCATAGAAGATTGCTCAAAGACACTCCAATGATTATGCCTAATACAATACTTCAATAGTCCTGCATATTTTTCGTTGTCCTGATTAGAGGGGTTAGATACTCTGGCAATATATGCCATAGTCTTTTCTGCATCAGGAGTAATACTAACAAGTTTTACAGTCATTCATCATCCTCAAATACTTCATCATAGTCTGCTAAAGGGCCTACATTCTGCTCATAATTCTCTTGCTTATAAGAATCAATATCCGAATAAACTTCAGATTCTAATTCTGCCACAACTTCCTTAAGAGCCATGACTAGAACTTTTAATTTTCCTTTATTCATTTGTGTTTAAAGTACTTATTAATTACATCTATTTGATCTTGATATTTAGCAATCATATTAAGTTCTTCTTCCATTGCCTCTATAATATTAGAGTGCTCTCCAATACCAACAGGATTGTTCAAATAAACCTCTACATTTGCAACATGCTTTTGAATATCACCTTGAGCATGTGCTAATAGTGCTTTAATTAATTGATCTCTCATGAGTATTCTCTATTCAAAAATATTATATAATAAAAAAGGGGGTATGTAAACCCCCTTCTCTCTTATACAGCAGTAAGTTCTTTTTGGAACTTAACTCCACGATAGGTTTCTTCAACCTTTTGTGTCTGCTTTGCTTTGCGTGTATCAGTGTCATACTTGACACCACGATAAGTGACTTGTGCCATTGGGTTTCTCCAAAGTAGTAGGGGTTTTAATCCGTTCCTTTAGTCAACTTGTGCGTCCCATTCACATCCTTCCTCAGCTCCACTCTGAATAGTCTCAACTATTTCAGACCTGTATTCAGCAGAAGGTGGTATCTTATCGATAATACCTTTTGCACTTGAACAGGATAAAAGTGTAGCGATTAGGATTTCCATGAGATGAACGATCCGTTCCGAGTCGGCTTACTTGCGTCCCCAATCGAAGGGGGATGAACGTTGTGTTAATACTAACACATGTATACTATATATGCAAGTAATTTTGTATTTTGTGATACAGTTTTACAACTGTCTACCAAATTGATCAGTCAAACCCAGTTTTTTTACTTCTCCTAGATTAGATTTCTCTGCTTTCTTGATCCTTTTATACTCTTTAAGGATTTTATC
>VTLG01009780.1_pt1 | contig 19247 bp, 16 predicted proteins | sample 4694571 | NCBI WGS metagenome assembly VTLG01 (sample SAMN12604809, study PRJNA352737) | marine metagenome | biome: ENVO:00000447; feature: ENVO:00000209|ENVO:00000569|ENVO:01000036; material: ENVO:00002151; isolation source: viral sequences binned using virsorter ...
CTATTTGGCATTTTTAATTCTTGTCCATCTGTTTTAGTAAAAAACTTAAAACCTGCACTAGCATCTTTAAACTCAGGTCGCATTTGTTTTTCTTCTATATGTTTATATATCTCAACAGCGTAATTAAAATTATTATCAACAGCTTGATTAGGAGAGGTTAGACCAAGGAGTGTTCTAAATATATTCCTATTGATTTCGCCCTCTCTTCCCTTGACTAACAAAGATGGTATTTCTGTGCTACCTGTGACCTGTATAGATTTGTCTACTGCTGTTGTATACCAACCTAATGATATGTCTATAAACTTTAAACCGTCAGTATCTTTTATTGCACCTAGTGTTTCAAAAACATCTTGGCTTTCTTCTACTACTTCAGTTACGCCTGTCTCAACTGCACGGTCTATATAATCTTGATATTCTTTTGAACTAAACACACGATTGTCAACACCCCAAGACATTGTATTAGGATTCCATTGTCTTCTAAGACCTCTACCTATACCACCCTTGCCCTCTAACGTAGGGTCAACAGACATAAAGTTTACAAGGCTTGGTGGTACTTGACCTTTGCCTTTAAAAATTAATTTAGTAGGCGTTGAGTTTTTCTTGTCATAATTAGCCTGAGCAAATAAACCTGAAAAACTTTTCTGTATAGATTGTTTATTAATAGAAACCATACCACGCTTAGGCATTTTAAATTCTTTTCTATTAGTACCTGTAAGTAAGGTATATATTTTTTCCCTAGCTTTAGGGGTAGTACCCTCAGGTAAATTGACAACAAAAGTACCATCAGGAAGTAATCTTTTATAAGCATCCAAAATAACATTAGTAAGGTTTTGCCTAACATTAGGTATGTCTATTTCTTGTATTGTTTCAGATGGTAGCCAAGCACCTATATAAGAACCTTGACTTGCATTATCTTTACCTTTTGCATCTTCAAAAAAATTCTGTATTGCAATTAATTGGTCTACTTTTTTGCGACCCTGTACAGGTATGTTTAAGTCTTTTGTTATTTCTCTTAATACACTCATAGAAACAACAGGTGCTAGGCTCTCTGCTACTTCAGGGTGCTGACTTAAAATATTAAGAATCCTCTCTCTATTAAAGTCCTCTTTCTTAACATCTTTAAGATTGTCAGGTATTTCCCTTATACTTTTAATATTTTTACTATTAGACTTATCTATCTCATTTATTGTTTTGACAGCATCCTCTATTGTTAGCTGTTCCCCAAACAGCTTATCAATACCCTTGATGGTTACTTCACGTTTTACAACAGGTTGTTGAACCTCTTCTGTTTGATTAGGGTCTGCCTCAGGCATTTTAAACAGTTCGCCTTGATTGTTGTCTATAGTAATAAACACATCATTGGTTGATGCAGGAGCACTTCTAATTTCTAATTGGTCATAAGGTATACCTGTATTTGTACCCTCAATAAAAGCAAACATCCGACCACTTGTCGGGTCTCTTTCTATTCCTAAAACTTTTCTTGGTGTTTCAAATTGGTCTGCACCTTGATTTGTCCATTGTACAAAATCTCCAACCTCTACTGTTTGCCCTGATTCTACCTGTGAACCGACCTTGTCTATTACAACAGTAGGCTTTGTTTTATACACTCTAAACATTGGAGTTTCCGAACCTTCTTCATAGCTAGTTTGTTCCGGAATTGCCAATATTTCGCTTTGTTCTCCTCGGTCAGTTCGTCTTTCTTGCACCCCCATTAAAGTCGAAATAATGTTCTCGCCATCCTCATTTACAAAGTAATTATCAAATGACTCTGCTATATCAGGTGGTAACGGTATAGAGCCTGTATTGTTCTCAGATATTTTGGATTCTATACCTAAATAGTTGTAGACAAAGGATTTACTAAAAAGTTCCCTGCCCTGAAAATTACTGCTTTTTTCTTGGTTTCTTTGTTCCCAAGCCTTGATATTATTATACAGGACAGGGTCAAGCTGTTCTAGTCTTCTATAAACTGCCTCAACAACGTCTTCTAATACTGCCTCGTTACTTGCATTATCACCGAATATTACATTGACCACTCCGTCTCCATCAATGTAATTAAACGCCTCAGGCTCTAATAAGAACTGCTCTCCACCTTGTTCCTTATCGTATCTTGGATTATTTTCATCAATTCGTGCATCAGCATAATCGGCAGGATTATAACCAATGCTAATTAATTCTTCGGCTGTATATACATCACGTAAAGTTCTATTGCTAAAACGTATACGTAATTTGTCTTTTAATGCACGTAAACCTGTAGCCTCAGCTAGGAACTGACTAAACTCGCTGTCTAAATCTTCCTGAGCGTTTGCTTGTGCCTCTTTCCTGTCTTCATACTTTTGCTTGTGCCTCTTTCCTGTCTTCATACTTTACATATATATCATTTAATAATTCATCTATTTCTTTGTCTGTTGCATTATTAGTAACTAACCTACCCATACCCTCAAATGCACCACCACCAATAACACCAATAGCAAAAGCCTTTTTATCTTCAGGCTTTAATTTGCGTATATCTAATATTAACTCAGGGTCTTCTATTGTGTCATCTGCAACAGCTTGTCCTAGTTCAGTAAAGTAACTTTGCAATACTTCTTCATACCCCTCAGCTACAACACCAAGACCAATACCTGTTGCTCTAAACCAATTACCAAAATTATTAGACAACTTAAATGGCAACCTGCCATAGATACCGTATAGCTGAGTAACATCCGATGCTAATAGTTTTTGATTTTGCTTATAAACTTCCCATCCTGCTATACCTGCTTGCTCATCTGTATAGCCTTGGTCTTTCATATGATTCCATACGCCACCTGCCTCAATCAAAGATTCTACCTGACGACCACCTACAGCACCTGCTATACTTGCTGAGATTGCCTCGCCCTTTCTCATTGCTTTCAAAGCCTCTTTACCTTTTTCAGTACCTCTATATGCTTTTTCAATATTGGCAAATCTCTTTGCATAAGGTATACTTCTGTAAATGCTTTGTCCAACACGACCTGCACCAAAATAAGGAATCATAAGTGACAACATTGACGGTAAAGCCCTAGGAGCATCAACCATCCAAAATTCTTTACTACCTAAATGTTCGTAATCAAATTCATACTCAGGAACGTCTATAGCGTTATTTTTTTGTACGGTGTCTCCCCAATCTTTTATAGAGCCACCAATGTCTTCCATACGTTCGTAATCAAATTCATACTCAGGAACGTCTATAGCGTTATTTTTTTGTACGGTGTCTCCCCAATCTTTTATAGAGCCACCAATGTCTTCCATACCCCACCACTCAAACATACCACCTAAGTCAGATGCCATACCACCTACTCCCGAATCAAAAGCATCTTTCATAATGCCTAAGTTGTTCATAGTAAAAACATCATTGTCTAACTGTGCAGGCACTTTAGGTGCGTTTGCATCTAAGTCATACATCAGGTCATCTACGCTTAAACTACCTGACGTAATGGCATTGTCTATTCTTTGTTTTTGCTCAGGATACATTTCATACAAAGACTCTTTGTAAAACTCAAGTTCTACGCTGTTTTCTATATCTTTAACAACAGTTTGTAGTTCGCTTTTTTGGTTAGCGTGATTACGGTATGTTTCTAAATGCCCTGCGTAATTACGTAGCTTTTGTTGTTCTTCAGGGATTATATCATCAAAAGATTTATTATTGCCATACACATAATTCTTAACAAATGTTAAGTAGTCTCCACCTGACATTTCCCATTGATTGTCTATAATAACCTGACCAACTGCCTTACCACTATCTAAAGTTGGGAAAGCAGGTCTAGGCATAACTTCGCCCCCTGCGTTTTCTATATCAGGAGAAACACCACTACGAACAGCACCATAATCTGCCATCCAATCGGTGTAAACAGAAACGCCATAAGGGTTGTTATAAAATAGTGAGTCAGGAGATTCAAAGTCGGGATTCTCAAAACTCATTACTCCATCGTATAGCCATTGGTTACTCATTTATTTTTGTAATCGTTTGCTCAATTCTTCTTTGTCAAAACTCATTACTCCATCGTATAGCCATTGGTTACTCATTTATTTTTGTAATCGTTTGCTCAATTCTTCTTTGTATCTATCTCTTAAACCTGTTTTCATATCAGGTAAATTCATTCCTGCTGTATTGCTTACATTAGCACCTGCGTTTATACCACCTTTACCCTGAATGATTCCCATTCCCTCTTGTGTTGTCATAGGCTTGCCTGCTTGGTTCATCATAACCCCTGACGTACTTGTACTAGAGGCAGGGTCAGTATATAAAGTACCAAATCTGTCAGTAGTGTCAGCAACTGCACTTCCCGAACCACTACCACCCGGCTCTCCTTTATCACCAAAAAACTTGTCTATTGTATATGCAGGGGATGTTGGGTCTTGCAAATCTCTTTCTATACCACCCTTGATTCCCTGAAAGAATCCACCTGTATCTCCCTCTAGGTCTATGTTTTCATCTGCTAAGTCTTCATCTGTTTTTTGTTTAATATCCTTATCAAGACCATCAATACCTGTCATATATCCACCCATTACTAAGTTTCTTAATTTCATAGTATTAAGATTTTCTGTATTGTATTGCATATATGCTTTAGCAGATATTTCCTGCCTGTCGTCTCCAACGCCAATAAAATACTTAGCATCCTTACCCTGTCCTTCTTTTTCAATTTGATGTAAAGGGTTCTTGCCATCAAACTCAGACATCTTGCCCATAGCATCTACAAATATTTTATAATACTCTCTTTTGTTCTGAGCCTTTATTTTATCTTGCTCTGTTTTGTTTCTATCTGCATATGCTTTTGCACGTTGATTTATTTCATATGTTTTTATAGCATCCTTTTGTAACTGCTTAGATGCCTCTATCTTTGCATCCATCAATGCTTTATGATACTGATTATATAATTCTCTTGGGTTGCTCATAATATCCTCTACGTTATATCTGTTGGGTTCTCTTCTATTAAACTAACCTTGGGTAAATTTTTAGGGTCTACAAAGCCTAGATTTTCTGTACCTATTGGGTCTTTCGGTGGTGTTAAACCTGTGCCCATACCTGACATTTTTTGTTGTGCACCTAGGGTAAGTAAATCTAATCCACCTGAGAAGAAGTTTGACCTACCTTGTTCCATTACAGCTTTTCTTCTATCAGCTAATGCTTGTCTGTAATTATCTAAATTAGCCTCTGCTCTTTCTTTATATGCTCTATTAGCTTGGTCTTGCCTTTCACGTAATGCAATACCCTGTGTTGTTTGTGCATCAGCTAGTTGCTGTGCCTCTTTTAATCCTACCTGACTAGCTAAACCACTACTGCCTAAGCCTTGAAAGGCTAACTGTTGTCTGCCTCTATCTACTGCCTGATTCATTGTTGAAGTTGCTTGCCTTGTCCCAAGTTGTTCTGCACGTGCTACATCTGCATCCGTTACTGCCTCTGCGTTCAACCTTTCTCTTAGTTTCTTTAGTCTTGCCATTTCCTCGGGCGATGCCTTGCCACCATCTAGCCAATCAAGTCCCCCTTTTATCATTTTACCACCTGCTTGTAAAGCAGAGGCTATTGCTAATACTTCTAAACCTGTCATTTAACTAACCTCACTTAAAGATACTTTATAAATTCTTCCACCGAATTTCGCATATAAACCTATTTCGTCATTAGATGGATTTCCACTACTTATTCCATTTGCCTCAGTAACAACAAACATAAAGCTACCGTTACTTAGATTAGATACTTTATTAAAATCTTTTGTAAAGGTAATAGCATCTTGTTTTCCTAAAACTTCCTGCTGTATAAATCTTTGGTCGTCTTGCTTACTCATCAGCTATGTCTATCTCCATACCATAAATATCAACACCACCTGTAACCCAAGTCGCTGTTTTTATTTTTATCATTATACATTTTGCTTTAGCAGTTGCTTTTACAGAAGTAATACCACGTCTAGTTAATTTTTTAAATGTTAAAACGTGGCAAGGTAACTCCTCAAAATCTTTATAAACTTGAACCTGTATTGGTTTTTGACTTCTATAACTCATAGATATTCTGCGTATTTTTACAGAAGTATCATAGCCTACTAACTTAAACCATTTTGTTTTTCTTACTGACTCAAATTGTTCCCCACCAACGCTGTTGCCATTCAAAGCCCTTAGTCTCCATACAGCAGAACCACCTTGAGTTCTGTAATTATATATAGGCTGACTAACAATGTTTTGTGCAGGTGGTGTATATACTTGATGTTGTGGTGCTTGTGCCATTACTGTTCTAATCCCATTTCTAACCATCCACCTACAGGCACAATAGCTTGTTCAGGTTGCACCACATTAGATGGATAATATTTTGTTAATTCTACTTCTTCTTCTTCCATTGGGTCAAAACCATTGAAATCGTGGGCTATTAATTGTTGTGGATAAGGAGATTGTAGACTAGGTTCGTATTCATCCCCATCAGCACCGTCTATATTAATAAGCCTATATATCATAGCATATGCAACCTGACCGTAATATTCTTGAATTGCTACGTTTTTAATTGGTCTATACCTTTGAAATGCACCGTTGCTATTTTCGTCTAATTGATAGATATGAAAAAATTCAAATGTATAAGTAGTGTTCTGTTGAAACTTTACAACTTGATTTTCTATTTGTCCCATATATCTAGCAATTTTATAAGGCTGTCCACTTATCGCCATATGATTATCCAATAGACCGTATGTATTGTCATTGCTAAAACTAAATTCATTACCGTGATGCGACAGCCTACTCCAATATGGAAAATGGTCATCAGAATCCCCTGAGCCATTAGCATCTGCTGTAGCTGTGCTAGTATTAACTACCTGTATTGTAGGCTGTACATAGTTAGGAGATTCTTCGCCCTCGTCTTGGTCTGAGTTAGGGTCAGGTTTTATATCAACCCATTTTCTGTAATTATATATATCAGGAACAAATAACGCAATCGTTCCCTCGTTTATTAGCTGTATGTTTTGCTGTGTGTAAGATGAGTTTTTCCATTTAACAACAACAATACTTTCTGTATGTAATCCCTCTCCTGCACCCCACGTTGTAAAATCTCCACTTTGATAACTGTAGCTTTCTCCAAATTCCACATTTATATCAAATTGGTTTTGAAATAAATAAACAAAAATAGGTTGGGCTATTATTTCACTTTCTTTATGAACTCTTGAAAATTTAAACTCCTGAGGTGTTGCATTAAAACCCTCAAGGTCAAGTCTTAGCAACTCACACTTTACAAGTTTTCTTGTAAGACTTAAACTGTTCATAGTTATGTTATCAGCTATAACTCTTAGGAATAGGTAGTCTTCATCACAAAAATAACCTGAATTAAATTTAGAATTAGAGTTAGAAAAATCATCTGTATTTAGATGGTATCTAAACATATTAGAGTTTTGATTAAATTCTTTATGACCAAAAAATGTATTTACTCCATCGTGTCCCTCTATTGTATATGATGCAAAGCCCGGTGGAACAGGGCTATCTTGCGTTGCATTTACACTAACATCTATATTATTATTACTTGCGTTTGTAGACGTTACGGTTGTTCCACTAGGTAAGCCATAACCTGAAATTCTCTGACTTGCCACTATTCCTGTTGCAGGATTCCAACCTGTTAAAATATTACTACCTGACGAACTTGTCAGATTTCTAAATGTAGTACCTGCAAAAAAAGCTGTGTTTGTATTGTGCTCTGTCATTATATCAGCAGTAGAGTCAAACGTATTGTCAAATAAATCAGCAAAGGTATCGGGATCTTCATCGTCTATGTCGTCATTAGGGTTTTCAGGGTCATCTCCATCAGGTAAGTCAGGGTTATCAGCATCGTCTTGACTATTGTCATTACCGTCACTTCTAGTAATATCCAAAAAAGAATTGTCGCCAAAATGCAAATACCCCTCTTCGCCTACTGCCATAGAACTTACATTGCCTTGTGTTTGTATCTTATTCCACTCGCCCGTCCTAATGTTATACTCGTATAAGTCAGGCTTAACCCTACCAAACCTAAACAACACAACCTCTTTTATAGGGTCATACATTGCAATAGTTTTACTTTTTTCTGTTTCCTTTATCCACTTGTCTAAAATTGCACTACCAATAGATTTTATATTAAAACCTGCATCTATGCTGTATATATTATTATTACCACAAAAGTATACACTATCTTCTACCTTAACTACAGACCTAGGTGCAATACAACCTATAAACTCATTGCTCTCTAAAACGCTATACGTTGAGGGGTCTATACTAGGAACTCTTAAACGATAGATACCGTATTCCATAAAAACAATAAGGCTGTCGCCCATACTTTTTAAACCCTGTACGCCACCACCCTCAGGGTCTCTTATTCTTATAAAATTACCAATAGGTATTATTGCAGGCATACCCATCTCAGAGAAGTTTATCATATCAGGAAAAGACTCATTCATACCACTAGGGTCTAATAAGACATTACCTACAAACATTCTACCACCGTGATTTTCACTATGCAACCATCTTAAATCAGTAATCGTACCCTGAGGCACAGATGGCAAAGCACCGTCTGCCTCTCCTTTGTCTGCAAAAGTTATAGTAGCTTGTTTGTTGGTGCTATTATATGATTGACCTACATTACCTGAACCTGTAATTGAAAAATTAGTAATGTCATTCTCTTGTACTAAGTTATTACTATTATTACCTGTTGCGTTGTAATCTAATGTAAGAGCATCAATATCATTTGACGGGTCTCCATTGCTATCTAAGCCAAACATCACTACTTTCCTATGATGCAAATATATGTTTTCATTTATATCTTTAGCTGTACCACTTTTGTTTGTGTATTGCAATCTAGCAGTTGAATTATTGTGTGTGCTTGGTGCTAAGAATATATTATCGTGAGAGTAGATTTTATCTTTACCCATATAGCAATTTCGTATAAATATATTTAAAAATAGCTGTTGGTGAACAGCATTACCACCACTACCACCTGTTACTAATACAAGTATCCTCATAAGAATAGTATCGCCTGTAAGAGCAGTCCAACCGTTTCCATAACCATCTTCATCTATATTACCGTCGTCGTTGTTAGGATAATAGAGATGTCTTAAAGGTAAGTGTAAAAATTCGCCATCTGCATCCTTTCTAACATTGTCATAGTTCGATAAGTCAAATCCACTTGTGCCCGGATTTATGTCAGAGGCTTGCAACATACTACCACCAAAGAATCCTGTAGCATCCGTCCTATCGCAGGTTTTCTCTGTATAAGCTGTATTACTAGAACCATAAGAGTCTCCCTGCGAACCCATTTTTAAAATGTCAATCTTAAATTCATCATCATTATCAACCACGTCTGTCATTTGAGTAATAGTATATTGATTGTTAGGAAACTTGCTATTCCATAATGTATTAATTTCCTGAATACTAGGGAATCCCTCAGGGCTATGTATAATATGTCTACCTGCAAAACAAGAGGTAGACTCGATTAGTTGGTCTGTTGCCCCGGCAGGTGTTAATAAATTTACTGTCTTAATTGCACGAAAAGCAGGCTTTGCATTACCTACTATTGTCGCTCTATAAACTCTATAACCTGTAAGGCTACAAGGTAAATCGTCTGTATTGTTTATAAGGCTTAGGTTTACACTAGCCACTCCGTTTGCAGGAGTTACACTAACTTCCTGAGACTTGGTATTGTCAATAGGTATTTCATTAACACCATCATATATTGGTACAAAGTTGTATCTATAAGTACCTGCACTTAGCGAACCTAAACTTGTTGTTGCAGTAGCACTTAATGTATATGTCTCAGGATAACCTCTGTGAAAATCCTCAATATAAACACCTGTTGGCTTAGTATACTGACCTGTAAATTGTTTTCTAGCATCAATAGCCTGTATAATTTTAGGAATAAAATCGTGTCCCATACCAACCAAGACGTAGTCTCCAAAGGGTTGGAAGTTGATAAACTCAGGTACTGTTTGCTGTTCGTTTGGTATAAAATATAAAAAATCATTACCCGGTGGATTGTTATTAGAATTATACTGCAAGGTATTATCATCATAACTATCTAATAATAGTTCATTGTAAAACCTATCCATTCTAAATATTATTCCACGTTGAGAACAATATATTAGCCACTCCATCCCACTACCTGTCGTTAGTTTTTGATTTCTAAATAAGAACATAGAATCAAAACCTCTGTCGGTTTGCTGAGTTACTTTAGTGGATATATCTCTTCTTCTTAGAGTACCTACTTCACTTGTATCAAAATTGTGAGTACCGGGGGTAAATTGTTTTTGTAGGTCTTCGGAGTCTGCGTTAGTAACTAGACCACCGAATATTGGAACTTTTACTGAACTCATACAAGGTTACCACGAAAACTTAGGTCTGCAACGACCATTGTGCCTGAACCTGTGCCTTTACCACTTAATTGACTCCTGACAGACTCCCTGTTTCCGATGTACTTTGCCATATACCTATCTGCTAATTGATACTCTTTTTCTTGTTCTGCCAAGCAGGATTTTGCGTAATCACATAAATATAAGTGATATATATCAGGAATTACAGGGCTTAATATGTCGTTATCTGTCCAATCTATTGCAACACTAGATGACGTAGCCCTTGCCCCTAAACCAAATTCATCCCAAGATGACATAAGTTGGTCAAAGGTATAACTACCTGAAACCTGTGCTAAATTGTAAGAATCGTCTATGGTAAACAATGTTTCATTCTGTACAAAATCTTTTGATACTGAGAACGTAGCACCTGTTGCTATTACACTAGGTATTTGTGCACCTGTAATGCTAACAGAGTTTCCCTGTATAGTTCTTCCTGTAAAGGTTACATCTACTGTAGTATTACCTAACTGTAGTGTTATTGTACCTGATGCAGGAAACCACTCTGCATTTCCATTAGTAGAAAAGCCCATTTGTGTAGAACTAGGATTTACAGGATATGCACTTGTATAAGTATGCACACCTGAGTGAGATCCCTCTATAACTAACGTACCTGTTTTGAGGTCGTTTATATCGCTATGAACATATGCTTTTCTTAAACTTCTTGAGCCCTGTACTAATGCACCTTGTTGGAAAAAACCATTGTCTAAATCTTTGTAATTTATTTTTCTATATACCTCATCACTTTCTACAGCCTTAGGCTGTGCAACATATTGAAAGTTTATCACTTGGTCACTATCAGGATGAGGTATTAATATAATCTGCTCTGATGTAAGCAAATAATATCTAGGTGCACCTTTTACCTGACTACCGTCTACTTTCACTCTATTAATTTGGTCTCTATAAGGTTGTAACTGATGCTCGTTGGACGTTATGCCCGATTTTAGCTCTAAGAAATCATTAGGCATCTCAAAAAAGTTGTCATCAGGATTAGCTACTATTGTCTTGTCTTTTAAAAAACATTTAGTATAGAAAGCCATATCACGCTCTGCCTCTTCAAGAAACTTACGTGCCATTGCTTTATTATGTGGGTTTGTACCAAACTGTAGAACAACCCTATCTACTAATTCTGTCCACTTCATTATATGTTACTCTGCTGTTTTGTTATGTCCATATTGCTAACCTTAGCATTTAAAGACTCTATTATCTGTAAACCTTTTGTGTGCATATCTGATGAGCGTTGTAATTCCCCGTCACTACTTAGTAATTCAGCACAGGCAAAAAACACTATAGCATCGTGTGCAACACTAGCTATCTCTAGTTCCTGAGAACTAATATTGCTTATCGTACTTGGCTTTCTGTAGTATAGTAATTGTATATTGCCAAACATAGGTAGGTCAGCAGGCAACAATAGGTACTTTACTTCTTGGCTACCTAGCCTAGTGGTTTCTGCTGTGCGAACCATAACAGGGCTACTACCTGATGGCGTATACATATAACTATTTTCTAATTCATACCTGCCTAATTGGTCAGTAATATGAATCCAAACAACACTTTCAGATACCTTAGCACCATAATTAGTATGAGAGTTAGGTATTAAGTAAGCTGACTCTATTTGGTCAAACAACAGTTCATACCCTGATTGATTTTTTTGGGTATGGTCTGTAAGGTCACTTAATAAAAAACTGCCTTTCCATATGCTTGATTTTTGAGCACTTGTTAAAGTAATCGTTGTGTCAGTTGCCATTTGCACAGTATTGTTAGTAACAAAGTCATATTGATAGTTAGTTAAAAACTGATTATCAGCGTGCAATGTGCCCTCTGATAAAGCATTGCCATTGTTGTCAAAAAACGTATTTAATGATTGTTCGTGTAATAGCCTAGATAAATACTTCTTATCTAAGTATGCACCAATACGCTGATTAGCTGAGTCTATACCTTTAGCAATATCAGCTTGAGAAAATATTACACCGTCTTTATCTTCTACCCTTAACTGAACTTGCTGTGCTATTTGTGCTACTGTCATTTATATCTTTTTTTCTTCTTCTTCATATAGAATCCGGCTTTCTTTGTAGAATCGGATGGTGCTGTTCCTCCACGTTTAGTATCTTTCATAACACCTGTTTGCCTACGCCCTCTCTTTGTTCTAAAGTGAGCGTAATCTATACCATCTATTTTACCGTCATTATTAACATCAGGAATACTTGAGCCACTACTTTTAGGCTTTTTCTTTTTCATCATACCCTTTAAGAACATACCTGATTTCTTTTTCATAGCGTGCATATACGCACCCTTAGTAACTCCACGACCTTTTAGAATATCAGCCATTGTTACTTTGCCATCTCCTGTAAGGTCAGGAAAACTTTTCTTCTTCTTTTTCATAGCATAGCCCATATCCTTCTTCTGCATATAAGCACCCTTACTGTGAGTAAAACCTTTTTTCTTCATACGTAGGTGGTCTTCCATCTTTTCAGCCTTGTATGCTTTTCCATTTTTGTCGTACATCATATGAGGTTTAAAGCCTTTCTTTTTCTTCATATAAGAACCACGATTCTTTTTAGAATTAGGAAAGCCCTCTTGCATATTCTTGTATGCCTCAGGGCTTATAGTAGACTTACTTTTAGGTCTGCTTATTCCTTTCTCTTTTCTTTTGTTTATATTATAGTATAATCCTTTTTTAGCCACAGTTACATCTCCATTTTCTTAATGCTTTGTTGATTCTGCTGTTGGGGTCTCTCTTTGCTTTTTCCCCTGTTAATCTTTTTTTCATACCACACATTCTTGCACAAAAACTTTTACGTCTTGATTTTGCTCTACCTGTCGGATTCTTTTGAGTTACAGGTGCTTTTAAATTACCACCTGTTGCTCTATTATAGCTTGCTCTACCCTTAGCATTAAGTCCACCTGACTTAGACTTACCTGCTTTTCTTTGCCAAGCAGGAGACTTAGCCATTGCAGTAAAGGGGCTGAAATAAATCAGCCCCTTTTATCTTCATACTAATTATCAAAGAACTAAACCGGGTTTAAGAAGAACCACCACTCGCAGGTATTGCTGTATCATAATCACTAGCAAGACCTGTGATTTCACCAACAGCTTTTGCTCTGTTGGAGCATACTAACTGTCCCATCCAAAGGATATGACCTGTTTTAGCATCTTGCTTGACAGGTGCTTTAAATCCACTAAATGTGAAATTAGCTTTTCTTGAGTGTACCATTCTTAGATATTCTTCATTGATGAAATACGCTTTCCCGGCAGGACAAGAGGGGTCAACCACTAAATCCACGCCTCTATATTTCATTCCAATGAATCCTGCATCTGCAACTTCACCTGATGCCATAGTTGGTGTTCTCTTCTTGTCTGATAAGAATTGTTCATACATATCAAATACAATCTGAGGAACAACTATAAGTGAGGGCTTATCGCCTGAATCCTTACTCATAGCTTCCCAACCTTTACGGAAAATCTCATCAATTACCGTAGACTGTCCATCGAACTTACTTGTAGAACCCGGTGTTACGCCCGGAATCGCTCTATCGGTTGCATCTGTGTGAGCATCTACAAAAGCACCTTTCCACCAAGGATTAGCACTACTTGCGTTTGTGATTCCACCTAATGCACCGGAAGACGGGTTGCTCTGCTTTGCAATGTCTTGTAGAGAAACCAAGTCAGATGATTGCTCTCCATACAATGCGTTAGAGAAATGCTTTGCTAAAGACTTCTCAGCATTTTTCATTTTTGCAGTTAAGAGGTCAACCAACTTTTCAGGATTGTCGTTTACACGCTCTTCAAATCCTGAGATTGATACACTTGCATATGCCTGTGCCCAATCATACTTGGCACTCTTTGCAAATTCCCCGGGGTCTACATCTAACTCAGCATACTTAGAGTAAAAGCCTCTTGCTGAACTATCTGCGAACTCTACAGGTTGCACGATTTGATTACCCGATGCGTTAGGTCGTGACTTTCCTAACATACGGTCAAGAAGAACAGACTTCTTCTTTATATTGTCAACTAACTTCGGAATAAATTGGTCTTTTGTAAGAGCACCTAACGAAGTATAATCGACACTTCCACCATCAATTTGAGCCATTTTATCGCTCCTTTATCATAGTTATTTCATTAAGTTGTACCTAGACAAAGCTATATCTGCAATCTCGTCATAAGATTGACCAACAGGAATAGGTTCTTCAACCTGTCCTTTACCTGATGGTCTAGCCTCAGGCTGAGACTTTAGAGACTTTGCCTCTTCTACTGTTTTAATTGCTTTCAAAAGGGCAGAGACTTTGCCTCTTCTACTGTTTTAATTGCTTTCAAAAGGGCAGATTCCCCGTTAGATGTGGCTGTTGCAAACACATAGGCATCTTCTAAAGATAAGTTTTTAGTTATTGCAATTTCTAGGACATCATTCAATGCCTCTGTACTACCCTGCAATTCAGGATGTGCAATAATCAGGTCTCCAATATCTTTGTCAACCTGCTTTTCGGCTTCCATCTGCATTATCTTATCTTCTAATAAAGTTACTCTATCGTCCTCAACAGGTTCATCAATAGTTTTCTGTTCCTGTTCCGGCAACCCCTTGTAGTCCTCAACGCTCTTGAACAGTTCGTGGTCTGAGCCAAAATATTCTTTTACCTCATCAGATTGCAAAGCATTGTTTACCCTAGACATTAAACTGTCTAACTGTTTCCTCTCTTCGGCTATCTGTTGAGACTTCTGAGTATTTGACTTTTGCCATTCGTCCCTATTCTGTAGAGCCTCAATCGCAAGAGTTAGGTCATCATTGCTATATTCGGTATCATTATGTACGAATACCAAATCTTCAAGATTATCCTCTTCAGTAGAAACACTTTCCTCTTCACTCGGTTGCTCAGTTGCCTGAGTCTCTGTTTCAGCAGTAGCAGTTTCCTCGCTATTTTTGACAGCAGGTTCGGGAGCAGACATCTGATTCGGGGTTTCACTTTCGTCTGAAGTGAACAGCGAATCTACTTGGTCGCTCGTTAGTTTGATACCGTACTCGCTATCTTCTAATACTATATCTTTATTTTCATCTGACATAATAAACTCTCCTATATTATTATTATAAACACTTTTGTCATATTAGTTTTCAATCTGTTGTTTAGCTTGAGCCAACATACCCGGATTATTGCGTAAGTTTTTCATCATCTCATCTCTATTACTACCAAACGCACTTAAATCAGGTGGCATACGTTGCTCCTCTTGTATTGCTTGCTTTTGAGCATCTACCATTTTCTGTTTATCTTCTTCCATTTTTCTCATAAGCATTTCTTTATCAGGCATATTTAAGTTCTGAATTATATACTCAGGGTCTGTAATGATACCCATTTGTGCTAATTGCATAATCTTATTTTCTGCAAACTGCCTGTTCTCAGGTAATGTAGAACCAACTCTACACCTGACCATAATGTCTTTTTCTTTAAACAACATACCCACAACACTACGAAACTCCATACGACCTGAAGAATGTTGATAAGGTATATTAACAAATTTTGTGCCAAGCTGTTTAAACATAGTTAGCCACATCTGACCTAAGGTCTGTAACGCACCCTCTACTGTTCTAGCTTTGTAATCAATCTTGCTACTACTTGCTTTTTGATATAACTGTGCCTGTACACCTGACGTTACATTTGTGTCTGCTTTACCCTGCGTTGATTTATTTACACCTGATACAGTTTCAAACATATCTAACAATATGCTGTATAAATTGAATACATAGCTAGGCATACTAGCAGGAGATTGCATACTTACCTGACCTGCACCTCTTTTTCTAATTATCTGACCCGGCTGATTGCTTATTTGGTCTTGTACGTCTGCTGTTTGGTCTACTACCCACATTGGATTAGCCATTAGATGTACATTGTCCATTACTTGGCTCGATATACGGTCAAGAGCGAGGTTTAAATGCTTTAGCCTACGTGGCTCAGGTCTACCCCAAAACTGATGAGCAGAGCCCATATTTTTCATTGTTACAAATGGGAACGGATGGGATAGATGATTTTGCTGATTAAAGAATGGATATTTAGTATCTCCATCCATTAATAATACGTTACCTGCCATACAAACCTTACGCACGCCAACACGCTCTTTGTTAGGGTCTCTGTCTTCTTCTACGTCCTCATTATTAGCTACGTAATCTTTTGTATTGTCCCTGAAGTAAGCCTCTATATACAATACGCTTTCTTCTTGGTCTCTGTATGCTTGCGACCTAGACCTATAAAGTTCAGACTCGCCATCATTGTTCATAGCTACTACAGTTTGATTATCATTGTCACGCCTTACAGTTCTGTGTGCCTTAAACTTTTCTAACTCTCTGTCGCTTTTAACATACTGTCCTAACTTGGGGTACATCTTTCTAACTTCGTATAGAGGCATAGGGGATGCGTAAATAACCCATTCTGCATTTTCTAACTTAGTTGCTGATGGGTTTACAAAAAATGTGTATGGGTCTACAATATCACAATCGGGCAAATCATCGTATTGATTATAATTCAGCTTTAGTATTCCCGTCCCATACACTAAATAATCTAGCAACAGTTCAGATGTTAGGTTTTGCATATCTCTTAACTGCCAAAACTCATCCATAACTGCTTGCAACGTATCAGCCATTTTATAATCAACGGGGTCGTTACCTACAGCAAGTATATCTAACTTAGGTGCTTGTGAATTTAGTATGGGTATCATAGTGTCTATTGCACTACCGATAAGGTCTATAGTCATCTTATTTCTAAACTGAGGCATATTAACGCCTTCCCAATGATGACCGTGATATAACGCCTCTGCCTCACGCCACTCATTGTACATTTCTGACTTACTTTGTCGTGACAGTTCAAACATTGCCATTACTTTGTCCATTACTGCCTGTTGTTCGGTAGTAGCTGTGTAATCGCCTTTTGGTTGTGAGGGTGTATACATATTATGCCCTTGCGAAGTTTATTCCTGTTTCAAGGATGGTTAAGGGGTCAAAATCTGTAGACTCACAGGTTGCCCGTAATAAAAATATCTCATTCCAAGAGTTCTCAAACTGCACGCAAGCATCCTCTCCGGCATCAATCATCTCATCTTGTAACCTATGTATCTCTTTTACCTCATCACTTGTAGGTTCTAAGTTTAAATCCCACTCCTGTTTATCAGGATTCCACGTATAAGTTTCTTTAGCCACTACGCTAAACCCCTATAAAGGTTTTCATCTTGCTGTAATAATTCAATCTCTTTTTCAATCCAAGTTTTCTTCTTTTCTAAGTGAGGTTTACCGAGGTGCATAAGCCCATAACGCAAAGCATCAAGAGCGTGGTCATCTCCCTCTGTATCTAAGTCCTCAACTTTAGATTTTGAATAGATAGCTGTTGCAAATTCTTCAATTAAGTTAGTACAATTCTTAAAGATTTTAATATCGCCACCCTTTTTGTCCTTAGAATTATTTTCCTGTAGATATTCACGCACTAAATTCCATCCTGACATACGATTATTATTAGCCCTAAGTGTAGGTATACCCCCAAATAGCATTATATCAGCTATACTTTGATTGGTCGGGGCTATTATATCCGACCTATTTGTATTTTGGGGGTTACTTATGTATGTAGAGGGGTCAATTATTGTAGCCATATAGTCCTCGTCCCCTGACAGTTCTTTTATTTTAGCTATATGGTAGTGTAATTCTTTGCCTGCCTCATAGTGTTGTTCCCTATAAACGTGGACATTTTGGTCGTAATCTACTGCAAACCAAAGGCAAGCGAATGGAGCACGCATACCATAGTCAATACAACGATAACGATACCAAGAATCGGGGATTTCATAGGGCTCAACAACGTGGTCTGCACGTTTAAATGTGCTAAAAAACTGACCTTGGAAGACATCCCAATCTCCCTCAAGCCACATACGCCTTAACTCGTCAGGCAAAGTTTCTAATTGTTTTACATAGTCAGGGTCAGACTCTACTAATGTAGGATTGTCATAGATAGTAGATGGTATAAAAACTTGTGTACGCTCGTTATTACCTTTAATTACATTATTAGGCTCTTTTACAAATCGTTTTTTTACCCAATTATGTCCCTGCCCCCCGGGATTAGTCGTGAGAAATATCCTAGGGGGCATTTCGGGGTGGGGTGAACGCACGGATGATGTAACACGCTCGTAATCTAATTCGTTAGGTATTAGTGTAACCTCTTCAATAAGTAGTTTATGGTATTGGTGTCCTAGGTATTTCTGAAACGCTGTATCTTCCGATAGATGCCCCGTCCTAAATTTTGCACCACTTGGAAAACGAAACTCGGTAGGGTTACCAATAGCTTGAACATCAAGGAAACGATAAAAAAACTTAGCCCTATCAATCCAATCACGTAAGTCGTCATAATTACGTCTAAGAACCAACGCACGATATTGGGGATTGTCAAGGTATTGGGGTTCAATAAGCCACGCCAAGCCTGCCTCAGTTTTTCCACCCCCTCGTGCACCACCGTATAATACGGTATGAGCATCGACAGACAACGCTCTAGTCTGTTGTCCCTCGTGTGGTTTCCATATGACATTGTCGCTCATTTCTTTTTACGCCACTTAGATAGTGGATTAAGGTTTAATTCTTTCTGATACCACTTTAATTGTTCCTCTAGTTCCTGCATTTTAGCATTTTCCTCTATAATATGCTTGGATATAAGTTCTTCAATTTGGGTATTAGCAAGTTCCATTCTTGACTCAAGGTCTGCAATTCTATTTTCAATTTGTAGGTATCCATAGACAACAAAACCAATGGCAGTAAAAATTTGTAAAAGCCACTTAATATTAATATGGAAACTAAGATTATCGTCAACCAATCCTGACTTGAAACTTCTCGCTGTTTGTGGATTGTAATCACTACCCAATGTTAACCATTACTGCTAATA
>VTLG01011509.1_pt1 | contig 19246 bp, 31 predicted proteins | sample 4694571 | NCBI WGS metagenome assembly VTLG01 (sample SAMN12604809, study PRJNA352737) | marine metagenome | biome: ENVO:00000447; feature: ENVO:00000209|ENVO:00000569|ENVO:01000036; material: ENVO:00002151; isolation source: viral sequences binned using virsorter ...
GTCTGCCACACGAATTCGTTCACAACGTGCAAATAATCTGGAATATAATATATTACCTGTACGGATGCAATTGTCCATTTTTCGATAATATAGACCAAATTTATTCCTTTCCAGTTGATCCAAATCCACCATCTCTATTGGTTTTTCTGTCTGGTTTTTCATCGATTTCATCCAAGATACATTTTACATCTTTAAATAATTCACCCTGACAAATACGTTCACTATGTTTCACATATTGCGTTGTTCCACTAATATTAGTCATCATTGCAAAAACAGGCTCAACATAATCCGAATCGATAATCCCCACATTATTTGCAAGAGTCAATCCTTGTTTCAATGCCAGGCCTGATCTTGGATATAATCTCATTGAATACCCATATGGAATATCAAAAACAAGTCCAGTAGGTATCAGAACTCTTTCTTTAGGATTGACCTGTACTCTTTCATTTTGCACCAATCTATTTTTTATTTCCAACTCATCAAAATGGCTTATATATACCGAAACTGCTGAGTTGTCTGGTAAAAAAGAGTACAAGTCAAAACACGCAGACCCCTCTGTAGCTCTTTTGGGGTCTTTTACACCTGTAAATAATTTATAAAATCGTAAATCATTCGTCCAACTCATCAGAATCCCTTTTATTTCCAATATTATATTTGGGAGTAAGCTCCCATTCATCCTTTTCCTTGAAGGAAAGAATTTTCAACTGGCTCAATGGCACAGTAGGTTCTGATGATTTATCTGGTTCCACAAGAGAAATTAATTCCCATTCTGTGAGAAGATTGGCAATAGTATTTCGTCTTGCTTCATCGTTTTCAGAAAAATTGGTTGTTTTGCCATCTAATGCAAACAACTCTTTAAAATGTACTATGTAATATTTTCCCTGCTTGTGCAGGATATGACATGATTGAAATAAAGTTTTTTCTTTGCGTGATGCAATCCCGATTCGTGTAAGAGTTTCCCTGACTTTGAGAAAATCATCGGGTTCTTTTAATGTTACTTCAACCATAGCTTGAATAATGTTTTCACTCATTTTGTCCTTTCAAACCACCTGTATCAATTTTTTGTTTAATAATATCCAGTTGCGAATCATTAAGTAAAGTAGAGTATTCTCTCGCTTTCGCATAACTGCACTTATAATATTCTTTGATTAATTCGAGAACTCCATTGTTTTCACGTTTCAACCATTTTCCATACCGTTTCTTCGGTCTGATTATATTTAGAAAAAAGTCGAATTGAAGCTTCGAATCTAGGTGATTCTGAACGTTCATTTCGTTTGCATAAAGTACTGTATCGTGATTAAAACTTAATGCACGATTTATAATAAACTGTTTATACTCCTTTTCTAATTCGGGAGTTTCATCCATCAGATTTATCTTACCATAATTAATCTGATTCACAAAATCAAAAGGGCTCATGACCAAAATCCTGTTAGAGTTGATCTTACATTGCTTTTATTCAATTCACTATGAAAATCTTCATGTTCTTTCATAGAATATTTAGAACCATCAAATCCTTCTAAATATTTTTCCACTTTATTCTTCATATCCTCATTTGGAATAAACAAACGAGTATGGCGAGAAGTTGGATCATCTTTCAGACCAAATTGCAAACACCATCTACGAATTGTTTCCCAAGAATTTCCACCTTGTGCATCCACCATAATCGGATGTGTTTGAAACAAAAAATCCTTCTTATATTCCATACCATTTAGAACAAAATACAACCATGGCTTGCAAAATGACCCCTCTTTATTCATTTTGGTATGTTGCCAACTACTCATCATGGCCTGTACTAAATTATCACGAAATGTATTATCATGTGTTGGTACAGAATGAGAAAAATCACTTGGCATATTTTGAATCATTCTTTGAAAATCATCCTTTGTTTTAAAATAAAACGGATAATTATCACCAAGAACTTCTCTCATCATAGGTGAATCATAAACTAAAGTTGGCGTTCCCACTAAAATCGGATCTTGTACCGATAAATTCCATGTTGCATATCCCTTAATCCACGCAACCGATGCATAAGAACCACGTAAAAAATCAGAATAAAGTTCATAAGAACCAAGTCGTGATTTGGGAATTCCTTCGTATGCATATTTAAATCGGCCTGGTTCATAGACAGAATCAGTATCATCTTCTTCTAGTTCTTCTAATTTTCCACCTTCATCTACTGGTGAATATCCAGACAATGGTTTTTTAACTTTTTCATCTGTAACAAGAACCAAATATTCTTCTGGAAGTCCTTCCATCATTTTATGAAGTTGTCTTGCACCAGTTGTTTCATTCCATCGATGATTAAATGCAATTATTTTCTTTCCTTCTGGTGAACTCCAATACTCACCATTCGTTTGAGGAAGTGGTTTCGCTTTAAGTGGCATCTTTGCAATTTTATTCATCAGAATTTTTTCATCTGGAACAAGAACATGAGGTTTCTTTTCTCCAAAATTTGACATAAGATATTTCAAACTCATATCGGAATGAAAAAATATATTACTACATCTGTCAATCGCTTCAAATTGTCTGAAAAATGTAGGTGGAAATGCTGGTGCAGGGCTCGATGCATTGCAATCAACCCAATGGAAAAAACACATGGAATCTGTATTGTTCATTCCATAACGAAGCGACAACAAATTCCAAAGAACATTTGTAAGAATTTCTGGTTGATGACAAAATACAAAATCAATATCAATTGAAGAAGTATGTAATGTAATGAATTCGCCAGGGCGAAATTCTACTTTTTGTCTACCAGAAAAAATTCTACAAAATGTTTTACCATCGAAATTAGCACGATTCTGCATTACCGATTGTGGATAAGGAAACGGAATTATCGTTACGTTATCCATCGAATAAAGTTTATCTGATGAAGAGAGCGTGTTCCTTTCTGGAATCATTATATAGTGATGACACATTGGCAAAAAATTCACCGTGTCCATCATCACTTTCCAGTTGGAACAACGCTCCACCTCATACTTACTTCCCTTCCATCGAACAGGAGAGGCTACATGTAATATTCGTTTTCCAAATATTGGAACCTTACCATATTTTTGAAATATTTCATTCATACAAACTCACATTCTGCCATCAATTCAACCAAACATGCAACAAGATTAACTTCTTGATCTGCAACAAAGGCTGACTTGTATTGATAATCTGCAATAATTAAAACTGCTGGAGGTATAGAAGATCTTTCTAATACCTCATATAATTTGTCATAAATTTTACGATAAACCGATACTGGATCGTTGTCTACATTCGATGCAACCCATTGACGCATTTTCTGAAAATCCTTTTCTCGTAATGCAGAAATTAATACATCTAAATTTAATTCACCAATGTTTGCAAGAATACCAGAGTCAATATCTCCCGAAGTTGCATATCTTTGAAGTTCGTTAATAACTCTGCGAAAATCTGGAAAGTGTTTATTGATTAGTTCTACAATTACTTTCTTGTCATGAGTTACATTTTCTGTTGTCAACATTGATACACATCGTTCCATGAACAGAGATGCAATATGTGGTTTCTCTTCCTTACTCAATCCAAAATCTACAACTGCACATCGTGAATGAATTGGATCTATAATTCGATTTTTATAATTACAAGTAAAAATAAAAGAACAATTCTCTGCAAATTTCTCAATGAAGTTTCTCATGGCTGGTTGAACAGAATCGGGATTCATATAATCCGCTTCATCTATAATCACAACCTTTCTACCACCCCCAAAAGAAATAGTAGAACAAAATTGAGTCAACTTGGTTCGCAGGGTATCGATCATTCTACCCTCATCTGAACCATTGATAATTATGTAATCGGAATTTGTTTGTTCACAAAGTGCTCGTGCTGCAGTTGTCTTACCAACTCCTGACGGGCCTGTAAACATGAAATTGGGAATCTTTTCATCTTTTACAAGGTCTGATAAAGTTCCCTTAATTGTTTCGGAAAGTATACATTCATCGATGGTCTTGGGCCTATATCCCTCAACCCATAATAAAGATTCGGTCATAATAATTATTCCTCAAAAGTAGAATTTTGTTCAAGTGCTATCCAATACTGAAGCGAATCACCCTCTCGTTTAAAATGTGAAATGCGTTTCGATGAAAGTGAAACATCATATGTCCCTTCCATAATTTTATTGAGATTTTCTGTTTTGAAAATCATAGAAAATGTTTTATCAGTTAAACCAACTTTGGTTGAAAATTTATCTGATGATGGATTGCCTGTATCAGATACAACAAACATTATTTCCGAACCATTACCTTCAACAACAATTTCTGGAAGTCCCAAAGTATTTGCTGCATTGATTGTTTTCTTAAATTGATCTTGAGATAATTTAAAACTAATTTCTGCATCTGGAAAAGTTATATCCTTATCGGGTGGTGTTTGAAACATCGAACTACTCCCACAATAACGATAAATTGCTTTATGGTTATCATCAGTAATACTAACTCCATTATCAGTAAAATCTAATTCTGGATTATTAAACAAACTCAAAGTTCCCAAAAAACGATTCAATTCATATATTGGAAATGTTTGCGGAAACTCTTCATCTACTTCAACAGAAGCTAGAATTGTATTTAAAGGAGAAACCGTTCTAAGAATTTTTCCTTCACGAAATTCTAAACTTTGATTTATATTTGCATAATTTCTTAATAAATTATTTGTTCGTTCACTTACTTTCATTTTATTCTCCAATTCAATTTTAGTTAATAGTATAATTATAACAATTTCTTAACTCATTGTCAAGTCATTTCTTCTTTTTTCTTCTTATTGTTTTCTTTCTTCGTTTTGTGTGTCCACTTACTTTTGCAGAATCATTACCATGTCCTGCAAATTCGAGATTTGCTAAACTTTGCATTGAACCAGAAAAAATATAAGAACCCATATGTCCCAATTTCATCCACGGGCAAAGATAAATGTTATATCCAAGTCTACGAACAAATTGACAAAAGAAATAATCTTCTGAAAGATATCGATTACTCCCCCCTGCAATATCACCCAAATAAGCTTCCGAATCAATCACAGTATCAAAATATGCATGAATATCTCTATCACCAGTAAAATGTTCTGAACGATTATGATCTGGTGTATAACTAAATTGGGGATATGCTTCTTTGAAATCATTAAACACTTGTTTTTTAATCATCATAAAACCAGTACCAATTTCTAAAACATCTACTGGTTCTGCAACTTGAATTTTGTGTGTGTTTTCTACTGGATTAAAAACATAATCGCCTGTATATTGTTCTAAAACTTCTGGATCTTCATCTGCAAGTCCCATATCAACTGCATTACGAACCTTCTCCCATGCAATACATTTTTTCGGATAAGGGCCACCGATGATTTCCTTGTCTAATGCAGCTAAAGTAAGTACATCATTTGGATCGAAATGTATATCTGCATCGATGAACATAAGGTGAGTATAATGACTTCTCATAAATTCATCAACCAAATAATTTCTCGCTCGGGGAATCAAGGACTCATTAAAAAGATAAAAATATTTTAAGTCCATTCCATATTGTGTTGCAAGTGTAGCAAGATCAGATGCGGCTTTAGCGTACATTCCAGAACACATTCCACCATACATTGGCGTACAAACCATTATCTTTTTTTCTCGCAACTCCTCTACTGGTATTTTTACTTCCATAATTAGTACATCTCAATAAATTTAGTTAATTGTTCTTTGTTAAGATTGGGTAATTTTACATTTTCAAAATATGTTTTTATTTTGGTATAGTTTTCTTGAATGTCATTGTCAATTCCACCATACCAAATTTTCTTTGGAATGATAGTAGGATTTTCTGTATTGTCTGTAATGTATCCCAATCTAATCCACGGCTCTAACATCCAAAACCATGCACTCTCACAAGTAATATTATTACATACTTTTTTTATACTATCTAAAATTCTTAGTACATCATCATATTCATAATGATCAATAGATAAAAAATCACAACTACCTTTATAGTCGTTTGCATCACAATTAATGATTTCAATTTTGTCTGGCCATTTTGTACCAATGTCCTTGTGGTAATCTATTACTTCTTTAAACTTTTCCAGAACAGTTACTTTTGTAACTTCTGGTTTGGATGCTATCCATTGTTCTCTTGTTCCAAATCCCAATCCTGTACAAATAACATGACCTTTGGCCAATTTGTAATGTGAATAGAACTGAGATGCAGAACCATGTCTTTCATCCAAAACCATCCATTGGATACCATCCATTGTAAATTGCCAAAAAGGAACATCATAAATTTTTCTGCGATTATCTAACCATACATTTATGCCATTATTATCATACGATTTAATGATTGGTGGAACATATCCCAACTCTTTTAATTCATTTGGTACAGTTTCACTAAATGCAGGATTGTCCATAATCAATAGATACAAAAATAGAATGATGATCAAAGGTTGACCACCATTCTATTATATATTACTTTCTTTTTAGAAAGGTTTGAAGTTTTCTTCTTCTTCTACAGCTTCCGCTGTTTCTAAAACCGTTTCACCTTCCTCATCAGAAGGCATCGAAACTTTGTCATCCAATTTGGAGTACAAGTCCATGAAAGTTTCTTTGGTTTGATCATCGAACCTTGCAACACACATTGCAATCGCTTTCATACGATCTTTGAAGATCGAAAATGCGTGAACAATGTGAACCAGACGGCGAGTGGCGATAATCTCATCAACTCCACCATCATAAAAGGTTTTACGAATCAAATCCGCCCAATCGACAAGTTTTCCAGAAAACTCTTCATCCAGACAATTGAGAGAAGTCATCAGTTTGTTGATGATTTTCTTTTCAACTGTTACAGAAGGATATTCTTGTTCAACTGTAATTGGAAATCTTTCAAGGAAAGCTTCGTTCAAGATGTTAGTTCCGATAAATCGACCATCTTCAGAACCTTTACCTTTAGTGTTCGCAGTTGCCATAACTGTGAAACCAGCTTTCGGGCGAACAATCCTTCCTTCTTTTTTAATCAGAAGTGGATTTCCTTCCAGAACAGGCTGCAGACACATAATTTTGTTTGATGCAAGGTCAACTTCATCAAGAAGTAGCGTTCCACCACGTTCCATTGCAAGAACAACTGGCCCGTCTTGCCAAACTGTTTTACCATCAATCAATGCGTAGTGACCAATCAAGTCATCTTCATCAGTTTCAATAGTAATGTTCACACGAAAAAGTTCTTTTTTCAATTCCGCATGAACTTGTTCAATCATCATGGTTTTTCCGTTTCCAGAAAGACCAGTAATGAAGACAGGATAAAATTGTCCAGATTTTTTGATGGTCTTTACATCAGCGTAATGACCAAACTTAACATAATTCCCAACTTTTGCAGGAACATAAGATTCCGTTTCGTTTTTGGGAAATTCAATAACATTGGTTGCCAATGCAACTTCTTTCTCTTCCATTGCCATGGGCACAAATGCAACTTTTGCATCAGTTGCAACATTTCCATTAATCTCAGGAATACGAAATACGCCCCTTCGGACTTTGTTTTCGCTTTTCCAAATGAATGATGGTGCATACTTAGAAAGACCTTCACCTTCTGCCCATTCCATCAACTGTTTCATAGTGACTTCACGGTCAGGAAAAACCTTTTCAAGACCCTTGACAATTTCGGTTCTCTTGTCAGTCAAATTACTCATAACAAATAATCTCCATTAGGAGGTTCACATTAGAGAAAAGTCATCTTTTCTCATTTCCATAATTATATTATACCAAATTTTGACAGGGATGTCAAGTTTTTTACGCAACTTTTTCAATAAATGCGTTAAGAAGGATGCGATTTTGCAACTTTCCTTTGGTATTCTTTTTCAGTGCTCTCCGAATTTCCGCTTTGGATGATCCGGCTTCAACTGAACCCATATGATCAACTTCATCAATTTCAAGACCTTTGGTATTGATGATGTAAAGTTCATCATAAGCTGTTTCTGAATCAATCAAGAACTTTTCCTTGCGAAACATACTATAATCTTCTTCAGTAGGATATCTTGACATCACATAACTTAAATTACCTATATTTCTTCTTCCAGAACCAGAAGTCAAGAAAAATCCAAGAAGGTTTATTCCTAATGATCGTTTTAGTGCAAGTAAAAGAAGTGAAGTTATTCTACTATTAGTCCTTTTAATTTCTTCTGGAAAAACTCTCATACGAGTTGCAGGATCATCAATATAAATTGAATTTCTACCACCAAATGTTCTAACTACATTATCAGAATCCAAATATTCATTATGTTGATTACTCTGACCATCAGTCAAAAATACTGCATTGACAATCTGTGCTCTTGTTTTCATTTTGAACTCTTCAATCACAGATTTTGCAACAATAATCGTATCATTTAGTGGAGTTCCACCAAGTGAAAAATTATTAGGCATTCCATAATACCGATAATCACTACTGTAATAATAATTGTAACGATTTTCATATCCATCTGCAATCATAAGAAGATTTTGATATGCATTGTTCAATTCACGATTTTTCATTCTTGAAGAAAACAGATTCATCAAACGAAAACTATTTGAAACTACAATGTTGTTCTTTTTATAATCTGCAATTTTGTTTCCTATTGCGGTATGGTCATAAGGCTTTCTTTCAAACTCCCTACCAATTTTTTCATTATCTTCATCTTCCCAATCTCGATAATGATCAGAAAAAGCATACACTTCAAAAGGAATCTGAACTTTTGAACAAAACATTGTCAAGTTAATCAACTGTTCAATGGTTTCTTTCATATAAGCGTGCATGGAACCAGACCAATCAATAAACATAACCATACCATGATTCTTTCCTTCAGGCAAGTTAGTAATCTGTTGAAACAGATTTTCACTGTACTTGTAAGCATGAATTTTGTTCATGTCAAGAGTTCCCTTCTTTGAATTATAAGCACGGCGATGAATGTCCGCAGCTTTCTTCATTTCAAACTCTTTGACCATGTAATTGACCATTTTGTCGTTAGTCAATTTAAACTTTTTCAAAATTTTAATTCCATATTCATTTGCACCATCTTGAGATGAATAATACTTATTACATTCTTCAAGAGTTTTCTTGTAATCAACTACAAGTGCATTTGTATTAATTTTAGGAAAAGTCAAATAAAGAGGAAGTTCTGTTCTTTCATCCATATCCGCCAGTTCTTCTTCTCTTCTGCGAAATTCTTCATCAGTAAGTGAACGTGGTTCTGAAATCATGTTTTCACGATCTCCAAAAGCATTTCCAATACCACCTTCCATTCCATTAGAAATGGTTTTCTTGAAAGATTCTTTTTCTTCAGTTGAATCGCTCGACTCTGAATTTTCTTCATCGGTCTTATCAGAAGATTCTTCATCATCAGAATCATCTTCGCTCGAATCACCAGAAGAACTTTCTTCTTCAGATTCATTTTCTTCAGAATCATCACCAAATGCATCTTTCATTATTTCATTTAATTCATCTGAAGTTTTTTCCCATTCTGTACGTTCATTTTCTTCCGATTCTTCATCTTCACCAAATTCATCTGATTCATCAAATCCACCAAACTCATCATAACTGTTATCAGTTTCCGATTCGTTTTCTTTACACCAATCATAAAGTTCATCACAAACCTTGACAACATCTTCCCAAGATTCTGTTCTTTCAACACGATTAACCCAAACTTTTTCTTCATCGGAAAATTCGATTCCATAAGCAGTTCCGGCTTTGGTATATAAATTAATACGATCAATCAGACCAAGATCGTTAGGGTCAACACCCATCTTTCTCAATCCGAAAAAATCTTCATCCATTAAACTTTTGTACCCTTCAATCATTGACTTACGGGCACCAGCAAACTTTCTCTTAATTTTCTTTTCGATTCTTGCATCTTCTACAACGTTCAGAAAGGACTTATATCCCTTTCCTTTTTTACTTGCAGAGGAATGCCATCCATCTTCGGGAGTCCATAGTGCGTGACCAACTTCATGGGCACAAAAAAGATCATAGACCTCAGAACCAGGCTTCCATTTGAGGATAGGTAGGTACAGAACACGATTCTTCACATCAAATGCCGCAGTGGGAATTTTCTTGTGTTCAACCGTGATATTCTCTGCTGCCATCAATTTGGCAAGAAGAGATTTCTGTTCTATTAGGGAAGTTGTGTTATATCTCATAATATTATATCGTTGAAAGGTTTACTTTCTCACTCTTTACTTATATTATAACAATTCCTGACAAGAATGTCAAGTTTTTTCTGACTTTTCTTCTGAATTTTCTTCGGATTCGTTTGGTATGCTTCTTGCATAGTCATCGGTTCCATCATCTAAATGTTTGTATCCAGTTAGCTTTCCCGAATACTTATCCAGAAGTTCTTTTCTGAAATCTTTCAATTTTTTAGATGTCATTTTCTGCCTCCTTTCTCACTTTCACTTATATTATAACACAGAAACGTACTGAATGTCAAGTTTTTTTCGGGTACATATTATCTAAAAGATCGGGATCAATACCTACCAAATCTTTTGTCAATTTTGTCTTTGGAACATTATCAGCTATCCAACCTAGAAGTTGTCGTTTAACATCCGTTTCTGGCCCGATTGTTTTTCCTTCTTTCTTGAGAGTCAAGTAGGTAAAATCTTTAATAGTTATATCACCCTGTTTGGTTTTCATAGGTTTCTTTGTGTCAGGATCGGCCCATACAATAGTATTATCTCTATTATTAAGAATAACCCGAACTCCACCATTTAATCCTCTTGGAAGATTTCCTTTAATAACATCGTACATATTTGTAGCTGCACCTTCATGAGAAAGTAGCATAATGTCTTCTGGAACAACTCTTTCACGATTTCGATTATTGAGTATCGCAACTGCATAGTTTGTCAATACCCATGTAAGATGGATATTTTTTGATTCATATCCTGCTTCAACTAACTTTGGAATGACATCTCCGATATCACTTGCATCTTTCATTGTGATATCGAACATTATATTTGGTAAATGTCTTGTGTTTGCATCCCTGAGTAAAAGATCAAGAGTTTTATCTTTAATTCCTTTTCTCTTAACAAACATATGGAGTTTGTACACATCCTTTGGATTTGAAAGTTTCAATCCCTTAATTTCTGGATGTGCTCCCTTCGTATCTGCTAATTTCATGAATGCTTTTTTCCATTCATCAACATCACGAATCTTGAATTTATCACCTTCCATGAAGTTCTTGATTGCAAAACCTTTGCCTGATCCTGCACCACCAGCAAGAAATACGATTTGACCGTATCTCTTCCCTTGATTGTACATTATCAGTTTTTCTTCTAGGTATTGTTCTGCAAGAAATTGTGAAAAGGTAAGCATTGAGAATCCATTTTGATATTAATTTGATATTAATATTTATAAAATGGATAAGGTGGGCGTTATTAATTCAATAAAATCTTTTCTTCGGGATCTTCCATTCTTTCTATGATTCGTTGTTCTTCTAAATCTTCTTCTGAATCAAATGAATCAAATGTTTTTAGTATTTCTCCTTCATCATCGTAACCAACATGAAGTTCAACAATACCACCATCCTTTGTAGTAATGTATATCTGAACATGGTCAGGATCGGGAGCATAATCGGGATTGTTCTTGAAAGCCACAACAGTTTCAAGAACTTCTTTCCATACTTTACTTTGTTTGCGTTTTTTTGATTTTCTCATGTTTTCATTTCTTGATATTCACGAACTTCGGCTTCTGCTTCTTCCATTGTCTTGAAAAAACCACCACCCATTTCTTCTCCATCTTCGTATCTTCGTACAAAGAATTCTCCGTTTGTAGGAGAACCAAAAATAGTTTCACCTTCTTCAAGAATTTCAATTGTTGCTGTTTTCATAATTTCCTTTCATTAGATACAAAAAAAGGGGAGAATTATCTCCCCTCACTATTAATATGGGCCCGTCCAACGGACTCGTTCAAAAGTTCTGTCAAGAACGTTTCCCCTACGGAAGTTTCTTGCAGGAGCTGCCCAACCAGCAGGTTTCAGAATATCACCAAGTGCAAATTTCTTGTCTTTTTCAGTATTAACAACAAACGCTTCAACACACTCACTATTATGAGCACAATTGATAACCTTGATATATTTTGATCCTACTGAATATCGTAGATTATCAGCATAATCTATTTCCATTTTTGCTCGATGTCCATATTCATCTTTTTCACCAGATCTAGACCATGCACAATAATCATCACGCATATGTTCTAACATTGCCTCAACTCCGGCCTCAACACTTTCTCTCACATTACTCATAATTAACTCTCATTCGGGTTAATGGATAAAGATCCTTTCTTCATCCTTTACCTATATTATACCAAAATCGAACAAGAATGTCAAGTTTTTTTTAGAATTCTTCTATATAATAAATCGTTCTTTCTCCATAATCTTCTATTGCACCTTCCAGATATGCGTACTTATCCAATGAATCTTCACTCAATATGCCCCACAAATTAGGGCCGTATCCTACTTTGTACATTTTCTGTGTGAACGATTTAATTTCTTTTCCGTCTTCCGTTTTGTTTTTCATTTTTTTGGCGACCCCTACTGGACTTGAACCAGCGACCTCCTGCGTGACAGGCAGGCGTTCTAACCAACTGAACTAAGGGGCCAGTTGTTTACGAATATCTTTTATAATTCCTATAGGGTCTTTTGATTCGGTAACAGTTCTACCAATTACAATATAATCTGCACCCAATTCTTTAGCTTCTTTTGGAGTAGTCACTCTAACTTGTCCACTAGGAGCTCCTCTCTCAATTGGAAGTGCAATGCCTGGACATACTCTTTTTAAACTTTTATCTGCACCACTCAACATTCCTATGTCAAGTGCAGAACAGACAACTCCATAGAATCCTTTTACTCTACTCAAATGCCTTCTCCACATGAAATCAGACATTTCTCTACATATTTGGTACTGTTCATCACTATTCCATGATGTAAGATATGTGACGGCCAATAGTTTTATATCATCCTTATATTGTACCAGTTCATCAAAAACACTCTCATTGTTGAATGTGGAAATAGTTGTCATAGTACCACCCTTTTTGATAATACTCTCCACAACTGTTTTCACAGTATTTGGCGTATCCCAAAGTTTGAAATCTACAAACAATTCTTTACCTTCTTGGACATCAAAATCTAATTCATTCCATAACAAATGATTTATTTTTACACCATCAACATACTTTTCAAGATATGGAATTATGTCTAAAGATTCTTTTGTTTCTAATGATAATATTATTTTCATAGAGGCCATTGTTAAATATAAAGATATGCGAGAATTTCACCTATAATTGCTCCAAGAACAATCGATATCAAAATGATATAAAATTTGTGTTTTGTTTGCATCTGGCTCCCCGAGCTGGACTCGAACCAGCGACAGGATGATTAACAGTCATCTACTCTACCAACTGAGTTATCGGGGAATTGGTGGAGCTGACAAGAATCGAACTTGCTACCTCAACATTGCAAACGTTGCGCTCTCCCAAATGAGCTACAGCCCCCTAGATATCATCGGGAAAATCTTTTCCAATCAATGGGTCTTTATTGACTCGTTTTAACATTTCTGTGAGGTCTTTTCTTTTTCCTTCTGGAAATTCTAACAACATCTTTTTAACAACCGGCCAATTTCCATTCAAAGATTCTCGTTGTAAAAGTTGCAACATCTCATGTTCATTTAGATGTTCGGGATGTTTCCATTGACCATCATTGGGAGGCAACAACATATGTTCTTTAACCTTTGTCCGCTCACTTGCCACTTCAAAATTTATTTTATGTACCATTCTTTACATCCAAATGTTTTTATATTATTATCGTTTCCAATACTTCTTATACATATCAACCACTTTACTTCTTGTTGTATGACGCCAAAAAGAAAATCGTGATGTACTATTAAATTTTTCCACCCAATCTCTATCTCGTTGATTCATATTTCTTTGAACCATTTGATATTTCTTTTCACTAAGGGGGATTAAATGTCCTAAAGGAGTACCCGCTTTTATTATAGTGTTCTCTTTTTCTTTTCCATTCCAATACATTTGAAAATTCACATTCGTTGATACGGCGGGATTGAGAATTCCTATTGCAGATGTAAAATCAAAAGTGTCTGGATATGCTATGGGTAACATTATAAAATTTACTCCTTTTGGTGCTATGATATGCCATCCAGTATCAATTTTAATTATAAAGTCAGCTGACCAAGGCGGTTTTACTAACAAATCTATAGTGGATTCATCAAAACCCGAAATTAAGAAATGTTCAAAAGGTTGTTCAAGAGAACCCGATGCAAATTTCCATTCAAATTCTTTACCTGAAAAATTTATTATAATATCCTTATGAAGAGAAATTACATAACCATACTTAAATAAATCAAATATGCCTGGACATCTTGATAAATGAGCATAATCAGTCTTGTTTTTTACATGATTTGCAAAATCTTGTTTTACTTTCTTTACCCACTTTAACTTTAAATTTTTAGATTCTATAATAGGAAAATTTTCAATAATACTAGGTTCATTATGAAAAAATTCTATTTTGTTTCTTTTATTCCAAAATTTAACTAAACTCATTTTTCTCTACATCCAAAAGTTTCATATTTTATTTGTTTCCATGTATTATTTTCTTCATTGTATTTCAATCGTATCATATTTCCATGTGAATCACAATGATGAGAATAAAGTCCTTCCTTTAATTCAAAAAATCCTGCTGAGTATAATCCTTGCAGTTTTTCTCTAGGTAAATACTGTGATGCAACTATCCATCGTTCCAAAGACGCATCCATAGATGCCATCCATTGGTCATCACTTCCAGGCCGAGTATTTTTCCAATCGTCAGGGGGTACACCACAACCAGATATTAATAAAATGATTAATAACGCCCTAATCATCAATAAGAGATCGAGCTTCAGGAGCTTTGGCATCAAGAGGTTTTTCGGAAACATCTTTACTTTCTCCTGTTTGAGAGTTGGTACTTGTAGTTTTGACTGTTGATCTTTCAATTTTCTCCTCTTTGGACATTGATTTTTTATCACCATAACCATCTTTGTACCATCCACCACCTTTTAGATGGAAACTTCCCAAACTCATTTTCAAATGAACTTTTCCGCCACAAGTGGGAAAAGAACAAGGAGTATTCAGAGGATCATCCCTTTCTGAAAAATGGAGCATTTCTTCAAATTCATGTCCACAATTTTCACATTTATATTCATAAATTGGCATACTATTTTTTATCTCTCCTCATCTGGCCCTGGCCCGTGATTTTCAAATGGCCACAACGTTCCCTGCTCGAATCGTGATTCTCGTTTTTGATATTCTTTCAGATCAATAGTGTGTAAATCATTTACTTTTTTCTCAAAATCTTTTGCAACTTTCAACAAATCTTCAGATGCGGCTACAATCATATGATAATCTTTTTCATCGGGAACTTCTGTTGAAGATGGAACTGTATATGGTTCAATAAACATTTCAGTTAAAACTTCTGATAATGTTGCCCATTCTGGTTCATCTTCTTCATCTATATAATCCAATGGTCTATCCATCAATTCTGCCATCGGCCTCATTACAATTTCACCTGTATTTTCTTCCAATTTCATTTCTTGAAATATATCAAGTTCTATCGCTGTTTTTATCACATTCATATTTTTCTCCATTAAAGACAGTAGAAAACGCCTTGAATATCGTATCCTGCTGAGTTTACCTTTTCACAAAATCCATGTGGTTTATCCCAATGATAAATGGTTGAAGTAACAACCACTATATAAATTGATTTACTCCATAACCATGCTTCTGTAAACCACGGCAGAAATGGAATCAATACTTCTAGTCCCATTCACCCTCTTATCACTTATAATCTATTAACATTAATATATCTTTCAACTTCAGTATATCCGCCCACATATTTCCCATCAATAATAACTTGAGGAACAGTATTAACTTTTTCTCCTGCTGCTTCCTGCATTTCTTTTATAATTTCTTTACCTTGTGATACATCAACTTTTTCTATATCTGCTCCACTATCTTCAAGCATTTTTGCTACTCTATCACACCACACACAATGTGATGAACCATATACTTTTGCTTTCATTATTTCCTTTATTTTTTAAAATTAAATGGTGTACCACAAACATTATGCCATTCTTGTTCTTGTACATTCCAAGTTTCATTATCATAATTATAAATCACCCACATCTGATTTGCATCTTTATCACAATGTTCACAGTACATGTATTCACCAATACTTGTGGGATCTGCTTGTTTGGAATGAAAACATCCCCTAACCTTCCACCCTCTTATTGGTTCTAGACTGCTAAGAACTTTCATTCTTTCTGTTAGATCTAGACAATATTCATCTGGCGGACATTCAACATATCCCAAACGTTCTTTCCAAAAAGTAAGACATCCACCAAGTAATAAACAAAAAATTATAAAAATCCAAAATAAATTATTGCGTATATAATTCCAACCCATATTAATATTGATATTATAGTTATTATTCCTAATTTTTCCATATAATCTCCTTATATGGTTGGTGGGGAGCCAAGGACTTGCACCCTGTGGGTCTAAGACACCAGATTTACAGTCTGGCCCGCTACTCGTTACGGTCTACCTCCCCCTAATATTACTATTGTAACATGTTGTTTTTTAATTGTCAAGTTTTTTAACTTCGTATAAAGTATATGTCCAAGTTAATTCTTCTCCTGGCTCAATATCTCTTAAAGTACCAATCCACCAATCACCACCTTCTTCCATCAAAAGTTTGAAACAATTGGGATCATCAGAATGATTTCCAAACCCACCCAAAGGAGTCCGAATATACCCATTTTCAGCACGTTTATTTGCATGATGAATAATTCCTATCAATGAGTTTGCTTTAATTTTTTCTGTTGCAAAAAGACCTAAACCATCAATAGAAGATTCTTTAATCGTTATATAATAAGGCAAAGGTTTGTACATTATAAAGAAAGTCCTGTCACTACTTGAAGATAATTTTTCTCACTCTGGTCTGATGCTTCATCAGTAACTAAAACATGTTCTATTGAAATTGTCATATTATCGTTTTTTGCTGCCTTCATCCAAGGCACCAATGCAAACCCTATTTGTCCTGTTGATGTAGTAGGAGGCACCATCTGTAATATCATTGGATTTTTTAGAGTTATTAAATTATTTTCTTCTTCTGTTATTCTCGCAATTACTTCTTCACCTGTAATTAACTTTAAAACTTTAACATCATTTGCCATTGTTTAATCTTTCCCTCAATGTATCGTAATAATATTTAATAGAATGATCCAATCCATCAATTTGTAACATACTATCTTCTTCATGTGTTTCATCCCAATCTAATGTTTTGGGGTCTATATGAATGCCTGAATGAACATAAGGAAGACTAGGCATATAAGGCACAGGATCGCTCCTAACAGCCACCCTCCAATGATTGGGTTCATTAAAAAGAAATTTAGTAGTGACTTTTGGTGATCCGAAAGAAAAAATTTGAACATTGTATCCTTCCTCTAATAACCACATTCCTATGATTTGTGCAACTGCACCACCTAAAGAATGTCCTGTTAAATAAACGGTTTTGTGTAGTTCATAATTTTTCATTATATCATTTCGTATCACATCCGCTGCATCTCTAAATCCTCTATGTAATAATAAATCAAGTTGACTATCATCAAACATTCTCATATCAATGTCAGTCAGTATATTTTTTCTGTTGGCCGTTCCTCTGAAAACAAGAATTGTTATACCATCTGTTTGTTTTACATAATATGAAAATTCATCTCTTTTTTTCCGAAACTTTTTATCAATCATTAAATTGAGATTAGCATTCTCTGGATCATCTGGTATGATTCCTTTTTCGGAATAAATTATTTTGCAGTATTCCGCCATCTCAATAAGAGTTTCTAATCTTACTGGTAATGTACTCCTATCTCCACTCTCTCCATTTTTCCATAAAAACAAATTCGTTATTGAGCATCCACTAAGAACTAGAATTATCACCATTGCGATGATGAACTTCCAATTCGTCTTTTTTCTTCCAAGCAGTTGCACCTAGTATGGCTCCGAATGATATGTGAAACATTGCTCCAGCCTGTAACGTTAGTGGCATCCACCTGCTTGTGTTCATTTTAATTTCATTACTTTCCATTGCCATACCTATATTCCACATCAAAGGAGCAATAAAAAAATCAACCAGACAAATGAACAGATAGACCAATGCGGCCCAATCTCTCCAATGTCTGTTAATAACCTTATTTATTTTCATTGTTTCATTTTTTCTTTTGTATTTTCGATTGTAGTTTTAGCTCTCTTGATTTTTTGCTGACGAATTGATTCTACTTTGTCTGTCGAACCAGTTGACATTTTTTTGTCTTCCATGATTGCAATTGTCAATTCAGAATTTGCTTCATGCATTGCAAGTGTCTTTTCTAATCTCTTAATTGCACCTTCTTGTCTATCACGTTTTGCAAATTTTCTCATAATATTCCCTTCATACAAAAAGACCACCTTTCGGTGGTCTTGGATTTTGATTTCTTATATAATTTTATGCAGTTAGTAATTCTACTGAATTTTTTAATTCCCGAGCATACTCAAGATACTCGACACCAACCTTACCTTCAGATACCATTGTCTTGTATCGTTCTACAGTTTCATTACCTTCACGAATGTAAACAGTAACAAGTTTTTCCCAACCATTCCAAATAGAGTTGTATTCAGCATACCTTCCAACTCCTCCAACTTCTTCCAGAGTAGAAGAACCTACCATCCATTTAGAATTTTTCCAAACATAAACATACTCAAGATAACTGTTTTCCCGAACATATTCTTCAAACTCTTCAAAGGAAGCATGAACTATGGCTTCATCTGTATTTGCACGATCTTCATGAGATTCCGAAATGGTTTCTCTCAAGGAAGATGCATACCCCAAACACCATGCAAGATCTCTTGCACGTTCTTCGGAGTTATAATGTTCTAACAACATTTCGCCGACACCAGTTGCATACCCATCGTAATGTACATAGGATGAAACAACTGATCCGTCTTCATTCAAATACGCAACTAAGGAATTAGTACTCATAATATATTCTCATTAGAGATTCATCAAATAGGTGACAACCTTTTCTCACCTTTCATTTATATTATACCAAACCCCGAGGCCTTTGTCAAGTTTTTTTATGCTTTTTTGAGATTAATCATCATTAAGATGGATTTTCCTGCTTCTATTGCAGTATCAACGATCCAATCAAGATTCTCTTCGTCATAATCCCACTTCTCTTTGA
>VTLG01013277.1_pt1 | contig 19245 bp, 29 predicted proteins | sample 4694571 | NCBI WGS metagenome assembly VTLG01 (sample SAMN12604809, study PRJNA352737) | marine metagenome | biome: ENVO:00000447; feature: ENVO:00000209|ENVO:00000569|ENVO:01000036; material: ENVO:00002151; isolation source: viral sequences binned using virsorter ...
GTGCCCGGCTAAAGGTTTCATAGGTGCTGAGGCAGCTAATTACTGGACTGATAATCCAGATGAAATTCCTGACGGCAGTAAATATAAAACAGAATATATTACTGCAAATAAACCAGAACCAAAGGAGTTTGATGATGCTCAAAATCTTGCTGTATTTAAAACTTTTTTCCTTATTACTACTGGTCTCCTTTTATTCTAGGGCTGACTGTTTACCTGACGCAACAGGTAAAAACTTTACAGGTCTTTGCACTCCAGGTGTAACTATCACAGAAGAAGAAAACGTTGTTGTAACTGAAGAGGACAAAGGCACAGAGATAATTACAACCACCACAACAACAACTACGACTACCACTACAGCTGTTACTAACGAGGACTCAGGTAATATATTAGATAGTGGTAATGGTTATGTGACCTCTGCTGACGATGGTAATATGAATATTGATTGGGGTGGGCAAGGTCCTGCTACTATGCCTAGTGGCAACACGTGTGGAGAACTAGGTGCTGATAAATGCGCACAGATTACAGGATCAGGTAATAGCACATCAACGATGGGTGTGTCAGGTATGGGTACAACTTTTATAATTAATAATATTAATATATCTGATTTACAGATAGACAAAGGCGGTGAGGTTAGATACTCAATTGAAGTCGAAAAACGAGATGCTCAAGATAGAATATACATGCACATTACAGGACGTAATGGATCTAACACAGTCTTTCAAGGCACTGACATCTTGTCTGAATCTGGTATTGCATCAGGTTACCAATCATACACTGGGTCTTTCGATTTCACTGGTGTTTTAAATAGAATAACTGTTGAGGTAGGTGGACGAGATATCAATCTTGCAATAGGTCCCCTATTTGATGATGTGACTGTTAATGTTTTCTATAATGTTATAAATACTATTGTTACACAACAGATAACAACTTTAGAAGAAATATATTATTTAAATTTATTTGATCCTACAGAGTTAGAATTTGTTGAAGAAGTATTTGAATTTAATGATGTTATAGTAGATGATGTGGGTGATATTGAATTTACTCCTATAGAAACACAAACAGAAGAGGTATCATATGAAAGTGTGGAATTGGAAATACAAGAGTTTGAAATTGATTTTGAACTAGACTTACCGGAACCAGAAATTGCTAACATTGAAATTGAAGCTGAAATGGAACTGGAGTTAGAGATGGAAATGGAAGAACCAATAGAAGTAGCACAATTAGAAGAAACAACAGATGAACAACCAACAGAAGAAACAACCGAACCCGATGGCGAAGTTACTGAGGAGCCCTCTATGGAGCCAGAGGATAGTTCAGAGCAAAAAGAAGTACAACAGGAAGAAGCTGAAGAACCCGAAAAACCTGTAAAAGAACCATCTGCAAAAGAAAAAGCTGCCACAAAAATAGTTAAAAAGATTAATGATAAAGAAAGATATGATGAATCAAATCAAATGAAAACATTGATTGTCATGCAGATACTTGGTAATACTAAAACATTCTTTGATTCACAGTCTACAATTGTAGATACAAATGTTAATGAGTATTTGAACAAGACAATAGAAGATCAGTATGGTATTCTATTTGACATGGCTCAAGGTCAAACTATGGAGGATATGATAAATGCCCAGTATTGAGTATGCAGGAATGAAGGTAAGCGGCGGAAAAGTCTTTGCCATAATAACATTATTAGGTGCCCTAGGGTCAGGTGCGTGGGCAGTTTTTAATTTTTACTCTGATTATCTTTCAATGAAGGAAAAAATTTTGGAGTATACCGAACCGGATCTTTCTGGTTTTGATAAGAGAATAGACCTAATAGACCAGGATGTCGTGTCATTACGAAATGAGTTGAATTTAATTTTAGATGAGATAAATTTAGTAGCATCAACTGCAAAAGAGTTGAAAGACGATTTAAAAACTGATCTACGTCAAATGGAAGGTGACATACGTCACATAACAGAAATAGTTAATGATGTAGAAGATAGACAGAAAGAAGATGCTAGAGAACTATTAGGAGAAATGAAATTGTTAGAAGAAAATTTAGATCTTAAAATAGATAAAGCATTAAATAATCCATTAAACAATATGTCAGCGAAAGGAAATTAAATATGAATATGGAAAGACTTTTGGCGTCTGTACGTCATAATGAAGGTTACCGCAACAAGGTTTACCTCGACACATTGGGAAAAAGAACTGTGGGGGTCGGACACCTCTGCGTTGAAGATTTTTGGGAAGATGATAAAGAATACGAAGAATCATTCTTGATGGAGATATTAGAAAAAGATTTAGAAAACGCTATATCAGGAGCAGAAGAATTACTAGGTGAATATACGGTTCATGATCACTGTAAAGAAATATTAGTGGAGATGGTTTTTCAACTTGGAAAAACAGGCGTTAGCAAGTTTCGTAACATGTGGTCAGCATTGAAGGATCATAGAATGCCAGATTATAAAACTGCAGCGGCCGAGATGCTCGATTCGCGTTGGGCAAAACAGACCCCTAATCGCGCAAAACGCATGTCTGATGCAATGGCAAGTTTAGCATCTTAAAATGCAAATAGTAGAAAAATTTTTATATAAAAAATTACAGCAACAAAACGGTAAAACAAGAACTTACCTGACACCAGAAGGAGAAAGTTTACCTTCCGTAACCACAATACTTTCTAAAACAAAAGACAAAAGTGGCATTCGTCAATGGCGACAAAAAGTAGGAGAACAAGCTGCTGATAAAATAATGAATGAAGCAAGTCAAATAGGAACTGCTTTACATTTGTATATAGAAAGACATGTCAAAGGCAAAGGATATAAAGATATTTCTGAAATAGGAGTGCAAGCAGAAAAAATGGCACAAAAAATTATAGATGAAGGTATGAAAGATATAGATGAGATATGGGGATCAGAGGTTCATTTATACATGCCTGGTAAATATGCAGGCACAAGTGACATGATAGGATTGTATAAAGGGAGACCTGCGATCATTGATTTTAAACAAACTAATAAACCAAAGAAAAGAGAGTGGGTGCAGGACTATCTCATGCAACTAGCTGCATACGCCCAGGCTCATAACAAACTTTTTAATACTGAGATTGATCAAGGTGTTGTGTTAATGTGTTCTCGTGATTTAACTTTTCAAAGATTTGAATTGAATGGTGAAAACTTTAACAGAGCTAGTGATGCTTTTATGAAAAAAGTAGATTTATACTTCCAAAGTATTCTGTAATATACTCATTCCAATATAATACGGAATGTGGGGCACCAAACTATTTCCTAACGATTTAAGTCTGTCCACCCTTTTGGGTACCCCATTAGCCACTCTACCCACATCGGGTTCAATTGACCACCAGTCTGCTCCGATAAGGGTCTGGTATTCTTGGCTAAAGTTTTCTCCGATGCTTTCCCACTTCTCCAGTCTCTCGCTGTCGGAGTAGACCATATTAGATTGGGATGAGCTACTTGATCGTTCAAACTGATTGGCATTTTCTTTTTTAATTTCATTTTCATTCTTTCTTTGGAACTCGGACCCCGACCCCCATGAGCATCCGGAGTTCGCCACAATCCAGATTCTCTCCCTTTGATGGTTGGCACCGATGCTCGAAGCTGAAATACTAAACGTCCTTGCGGAGTAACCTTCACTCTCCAGGTTCTCGAGTACGGTGTCGAGACCGAGTTTAACATGTCCACTAACGTTTTCTCCAATAACCCAAGTTGGTCTGAGTTCTTTGATAAGTCTAAAATACTCTGGCCAGACGTGTCTCGGATCTTTTTCACCTTGTTGGCGACCTGCAACGGAGAAAGGTTGGCAAGGGTATCCTCCTGTGATGATGTCGATTTTAGTATGTCCGTTTGAATTAAGTTTTTCATGGTTTAGCTCCTTTATATCATCATATATCGTGACCCATGGCCAATGCTTTCGTAAAATTTTTTGGCAGTATGAGTCATAGTCACAAAAAGCAACTGTTTCAAATCCTCCAGTTGCCTCTAATCCAAGAGAAAAACCACCTATTCCGCTGAACAAGTCCAAATGTTTTAGTTTATATCCACTCACTAAGTTCTTCTCCACTAATCTCTTTTGCAATATTAACTTTATTCCTTAAGGCTTTTATGATTTTTTCATCAACTGTTTTAGGTGCTACTAAGTCAATGTAATTAACTTTATTCTTTTGACCTATTCTATGTGCTCTATCCTCTGATTGCATTCTTTTTTCCAAATCATAGTTATTAGAGTAATAAATAACAGTGCTGGCTTCAGTTAGTGTAATGCCATATCCTCCTGTTTGTGTGTTTCCTATGAAAAATCTTATGCTAGAATTAGGATCTTGAAATTTGTTAATACAAATTTGCCTATCCTCAGTTTTTGTTTCTCCAAAATAAGTACAACAAGAATCAAATCCATATTCTTTTTGAATTTCTTTTTCAATTGCTTTTATATCGTTTATATAATTTGCCCAGATAATCACCTTACCTGATGTTTCATCTAGTATGTTCATCAATTCATTTATTCTATTACTTTTCAATTCAATCATATTACCCTCATCAGTTTTCATGTGACCACAAACTATTTGATGTAATCTAATCAATTGAGTTAAAACATTTGGAGCAGACATAGCCTCTCCATTTAAAATAGCTATTGCATTACGCCTCATCATTTCATAAGCTTTTGTTTGCTCATCTGTAAGTTCTACTATTCTTTTCTGAAAAACTTTGTCAGGTAAATCCAAACAATCTTTTTTTAATATTCTGTAAGAGTGAGGAGCTACCTTTTCTCCAAGTTCTTTTAAATTTTTAAATTTAACAATCTTTTGATATTTGTGTGTGCCACCTGCAGCTGTAGAAGAAATCATCACAGCATATCTTGTTCTAAATGCATAAAAACTAGTTTGATCTAATATCTCAGGATCAAGAAAATCCATTTGTGACCATAGATCCATGGGAGATTGTGTTACTGGAGATCCTGTTAATATTCTTCTATATGTTGCCTCTTTTGATAAAGATAAAATATGTTTTGTTCTTTTGGCCTGGGGATTTTTTATTGTGGTGCTCTCATCTATGATTAACATAGATCTACCTATCAAAAATAATTTGGCAAAATCATTTCCTTTTTTAGTAGAGAAAGCCTCAACATTCATAACCATAATTCTAAATTCATAATCTGGTTTTGTCATGTCATCCAATTTAGATTTATTTTTAGCAGTCATCAAAGGCGACCACGCTAAAACTTTTTTCTCTATGTAATCGGGAACATGTGTTGGAATTTCTGATTCTACCCAATTCATGTAAGTTCCTTTGGGAGCCACAACTAGTAACTTTCTAATTTTATTTTGATTGTAAAGTATACATGCATTGTCTAATGCTATTTTAGTTTTGCCGGTGCCCATCTCTGCAAATATTGCAAAAGCTTGTTTATCCCAACATTTTTCTAGTGCATCTCTCTGATGCTTGTAAGGCTCAGTTTTAAATTTGTACATTCTAATTCTTTCTACTTGACAATTTGTAAAATATAAATATCTTCTTGTCAAGAATTAAAGAAAGAAGAAAAGATGAGCACAGTATATATAATACAAGAGATGGGCAGAAATGTTAGATCTGCTGAAAAGTTTGGTGATTTAAAAGTTATGTTACCAGACAATAAACAGATTGTGTTATCTGCTGGTCCTTTAACTTTCAAACTAAAGCAAGAGTTAAAAAACTTTAGTGATGACGACTACTTGTTATTGATGGGAGATCCTACACTTATTGGTGTTGCCTGTGCAGTTGCAAGTGAAATTAATCGTGGTAAGTTTAAAGTTCTGAAATGGGATCGAGATGAAAAAACTTATTACTCTATAGAAATAGACATAAGAGGCTAGAATGAATGAACTATTAAAAAAGATGGAAGAGGACACTTCCGTAGAAAAAACCTCTCAACATAGTATGGATACTATGGGAAAGATAGGCGCTGTTGCAAATGATATTGCAGACATGGACGCTGAGATTGAACATTTAGAAACACAAATTAAATTTAAAAAAGAAGACAGAAAACATTTATCTGAAAATGTTCTACCTAGTCTTTTTGCAGAAGTTGGTTTGTCAGAATTAAAATTACATGATGGCAGACAATTAAAAGTTTCTAACTATTATGGTGCCTCCATAAAAGAAGATAAAAAAGAGGCAGCTTTTAGTTGGTTTAGGAACAACGGATATGGTGATTTAATAAAGAACCAGGTCTCTTGTAGCTTTGGAAGGAATGAAGATGATAAAGCTCGAGGATTAATAGACACTCTAACAAAGAATGGATATGCATCCTCACAACGCGAATGGGTAGAACCTTCCACCCTTCGCGCATTTGTGAAAGAACTACATGAAAGTGGTAAAGATATACCAATGGATTTGTTAGGAGCTTTCATAGGACAAAAAACAACGATAAAAAAATAGGAGAAATATATGAACCAAGCGCAACAAGTACAGAAGAAAAAAGAAACATCTGTAATGCCATTAGCAACGTTGGAGGCAGACTCTCATGCAGCTAGTGGTTTTGGAAATATTGATGCACAAAGAGATTTAGCGATCCCTTACATTAATATTTTACAACCAAACTCGCCACAAGTTAATAAAACTAAGGCTGAGTTTATTCAGGGAGCAACAGCAGGACAGTTTTTTAATACTGTTACACAAGAACTCTCTGATCACATCCTGGTACTACCTTCTTACTATCACCTTAAATATGTTGAATGGGTGCCTAGAGAAAAAGGTGGTGGCTTAGTACAAGTTCACAGTGCCGAGAGTGGTATTTTAGGTAAAACCATGAAAGAAGGAAATAAAGATGTCCTTCCTAATGGAAACTATGTTGCTACAACTGCTTATCATTATGTGGTTGTAATGACAGGTAGCGGGCCTCAAAATGCCGTAGTGAGTATGACATCTACACAACTTAAAAAAAGTAGAAGATGGAATAGCTTGATGCTATCTAGAAAAATACAAGGAGCAAAAGGAATGTTTACTCCGCCTTCTTATGCTTTTATGTATAAACTCACAACTGTTGGTGAATCAAACGATCAAGGTAGTTGGTTCGGTTACAATATCGAATTGGACAAAATGGTCGAGGACACAGCTATTTACGAACAAGCAAAATCATTTGCAAAAGCTGCGTCTAGTGGTGAAGTTGAGGCTAAACCAGAGGAGCCTGTCGCTCCAACAAAAGACAACTTAACTCAACCTCAAGAGACAAAAGACGATAGTAAAATACCGTTTTAATTAGTCTACACTTAAACTGGAGGTTTAGTGAGAGAAGTCTTTGAAAAAATATACCAGGGTTTGGACGTTGCCTATGGTCAACATCAATCCGAAGGAAAGAGAGCCGATGGTAAACAAGAAGGTAAGTCTTACATAGTAAGAGAACTTGTTACCGAGGAGCTATGGGACAACCACCTTAATGGTGTAGGTCCATCCCTGGGTATTATTCCTATCATGGCTGATAATAAAGCCAAATGGGGTTGTATTGATATAGATCAGTATCCCATAGATTATAAAAAAATTATTCATAAAGTTAGAGAATTAAGTTTACCCTTGATACCCTGTAGATCAAAGAGTGGTGGTCTACATATATTTTTGTTTTTTAGTAAACCTGTCCCTGCAAAAGATATAAGGTACAAATTGAGAGAGGTTGCATCATGTCTAGGATATTCTTCCGCTGAAATATTTCCAAAACAATCAAGCATCCTAATAGAAAAAGGAGATCTTGGTAATTTTTTAAACTTACCTTATTACAATCATAAAGAGACAACAAGGTATGCTTATAAGGATGATGGTACAGCTGCTTCATTAGTGGAGTTTGTGAATATGTACAATCTTTATGTTAAAGAAACAATTGACGATATTGCAATACAGATACCCGGAGAGGTCATAAAGGATGGTCCACCCTGTTTACAACAACTTTGCACTCAAGGTTTTCCTGAGGGCACCAGGAACAATGGATTGTTTAACATAGGTGTCTATCTTAGAAAGTTTGATCCCGACAATTGGCAAAGTCTTTTAGAGGATCACAATAGAAATTTCATGTCACCACCTTTGGCAGCTAATGAAGTCATAACTGTAATAAAACAATTAGATAAAAAAGATTATAATTTTAGATGTAAGGATGCACCAATAAATTCTTTTTGTAATTCAAAAGTATGTAGAACTAGAAAATTTGGGATAGGTTCTAGTGAGAATACTCCAGAGTTTGGTGCTATGACTGTTCAATTATCTGATCCAGTCGTTTGGTTTTTAGATGTTAATGATAATAGATTAGAGTTTTCTACGGAGGAGCTACAAATACAAACAAAGTTCCAAAGAAAATGCATGGAATATTTGAGAAAGATGCCTCCGAAGATGAAAGAATCACAGTGGCAGGAGACACTCCAAATACTAATGGATAACGCAACCGTTATCAAAGTGTCACGTGATGGATCTGTGTCTGGTCAGTTTGAGACTTACCTCCAGGAGTTTTGTACTGATCGGGCGCAGGCGTTAAACAAAGAAGAATTATTACTTAGAAAACCATGGACAGAAGATGGTAAAACATATTTTAGATTAAAAGATTTGATGGACTATCTAACTAGAAATAAATTTACACATTTAAATACAGGACAAATAATTGCTAGGATAAGAGAGATAGGTGGTCATAGTGAGTTTTTCAAAATCAAAGGTAGAGGCGTTAATGTTTGGGTGATACCAGCATATCAACAACAAGACTCAGAATTTGATATTAAGGAATTAGATGAAACGCCCTTCTAAAAAATTAAAACTAGGAATGTGGACAGAGCAGTTGGCAAAGCTGTATCTATTATCAAAAGGATATTTTGTGTTTCACAATTTATATGGGTTAGGACCGGTGGATTTGATAGCTATTAATGAAAGGGGTGCTGTTAGATTGTTTGATGTTAAATCAGTTAGCTACAGATCTAAGAAAGCAAAGTTTAGACCTGGAACTAAAATAAATAGAATGCTCACATTAGAACAAAAAAGATTAAAAGTAGAATTTTTATTCGTAGATAAGGAGGGTAAATGCACAATAAAACCAAGATAATCCTAGGACCTCCTGGCACCGGGAAAACAACTACTTTGTTAAATTTAGTAGAACAAGAATTAGCAAAAGGCACACCACCTGATCGTATAGGATTTTTTGCTTTTACAAAGAAAGCTGCAGTTGAGGCAAAGGAGAGAGCCATTAAAAAATTTAAATTACAAGATCAACAACTACCTTATTTTAGGACATTACATTCATTGGCTTTTAATGAACTGGGTTTGAATAAATCAGAGATCATGGGTAAAAATTCATACAAAGAGTTTGCTCAATCTTTTGGTTTAGATTTAGGTTATGTGATAGACGCAGATGATATGAATGGCAGTATAACCACAGATAATATTCTAATTAACGAAGTTAATTTATCTAGAATGAAATGTTTAAAATTAGAAGAGCATTACAATCAATCTAATTTGGATGTGTCCTGGCATGCATTATTAAGAACGAAAAATGCATTGGAGGAATTTAAAAGAAAAAAAGAAGTTTTTGATTTTACTGACATGATAGAGTTGTTTATTGAGTCAGGTCCAGAGTTAAAATTTGAAGTTTTATTTATAGATGAAGCACAGGATTTGTGTGCTCTTCAATGGCTAATGGTTAACAAGTTATCAAAAAATAGTAAAATGACATATGTATGTGGTGATGATGATCAAGCCATATACAGATGGAATGGTGCAGATGTAGAGCATTTTATAAACATGAGTGGTGAAGTTCAGACACTAAATAAATCTTACAGGTGCCCAAGATCAGTACAGGCTTTATCTAATAATATAATATCTAGAGTCAAGAACAGAAGAAACAAACAATGGTTTGGTACTGAAGAAGAAGGTAAAACAAACTACCACGCTTATCCAGAGAGTGTTGATATTCAAAATGGAGAGTGGTTGATCCTGGCCAGGACTAACTATTTATTAGAAGATTTAGAAAGAAATGTTAGAGATCTTGGACTTATATATAAAAAGAATGGTGTTTTACCAATATCAAAAAAATTATTAAACGCTGTATGGTCATGGAAAAAATTATGTGATGGAGAAGAAATAGAGTCATCACAACTCAGAGATGTTTATTCTTTTATATCTAGTAAAGTTGGTATTGAACATGGACATAAATCATTAAAAGATATTCATGAACAAGAGCATTTCACTATGAATAATCTTGTAAGAGATCATGGTTTATTAGTTGCTAATAGACCCTGGGATGTTGCCTTTGATAAGATAGGTAACAGAGACAAAGAGTTTCTTAGGTGTATCGAAAGAAGAAATAAATCTTTTTATGTAGGAGAACCTAAGATTAATCTTAGCACTATTCATGGTGCTAAAGGTGGAGAGGCTGACAATGTAATGTTGTTAACGGATCTATCTAAAAAATCACAAGAAGCAATGGAACAAAATCCTGATGATGAGTGCAGGGTTTTTTATGTTGCATCTACTAGAGCAAAGAAATCTTTACACATAGTACAACCACAAAGAGAAGGAGGTTTTTTAATATGATGAAGAAAGAACAAATACTAGCAAAGGCATCTGATTTAGTAACAGGTGACAGGGCTAAAGAACATGGTGATTTATTTAGAACACATGTTAAAATAGCAGAACTATGGACTGCGCACCTAGACCACAAATTAAAAGGTGTTTACGAAGTAAACGCTGGAGATGTTGCTATTATGATGGCATTATTGAAAGTGGCCAGGATGTCTTCCGGAAAGTTTAATGCAGATGACTATGTAGACGCTGCGGGATACATGGCGATTGCAGGAGAAATAAATTACGATGACGAAGACACTGTTTGAAGAAGAAACGATAGTTCACTCTAATTGGGCACCCCCGACAGAGTACCCGACATTAGATAGATATGAAGCTGTCGCTATAGATTTAGAAACATGTGATACCAACCTGATGGAAATGGGACCAGGTTGGCCTAGAAACGATGGCTATGTTATTGGCATAGCCATTTCTACTGGTGATTTTACTGCTTACTATCCTATAAAACATGTGGGAGGTGGTAATTTAGATTATGATAAAGTGGTTAATTATATCAAGAATGTTTGTGAAAACGAAAACATAGATAAAATATTTCATAATGCTCAGTATGACATCGGTTGGTTGAGCACTTTAGGAATAGAAGTTAAAGGTAATATAAGAGATACTATGGTTGCTGCTGCATTGATAGATGAAAATAGATATTCATACTCTTTGAATAGTATGGTTCATGAATACTTGGGTGAGTTTAAAGATGAGAAGAAACTGAAAGAGGCAGCTCAATCATTTGGTTTAGATCCAAAAAAAGAAATGTATAAGATGCCAGCCATATTCGTAGGAGAGTATGCTGAAGCAGATGCAAGATTAACTTATAAATTACATGAAAAATTAAAATGGGAAATAGCAAAAGATAATTTGACAACAATATATGACATTGAGTGTCAGTTAATAAAAGTTATTTATAACATGACAAAACGAGGTGTCAGGGTAGATATAGAAAGAGCACATAACCTTACAGAAAAATTTTCTAAAAAAGAGAAAAAACTTTTAAAAAGAATAAAAGATATTGTTGGTTTTGATGTGGAGATATGGGCAGCTGCCTCTATCGCAAAAGCTTTTGATGCAATTGATTTGCCTTACGATAAAACAGAAAAAACACAGGCTCCTTCTTTTACAAAAACATTTTTGAATGATCATCCTCATGAGGTGCCTAGACTTATACTCCAGGCTAGAGAACTGAATAAACTAAGAGGCACCTTTATACAAAGTATTTTTAAATACCACAAAGATGGTAGGATACATGCACATATCAATCAAATTAGATCCGATACTGGTGGCACTGTATCTGGTCGTTTTAGTTATAATCATCCTAACTTACAGCAAGTGCCTAGCAGAGGGCAATTTGCAAAAGATATACGAGGTTTATTTATACCAGAACATAATGAAATGTGGCTGAAAGCAGATTACTCGCAACAAGAGCCCAGGATATTAACTCATTGGGCTTGTTTGGTAGGTCAACCAGGTGCCCAAGAAGTTAAAGAAGCTTATCATAATTCTGATTTAGATTTTCACCAGCAGACAGCAGATATGGCTGGAGTAGAAAGAAGATTGGCTAAGACAATAGGTCTTGGAGTTATGTATGGTATGGGTTATAATAAGATGGCAAAAGAACTAGATATAGAACCAGCAGAAGCAAAGAATATGTTAGCAGACTTTAGAAACAAAGTACCTTTTATGCAGGGTATGTTGGAGGCTGTTATGAATAGAGCTAGTAGTAAAGGTGTCATTAGAACACTTTTAGGCAGAAAATGTAGATTTGATTTATGGGAGCCTAAGCAGTGGGGTGTTCATAAGGCTTTACCAATCAATCAAGCTAAGGTAGAGTATGGAGATGCAATTAAAAGAGCAGGCACATACAAGGCTTTGAATAGATTAATACAAGGATCTGCAGCTGATCAAACAAAAAAAGCTATGGTAGATGTTTATAAAGAGTTAAAGATAATACCATTAATTCAAGTTCACGATGAGTTAGATTGTTCTGTAGCTGGCGAAGAACAAGCAAAGAAAGTAAAAGATATTATGGAGAACAGCATAGAATTAGAAGTTCCTTCAAAAGTGGATATAGATTTAGGAGATAATTGGGGACAATGACAACAAAAAATAAAGCATATAGAGAGCAAGGTAAATCAAAAGACGGAGATAGAAGAGAAGATGGTGTAAAGAAAAACTTTGCTATTAACACAGAGCAAATGAACTTTGAGAGAAGAAAAATTCTTGAAGAGATGAAAAGCACTGTAGATAGAAAAAAATTAAACAACATGGCAGCTGTTGCCGCTACTAAAGAACCAGAATATTTTGACGAAGAAGGTAATAAAAGAGAACCTACCATGCGTGTTTTATCATTAGGTGCAGGTGTTCAATCTTCTTGTTTGGCTTTGATGGCACAAGAAGGAATGACGAAGCATAAACCTGATTACATGATATTTGCTGACACTGGTTGGGAGCCTAAATTTGTATATGAACATGTTGAGTATTTAAGAAAAGCTATAACTATCTGTCCTTTGATTACTGTGGAGCGCTCCAGTATTAGAGAAGATTTAATTAGAGCAGCTAATCCTGAACCAGGATCTAGAGAAGAAGAAAAAAGTTTCGCTGGGCGAGTTCCCAATCCTCCTTTATTCGCAAAAGGTCCAGCGGGAAGAGTGGGTATGCTGTATCGTCAGTGTACCCACGACTACAAAGTCATTCCCATACAGAAAAAAATAAGAGAATTGTTAGGCATTAAACCAAAACATAGAGTTAAAAAAGATATGATTGTAGAACAGTGGATAGGCATATCTACGGATGAAGCAATGAGAATGAAGAAAGCTAGATTACCCTGGCTTACATCAAGATGGCCTTTGATTGAAATGAAAATGTCTCGAATGGATTGTCTACAATGGTATCGTGATATTAAAAAACATCCAATGCCTGGTAAATCATCTTGTATTGGTTGCCCTTATCATCACAATGATCAATGGAAAAACATGCAAAAAAATTATCCAGAGGATTTTGAAGACGCTTGTGAAGTTGATGATAAGATAAGAAAAGGTCTAAAGAATTCAGAAGCAGAGTTGTTTTTACATAAGTCAGCTAGACCTTTAAGAGAAATTAATTTTTTAGAACCTACTAAGTCGCCTTCATTATTTGGTGAAACTTTTGATGAGGAGTTTGCAGATGAGTGTGAGGGTCTGTGTGGAGTCTAATGGCAAAAGTAGGACTCGCTAAAAGAAAAGGAAGAAGAAAAATAGGATCAAAGAAAAGGAGAATAAGATCAGCAAAATGGAAAAAACGAAAGAAATAGTAGCTAAAATACCTATCCAGGACACAAGATTGTTTCACAAAAGATGGGATAATTATGAAAATTTAAATAATTTATTAATTACAGAAATAGAACAACAAATGAAGGATAACCCTAAAGGTATGATGGGTAGTAATCCTGGATGTTGGCGCAGTGGTTTTAAGTATAAATGTGAAAATGAATTAATGAAAGCAATTGGATTTATGCTATCGACATGGTGTGATCATTATTTACCCAGAAAAAGAACAGATGCAGAAATACAATATTGGACAAATGTAAATGATTATGGAGGTGCTAACATGTTTCATACTCATTACATGGCAGATTGTGATGTCTCTGGCGTATATTATGTTCAAGGTAAAGATACAGGTGTGATTAGATTTGCAACTCATGAGCAAATGTATCGTATGATTAATCCTGGCATGCCTTACGCTAACATGATTGGTCACAGTCCGGCTGATGGAGACTTGTTAATGTTTCCTCCATACCTGTTACATGATGTGGTGCCCAATCCAAATAAACATAAAAAAAGAATTTCTATAGCTTTTAATGCAAAAGTTAAGATTGTAGACAATATTGTAGATTTCCCTAAAAATAAGGAAAAAAAGTAGCTCATATTTGACCGTGAGCGGGGTTTTAATATATGTCTAGTATGATTGTAACCGGGATAAAAACATAAAATGTCAGTGATTGAAGATAGATTACAGGAATATGTTGATGTGCTATCGCAGCTAGAAATGTTGGATAGATATACTTGGTTAATGGATTTTGGTAAAAGATCTCAAGGCATAAAAGAAGAGGAGCGTCTACCTGAGTTCGAGGTCCCAGGCTGTCAAAGTGCCACTTGGTTAATACCTGTGGTGCAGGACAAAAAGGTATATTTCAAAGCTGACTCAGTTGCTTTAATATCTAAAGGTATGGTATCTTTATTAGCAGATATTTTTAGTGACACTACGAGAGAGCAAATTAAAAGTTTTGATAGTGAATCTTTAGAAAAATTAGAACTAAGAACATTGTTGACTCCTGGTCGTAGAAACGGGACATACAATATGTTACTAAGAATAAAAAGAATGGGGGATCCTAATTGATTTTAAACAAGAGTAAAGGTAGACCAGAATTATATAGAGTTTATCATGTTTTTTATTATGTAAATGGTAAAAAATTCAAAAAGAATATTTATGATAAAAATGTAGATAATGCAGTTGAAAAATTTAAAAGAGATTACAATTACACACCCAAATTTGCTAGAGATCATTGGTATAAAGAAGTGTGGACAGATTACTCAAATGAAAATAGTGTGGAGGAATAATGTTTAAGTGGTTTTTAGTTGGATGGGTATGTTTAGGAGCAGGCCAGGATCAAAAATGTGTACGCATGGGATCAGAAATATTGTTTGATAGTTACGAAGAGTGTAATCAATATTATGATGTTACCGTAAATTCTATTGATGATTTAGAAGGTCATGTAGTTCTTAATTTTCACTGTGTTGAATCTGCTCTTATAGAAGATCTACCTCATAAAACTTAATTATTTGTTTTCTTTTAATTGATAAAAGAAATTGGTGTCATCACCAGCAGTCCATTTACTTTCTGTTTCTACATTGTATTCAATTGTTGACACTTTGAAATCAGGTATTTTTAATTCAGCAGGAGTTAAAGATTTATCATAAAATAAACAACGATTGTTTGGTTGAGCTGCAAAATGTTTATTATCTAATTCTAAAATGTTAAATGATTTGTGTTCTTCTGGCATCTCAGAATATCCACTGTTCATTGTATTAGCGTCTGAGTGACAATTATCTATTGTAAATAAATATTCACCTGTGTACCAGGATTTAGAAGGTGCTAAGTATTTTGCTTTACATCCTGCTATGTTTGATTTTGTTATAACTGTTAGATGATAACTAAAAGCATCCCACAATTCTAATTCTTCTAATGAAAGATCCAGGTCAGTAGGTTCAGAAACAAAAGCGCTGATAGGCAACTTATCATATAGAGCACCATATTCCGGCAAATATGTTTCAAAGTAGAGCGCTCTACCTTCGATAGATTTACAAGTAACCCATACACCTTCTACAAATTCTCCATGTCCTTTTTGATGATCATATAAATATTGTTTTTTTACGAATACTTTTGTTGGTGGTAAGTTAGCTACTAAAAACATTTTTTTATGGGCTCCAGACGCGGATCCAGAGCCCTGAGTGAAATGAAGTTGAGAACTAATCTTTGCCATGATAACAAAAATTTGTCAAGAAAAACGCTATATTTATCAAAGATTTTATAATTTGTTATAATATCTATTGACATATCCCATGGATTTATATATTTTTACATCATGATGTGGAATATGATTATGTTTTTTATGATACCAATCAAGTTGATGATTGCGTATTGGGTGATAAAGCATGTTTACATGTTCTTAATATTTTAAGGAGTGAAATATGATAATGAAGAATAAAACTACAAAAAACATGAGAGAGATCTTATCCTGGTTGGAGAAGTGTCCGACTGCTTGGGATTGGAGCTCCTCTAACGGTAGAACTTTGCATATTAAAGTTGCTATAGATAAACCAGATACTGCTGATGACATTGCACATGACATTGTGGATGAAGCTGCAGATCAAATGAGAAAGAATGGTAACGCGATATGAATACTAAAACAGAACAAGAAATGATTGAAGATATGAAGTCAATGGAACTTGACGAAAAACAGATCAAAAAGTTTCTTTTACAAGATCTTAATAATCAAAAAGATGATGTTATTAAAATTATTGTAATGTTAGAAAAAGGTCTTCCCAGGAAAGATTGCAAAGATTTATTGGAGTCTTACTGGAAAGTTTTGCATATGAGATCAATGGTCTTAGAAAAGCAAACTGTAGGTGAATATGTTGTCAATTAAGGAGGGAAACATGAGGATACCAAAAGGTGAAGAAAACAACATTGCTTTTGCATGTCAAGAGCATAGGGACGAGTCATATAGACAAATATCTAAAGCAGTCAAAGATCCTAATTATGTTTATGTTAGGTTCTATGATGGGGAACAAAGCGAGGCTATGTGGGTATTTATTTTGGCTGGTAACAAAGACAAGGGCATGGGTTTTGTAGATAATGTGCCGGTGTTAATGAAAGATATTAAGAGAGGAGACATGATTAATTTTGAAAGAAATAATCAAAATATTGTTTATCGAATAAAAGATGCCTAATAAAAAATATAAAAGTGTTGCCATACAAACTCAATTCTACGATGCGTTGGTTTGTATGGCTAATGACTCTCATCGTGGTCCAGGCCAGGAGATGTCGTATTTAATAGTAAAAGAAGCTAACAATAGAGGAGTTGAGATAAAAAATGAAAAGTCTAGAAAAATTCAAAAACGAAGTAAATAGTATCATCACTGATGCTGTAAACGAACAACAAGATTTCCCTACTACTGTGGAGAGAGTTAAATCAGTAATTCTTTACGGCTACGCTCCACCAATACATGTGGTGCTAGGAGTAATAGGAGAATACATGGACGAAGCTGCTAAGACCGAAAAAATCAAGGCAACCATGGACGATGATAAGGTGCAAGAGGCATACGATAACATGGCTCAAGCATGGAACACACATAAGGAATAAAAATGGCTAATAAAATAGTAGATTTGTTTCAATTAGACGAAGGAACTAGAAATCCTGCGACTAATTTGGTTGAAAAACCTGTTTGGAACATTCGTTTTCATGATGGTAGAGATATAGAAGATAAATTGTTTTTTAAATCTACCATTCTTGAGTTATTATCTGTAGGTTATAGAAAAGCTGTTGAAAACTTTAGAAGGGGCTCTGCCACAACTCGTAGTGGTGGTCAAGCTGCATTTTGGATAGTAGTATTCCAGGATTATGAAGTAAGGCTCCAGACTAAAGACGAAATAGCTGATTGTATAACTGAAGGACATAGAAAACGTGGCGAAAGAGAAAACGAAGAGTCAAGAGAAGCAAGCATCGAGCAACCAGGATCATAAGTATCCTTCTTGGCCTATGGTCAGAGTAACCTGGTTAGATGCCATCGATGGTGAAACAGGGTGGCAGGACCTGGAGGATATTGTCAAATCAGATTTAGCTGTTGTAGTTGATGTTGGTTGGCTTGTTAAAACTGATGACAAAAAAACCGTGATTATGGGCTCGTGGTCATTGGAACCGGATGATAATGGTGGTGGTAGATATATAACTATACCTACCTGTTGGATAAAGAAAATAGAATATTTAGAGGTAATTTATGCTGAAGTTCGAAATTAGTTTATATGAACACAATGTTTTGCGTGAAAGAGAGACCAGAGATTTTATGTCAGAGGTTGATTGTGATAAGTATGTCATGGACAAATATGATTTAAACAATTGGTCTTATGTTAAATTAAAAACAGATAGGATAACAAACAATAAAAGATGGCAAAATAGTGTATCTTTGTTGGAAATAAAAAGAGTGCCTAATTTAACAGATGAGGAGAAAAAGATGATTAATAATTTACATGAAGAAACAAAGGCTGCAAGAAATGGTTGAAATAATGTTATTATCAATAGTTATATTTTTACAATTGTTTATAGCCATAATGTGTTGGGCTATTGGATCAAAAATTGCTGAGGTGCTACAAGATAAGTAGTATTACAATAGTGGAGAATTTGCTAAAAAAGTTTTTTTATTTTGTAAAAGTCAGAATATGCCAATACCGTAATACTTTTGCTCTTAAATCATTGAGTTTATTGACAAATAAGGGTATTGGCAAGGTATTGGCAATGCATGTAACGTACGCGCGAATGTTGATTTTTGTTTTTAAAAATAGTAAATTTTCCCCTATATATAAAGGTTTTTTGAATGAATAATGAACAAAATAAAAACGCTGTGAGCCAATACCCAGCCAATACCAGAGATATGTCTATTAAGTATCCAAAAGATGGTGAGGGATTGACAGAGAGGCAGAAGTTGTTTGTTGATATATTTACTAAAAATGAAGGTAGATTGACTCCAACAGAGTGTGCAAGACAAGCAGGATATAAACCAGATAGGGCTCATGTTACTGCATCTGAGTTATTAAATCCAGGTAAGTATCCAAAGGTTGTTGAGGCTGTAACAAAAAGAAGAATTGAGATTGACAAAACTAATGAGGTTAAATTAAATAAACATGTTAATGAGTTGGCTAGATTACGTGAGAAAGCTTTGGAAGAGAAGTCTTATAGTGCTGCTGTTAATGCTGAACGCTTGCGGGGTCAAGCTGGAGGATTGTATGTTGAACGAAAAGAGATCAGGACAGGTAGTATCGACAGTATGTCTCGAGAAGAAGTTTTGAAAGCATTAAAGGACATAGGGTTCGAAGGTAGTTTTAAACAAGAAAACAATCAAACTGTGTTGTCAATAGAAGATAAATT
>VTLG01016721.1_pt1 | contig 19242 bp, 27 predicted proteins | sample 4694571 | NCBI WGS metagenome assembly VTLG01 (sample SAMN12604809, study PRJNA352737) | marine metagenome | biome: ENVO:00000447; feature: ENVO:00000209|ENVO:00000569|ENVO:01000036; material: ENVO:00002151; isolation source: viral sequences binned using virsorter ...
CACAAGTTAATACATCTGCTCCTGGTGCATCTGGACACATTAAAGAGTTCCGTTGCTACTTAATTAAGTCAGGAACAATTCTTGAAGGTGAGCAATCTCCTCTAAGTATTGAATCAGATAGAAACATTTTATCTAAGCAAGATGTTATGTCTGTTGACTACCACAGTGCTTATCACATCATGGGTACTAAGTGGGGTTCTGCTTCAGACAACCCAACAAATGCTCAGTTAATGGATTCAGGTAACTGGTCTGCTACATACGATGTAGATTTAATTCCTGTAGTTGAATTAATCGTTAACTCACCACTTGATGTAACTGCTATTTCCTAATAGTATTTAATTAGTGGTCATAAACCTCATCAATTATTGGTGGGGTTTTTTCTTTACGCTACAATAAAACTAAATTACTTTATCAATCGTGGCAGCTACCATAAATGCAACTGTAAAAGGAGAAAATGCTAATAGCTATGTCACATTGACAGAAGCTAATAGTTATTTTGAGACAGTTCCAGACTCCTCAACTTGGACAAATAAAACAGACGACCAGAAAAATAGAGCATTAATATCTGCTACTCGATGGATTGATAGTTTTGTTTATTACGGAGATAGATGTGATGATGGACAGGCATTAAAGTTTCCAAGAAATAACTATCAAGTCGATGGTGTTGAATTGTCTTGTAGTACTATTCCAAATAATATTAAGTATGCACAATATGAATTAGCCAGGGCATTAGCAAACGATACTGGTGCTATTACTGGTACTACTGGAAAAGATGGTAATTTTTCTGAGGTAAAGCTAGGAGATATTGAAGTTAAATACAATACTGACAGCCAGGGAACAGGATCAATAAATAATATTTTAGATGTTTACCCGTGGTTACAAAGTTATCTTGGAGCGTATATGCTAGGTGGAGCAGGAACTTTCCAACTAAGGGCGGTTAGAGGCTAATGGCAGGACAACTAGATACAGCACTAAAAAACATTGCAAAACAGGTTGTTGCTCAACTTGGCGATTCTTTAGATACAACTATTGTTTACACAAGAAAAGGAGTATCAAGTTACGACAATACAACTGGACAATACATAACAGTAGATACGAACTATACAATAAAAGTTCCTATTGAGTTTGTTAGATCAACTGAAGAAACAGGTTTTCAAGAAAACGTGGCAAGACTATACATAACACCTGATTTGATAGGAGATAACCAACCTTTACTACAAGATGAAATTACTTTGACATTTTCTGGATCTAGCAGAGGTTGTAAGATAACAAATATTCTTACCCAAAAAGGAGGTCAAGAGTATTTATTCAGAGTTGACGTTATTTTCTAATGAGTTTAGTAAACGCACGAGCAGCATTTGAAACCGCAATACTAGATGCGGTAACAGACGCAGATCCTACTGTTTCTGTAATTTTTGACAATATGCCTTTTAGCACCCCAGGTAAAAACAAAAAGTATGTGATGGTAAGTTTAGATTTTGGACAATCTACTACCCAAACACAAGGAGCAGCAGAGACTTATTATTCTGGATCTATAAGATGTGGAATTATGACACCACCACATAAGGGAAGTGCGGAGGCATCTGCTATAGCCGAAACAGTTATTACAGGTCTTACTTCTGTTAATGCTTCAACTTACACAGATACATTTTCTGTAAGTCCAAGAGTATTACAAATTGAAGGACCAACTTCTGTAAATGTTGAAGAAGATAGTCATTACTTATCTGTTATAAGCTGCGACTTTACTGCTAATGCCTAAAGATTTTAAAAAACACTTTACTAAAGATTTAGGAAAGGCAATAACCAGAGGAAGAAAAGAAACTGCAAAAACAATAGTACGTTCACTTACTGAACAAGGTCCGTGGTGGACAGGAACATTTGGAGAAAACTGGATAGTATCAAAAAGTCTTGTACAGGCAACTAAGAAAAGAAAACCAGACTTTCCATATTATTTGATTCCTGACCCGACAGCTAGGCAAATAAAAAATCCCAGAGTACCGAATGTGACGCTAAATCAGGATTTATTTGTAGGTAACAGAGCCGAATATGCTGGTTTTGCTATCAATGCACCAGGTCAAACAAGACCCGATTTAAAAGGAAATCCTGTTACTTATGCACAACATGGTAGACAACACGCTTTAACTGCAAGAGGACCAAATTGGTACAACATCTATACAAAAGGTGGTCTTATCAACAAAGATATAGCATTAGCGTTTAAAAAGGTTGGCTTTAAGTAATAAAGTAGTAGTATAGTTAATAGATAATAAAATTATTTTTGCATGGCAACTGAAAGAGCAATCGACAAACTAAAGAAAGCCTTTAGTGTAGATAACAAAAGCAGTTATGAAATCTACAAAAATGGTCAGGTAGTTTTGAAAGTTTATTGGACACCTTTGACTATTGCTGATAGAGACACAATAAATACTACTCTAATAAAAGCAAACAGAGGTCAGGAAGAAGGAAGTTTAGACTTCGCACTCCAGGTAATCATTGGCAAGGCTGAAGATGAAAGTGGTAACAAGTTATTTACCGAAGCTGATAGGGCAAGTCTTAGAAGAGAAATACCATTGTCAGTATTACTAGAACTTATGACAAAGATGCAAGAGTTGGGAGAGGAGGCTACACCTAATGCCGTAAAAAGCTGAGTTAAAAAAGAATAGCTACCTCTATATGCAATTTTTTGTTGCAGAAAAATTAGGCATGACATTAGTTGAAGTACGAAACAAAATGTCTTTGGAAGAAATGTATGGCTGGAACGGATATTTTAATTATAAAAGTGAGCAAGAAGAAAAAGCATACGAAGATGCAAAAAGAAAGGCTCAAACTCGCAAGGTACGCTAAACTAAGTTTAATGTTTTCTAAAAATTAGTGGCATCTAACTACGAAGTTAATATAAAACTGAATACTAGGACTGTTAATAAACAGTTAAATAATCTTGAAAAACGTATATCAAAACTAAATAAATTAGCTGTAGGAGGAAGAGCAAGCAGAACTGTACTACAAAATGAAAAAAATAAAATAAATCTAGCGACAAAAAGGTTGCAAATAGAAAATAGAAATTTAAGAACAAAACAAAAACAATTAAAGGTAGACAGACAGCAATTAAAAGTAGAACAGCAAACTGCTGCTGCAATAAATAAACAAACCAAAGTATCAAGAGGGCCAAGAGGATCAAAAGGGGTATCAGGCTCGCCAATGGGTCCATCTTCTCCGTTAAACTTTACAAATCAAGGAACTTTATTACCTGGAAGAGGGTTTACGGGAGGAGGAAATAAGGGAGTTTTATCAGGTGCATTAATAAGTGGTGCATTTCCATTGTTATTTGGACAAGGACCACTAGGTGCTGCTGCTGGTTTTACTGGTGGATTGATTGGTGGAAAGTTAGGAGGACAGACAGGAGGTTTTGCTGGAGGTTTAGTTGCTACCGCAGCACTTACTCAGATTCAACAATTATTTGATTCAACATCAAAGTTAGGTCAAGCATTTAACAGACTAACTCCTGACGTTGAAGGATTGACTAAGGCTTTAGGAGCAAACGGAACAGAGAGAGAAAGACAGATACAGCTAATTAAAAAGACAGAGGGAACACAAGCTGCACTAGCAGCCGTAACTGAACAGATGAATAAGGCTATAGGTGCAGACGCAGTTAAAGGATTAAAAGATTTTGGAGAGGTTAGTAGATTAATAGGAAATCAATTCCAAATATTAGGAACAAAAATGCTTGCTGCATTACTACCTGTTCTTAATTTATTGGCTACACCTTTTGCTGGACCAGCACAAAGAGCAGAAAGAGACAGGCTTGCAGAAATAGGAGGATCAGCAACCGATCCAGCATTACTGGCTTTACAAACTGAATTAGCCAATATTGGCCCAGGTAAAGGAAGATCAGGAGTTAAAAGGGCTAATGAAAGAAAGGCAGAACTACAAGCACAGATAGATGCCAGAATCGAAGAACTTTCTTTAGTAGGAAAAACTTTAGAAAGGCAAACAACTATAAATATGATTGAAGATTCTAGGTTGAAGAAGGTTAGACAACAAAATGCTTTATTACAGGCAAAGATTGATGGTAATTATGAGGAAGTTTTATTAGCACAGGAACTTGATGCAAAAATAAAAGAAATGATTGAAGATGGAGCAACATTAGAAGAACTAGACGTAAACAAAATTGAAAATTTACTAAAACAAAATAATTTATTAGAAAAACAGGCACAACAAGCCGAGATGGTAAGGCAGCAGTTCAAATCATTAGGTCAATCACTTGCCACAGATGTTGCCGATGGCCTACAGGGTCTTATCCGTGGTACGTCTACTTTGGGAGATATGCTCAACAATGTACTTAATAAATTAATTGATGCTGCATTTAACATGGCATTATTTGGCAATCCAGGAGGAACATTAGGAGGAGGAGGATTATTTGGTCAGATATTTGGTGGACTTGGAAGTATATTTAGTCCTACTCCTAAACCTTTAGGAGATGTTCAAGGTAATTTTATGCCTTCAAATCCTGCATTTAGAGGAGCTATGGCAGCAGGAGGTCCAGTAAAAGGAGGAGGTCAGTATCTTGTAGGAGAACGTGGACCAGAAATGTTTACACCTGGAGTTTCTGGAATGATTACACCAAATAGTGCTCTTGGCGGTACAACTAACGTGGTAGTAAATGTAGATGCCTCTGGATCTTCTGTTGAAGGAGATGAAGAGCAAGGCAGAGAACTTGGTCGTCTTATCTCGGCTGCGGTACAATCTGAAATAATACAACAGAAACGACCAGGAGGAATACTTGCATAATGGCTACCTTTCCAAATATTAAACCTACTTACGGACAACGTAAAAAATCTAGACCATTAACTCGCACTATTCGTTTCGCTGATGGTTATGAACATAGACTTTTATTTGGTTTAGCTCAACACCAAAACCCAAAAGAATTTAGTTTTACTTTTGAAGTTTCAGAAACAGATGCGGATACAATAGAGACATTTTTAGATGCTCGTGCAAATGATAGTGATAGCTTTACTTTTACTCCACCAGGAGAAAGTTCTTCGTCTGAATTTGTCTGCGAAGATTGGACTAAATCAATACCTTATAACAACAGAGCTACGATACAAGCAACTTTCAGACAAGTATTTGAACCAGCATCATAATGACAGTAAATTCAAAAATATTTAGCAGTCTACAGGACATCAATCCATCAGCAATTATTGAGTTATTCACGCTTCAGCTATCTACTGCATTGCATGGTGCAAATACAATTTATAGATTTCATGCTGGTAGTAATCTAAATGCAAATGGAAAAATAGTATGGGCTGGTAATGAATATCTTAGATTTCCAGTACAAGCATCAGGTTTTGCTTTTCAAAAAGGACAGTTACCCAGACCAAAATTAATGATTAGTAACGGTACAGGATTGATTTCAGCAATACTTCTATCTGTTAATGAAGAAACAGTTGGTAATGATTTAACAGGAGCTACAGTTACAAGAATTAGAACATTAGCTAAATTTATTGATGCTGTTAATTTTGCTGATGGTACAAATGCAACTGCCGATCCAAATGCTGAATTTCCTCAAGAAATTTACTCTATAGATCGTAAAGCAACAGAAACCAGAGAAATTGTTGAATTTGAGCTTGCTGCTCCCACGGATCTTGCGGGAGTTCGTATCCCAGGCCGTCAAGCTACTCGCTCCATCTTTCCTTCTATTGGCACGTTTGTAGCATGAGTTGGAAATACAAAGCACTACTTCATGCTCAACGTGAAGATCCAAAAGAATCTTGTGGTTTACTTTTAAATATAAAAGGTAAAGAAAAATACTTTCCTTGTCGTAATCTTTCAATGACAGAGCATCAATGTTTTATTATCGACCCAGAAGATTATGTAAAGGCTGACAACGCTGGCAAAATAATTGGTGTAGTGCATAGTCACCCAATAACTCCACCTACACCTAGTCAGGCAGATAAAATTAGTTGTGAAAAAAGTAATTTACCCTGGCATATTGTTAATCCAAAAACAGAACAATGGGCATATTTAGAACCCTGTGGATACAAACCACCAATTTTAGGTCGTCAATGGGTATGGGGCATAACAGATTGTTGGAGTTTAGTAAGAGATTGGTATAGGGAAGAAAAAAATATTGAGTTAAGAGATTGGGAAAGACCAGCTACACCAGAAGAATTTTTGAAAGATCCTATGTTTGAAAGATGTGCATGGCGAACAGGTTTTAGAGAATTAAGACCAGAAGAACCTTTAGAAGATGGTGATTTGTTATTTATGAGTGTTTTAAATCCTGGATTAAATCATGTAGCATTATTTTTTCAAGGAGATGTAATTCATCATTTAACCGATAGACTATCTTGTAGAGAGCCATATTCTGAGTGGTTGCTAAAATGCACAGGAAAGAGGTTACGTTATGCTTCGTAAAATAAAACTATATGGTGAATTAGCTAAATTTGTCGGACATAAAGAGTTCGAGGTAAAGGCTGAAACAGTTGGAAAAGCTGTAAGTTTTCTAATACATAACTTTCCAGAAATTGAAAGTTATATGAGTCCTAAATATTATCAGGTTAAAGTAGGTAATTATGATATAGATAAAAACGGAATACATTATCCAGTAGGGAAAGAAGATATACATTTTATACCTGTAATTCAAGGAGCAGGAAGAGGTTTAGGAAAAATATTACTAGGAGCAGTTTTGATAGGTATAGCTATAGCAGCACCAGGAGCAGTTTTTGGAGCAGGAGGAGGATTAGGATTTGGTGCTGCTGGCGGAGGATTTAGTTTAGCAGCAGTTGGTGGAAACATAGGTATTGCTCTTGTATTGTCAGGTGTAAGTGATATGCTTTTTCCATTACCGCAACCGCAAAAATTTAATTCAGAAGAAGATCCACAATTATCATTTAGTTTTAGCGGAGTACAAAATACATCACGGGCTGGCACACCTATACCAATAGTCTACGGAGAAATATTTACTGGTTCAGTTGTAATTTCTGCTGCTATAGACACTAATCAGGTAGACGCATGACTGACGAAACTAAAATTATTAAAGGTGCTGGTGGTGGTCCTAAACCACCCCCTCCTCCATATCGTGCTCCTGATACTTTACATAGTAGAAGTTTCGCTACTATTCAAGATTTAATTTCTGAAGGAGAAATAGAAGGATTTGCTAGTGCCTCAAAAGAAGAACGTACCAAAGGCACTACGGCATATGAAAATGCAAGTTTGAAAGATGTGTTTCTTAATGACACTCCAATACTTGCTTCTGACGCTGATAGTACAAATCCTAGTGATGATAAACTTAATTTTAAAGACGTAATATTTAAATCTAAGTTTGGAACGTCAAACCAAACCAAGATGAGTGGTATTCCTGCTGAAAGCAGATCACCTACTGGTGTTCAAGTTGAAGTTGAAAATGATGATAACGCTAGTACTTGGACAGCTATTACCACACAAAATGACGATGGCACAGAAACAGTAACGGGCAAAAATTATACAGTTAATCAAATAGTAAAATCTGGTAATGATGCAGCTAGCGAAGTAATTGTTTTTAAATGCACAACGGCAGGGCAAGCTGGTACAACTGAGCCTGCTGCTTTCTTAACAGCTACGGTTGGGCAAACAATTACTGACGGTGGAGTTACATGGACAGCCCAAACTGTTGGTATAGCTGGTGCAGTAACCAGGCAAATTACAAATACAGATGTAGATGCTGTAGTTGTTACTTTAACTTGGCCTCAAATACAAATTTTAGAAAGTGATGGAGATGTTAGAGGAGATACAGTTAAGTATGCAATTCAAATACAACATGATTCTGGTGGTTTTCAAACCAAAGTTGAAGCACAAGTTAGTGGTAGAACTGCTGATGCCTATGCTAGAGATCACAGAATAGAATTAACATCAGGTTTTACAACTGTAGACATAAGAGTTGTTCGCATCACACCAGACAGTACAGATACACAAAGAGTTAACTCATTTCAATTTACAAGTTTTCAAGAAGTTATAGATAATAGCTCAACTTATCCGAATAGTGCTTATGTAGGACTTCGTTTAGATAGTAAACAGTTCAATCGTATTCCTCAGAGAACGTATCGCATTAGAGGAGTAAAAGTAAGGATACCAGGAGCAGGAGCATCGGGAACTGGCACACCAACAGTTGATATTAAAACTGGAAGAATTATTTACCCAACTGGCTACGTTTTTAACGGAGTAATGGGGGCAGCCACCTATACGAATTGTCCAGCTATGTGTCTGCTTGATTTACTTACAAACACTAGATATGGATTAGGTAATCATATAGTGGATAGCAACATAGATTTATTTAGTTTTGTTGCTGCTAGTAAACACGCAAATGAAGAAGTAGATGATGGAACGGGGGCTGGTACACAAGAAGCTAGGTTTAGTTGTAATGTAAATATTCAAAGTCCAAAAGAAGCGTTTGCAGCGATAAATGATTTAGCTGGTGCTATGAGATGTATGCCGATTTGGTCTGCTGGCGGTATAACTTTAGCTCAAGATAAGAAAACATCAGCAAGTTATTTATTTAATCTGGCAAATGTAGGAGAAGGAGGTTTTAGTTATTCGGGAAGTAGTTTAAAAACTAGACATAGTATTATTTCTGTCAGTTATTTCAACATGGACTCTAAAGAAGTTGATTTTGAAGTAGTAGAAGATGCAGCAGCAATAGCAAAATTTGGAACAATAATAAAACAGGTAAAAGCATATGCCTGCACTTCTCGTAACCAAGCTGCAAGATTGGGCCGTGCAATTCTCTTCGCTGAACAAAATGAAAGTGAAACTATAAGTTTTACGACTTCAATAGATGCGGGAGTTGCTATCAGACCTGGTTCTGTTATTGCAATAAACGATCCAGTAAGAGCAGGATCAAGAAGAGGTGGTCGTGTAGTATCTGCAACAACCACTACCGTCACTATTGATGCTGTAGCACAAACTGGCTTACCAGCTTTAAATGATAATCCAAAATTAAGCGTAATTTTATCTGACGGCACGGTAGAGGAAAAAACAATTACAGATATTACAGGTGCAGTCATAACAGTAAATTCTGCTTTTTCCTCCGCACCAAGTACAAATGCTCCTTACTTAATTTCTAGTACAACTTTACAAACTCAACTATTTAGAGTTATTCAAGTAGAAGAACAAGACGATGTTAATTATGTAGTTACAGCTTTATCGTATGTTGAAGGTAAATATGACTTTATAGAAAAGGGAGATCCGTTACCTACAAGAATAATATCGTTATTAAATCAACCAGCACCACCTCCAAGTTCTTTAACAGTTACCGAAAAAACAGTAGTTATAAACAATATTGCTCGAAGTAAATTGATTATTGATTGGAAGCCAGTAGAAGGTGTCACTCAATATCTTGTTAATTACAAAGTAGAAAATGGTAATTATGTATCGCAAATCGTTTTTAGTAGTGATTTTGAGTTACTAGACACTGTTAAAGCAACTTACACAATTCAAGTTTTTTCATACAATGCAGCATTAGAACTGTCTACAAATCCAGCCGAAGTACAATTTACTGCTATTGGTAAGACAGCCGTACCAGAAAACGTGTCAGGTTTAACAATCGAACCAATCAATGAACAGTTTGTAAGATTAAGATTTACTCAAGCAACTGCGATTGATGTTTTACATGGTGGTCGTGTTTATGTACGACATACTAACCAAACAGGTGGTGCAGCTACATTTCAAGCAGCACAAGATGTTATTGAAGCTGTTGCTGGAAACGCTACAGAAGTTATAGCCCCTGCTTTACCTGGAACGTACTTACTTAAATTTCAAGATGATGGAGGTAGATTTAGTTCTACAGCAGCTAGTGTAGCTTTATCTTTGGTTGATATTTTAGATTCTATTACTATTAAAACTGACAGAGAAGATACTGATTCAACTCCATACAACGGGTCAAAATCTAATGTTGTTTTTGACTCAAATCTTGGTGGATTGAAACTTATAGATCCAACAGCAAATGCTAGTGGCACTTATGATTTTGTTGACACACTTGATCTTGAAGGTACATTCTCACTTGTCTTAAAAAGACATTTTCAAGGTGTTGGATTTTATGTAGGAGATCGTTTTGATAACAGAACAGAAAATATAGATACATGGACAGATTTTGATGGAAGCATTGCAAATGAAGTTAATGCAAAAATAGCTGTACGCACTACTACTGGTAATCCCTCTGGCTCTCCTACATATTCATCTTTTAACGATTTCGCTAATGGAACATTCAAAGGTAGAGGATTTCAATTTAGAATCACTTTAGACACTACAGATACGGCACAAAATATGAATTTACAGCAAGCAGGATACACAGCGACTATGCCTTCCAGAACAGAACAATCTACTGTTATAGCATCTGGAGCAGGAGCAAAAGCAGTTACATTTACTGCACCATTTTTTGTAGGAACATCTAGCATTACAGGCATACCAAAACCTTCAGTTAGCATCACACCTCAACATTCTTCTAGTAAACAAATGGCATCTGGTGATTATTTTGAACTAACAAACATAAGTGGAACTGGGTTTACAGTTCACTTTAAAAACTCAAGTGGTGGTAGTATTGATAGAGACTTTACCTATAGTGCTGTTGGTTTTGGCAAAGGAGGTTAACATGGAGGAAAATAGTATTTAACTGTGGCTGACGTTACAAATTACACAATCGAAAATGCTTCTGGGGCGAATGTAAGAACCGACCTCAATAATGTTTTTGCTGCAATTCAATCAAGTAATTCAAAATCTTCTGACTTAGCTACGAGTCAATGTGTAGCTGGTATGCCTTTTTTAAATACCACTTCAAATATTTTAAAAATAAGAAATTCAAGTAATAATGGTTTTACTGATATAGGAAATATAGATCAAGCAAATTTAGGTTTATTATCCAAAAGTGGCGGTACTATGACAGGCCAACTTTTAGCTGATGATTCTTCAAGTGCTTCTACTCCTGGATTAAGTTTTGATACAGATACAGATTTGGGTTTATTTAGAAAATCTGCAAATACCATGGGATTTTCTGCTGGTGGAACTGAAAGATTAGTTTTTGATGCAAATGGCATAACACTTCAAGCACGGAATGATTTACGTTTTGCTGACGCTGATAGTAGCCATTATGTAGGTTTTCAAGCACCAGCTACAGTTTCTTCCAGCCTTACTTGGACATTGCCTGCTGCTGATGCTGCTGTTTCTGGATATGCTCTTGTATCTGACGCTTCTGGTAATTTAAGTTGGGCTGCTGCTGGAGGTGGAGCAGTTGGTGGAGGTTCAAATGAAATATTTTGGGAAAACGATCAAACTATTACACAGGATTACACAATTACAAATGGCAAAAATGCTGGTAGTTTTGGTCCGATTACAATACAATCAGGAGTAACAGTTACAGTTGGCTCTGGAGAGACATGGACAGTAGTATAAGTATGTATATAATAGATCTATGAGTCAAATCAAAGTCAATAGTATAGTTCCAACAAGTGGCCTGCCATCTGGGGCTAGTGGTGGAATAATACAAATGAAACAAACAGTAAGAACAAGTGTATTTTCAGAATCCGTAGGTGAAGGTAATGAATCAAGCGTGGTTTTACCTGTAACGATAACCCCGCAAAGTGCTAACAATAAAATCCTTGTTTATGTTACTGCCATGATGGCATTAAATACTACTCATGGAAGAGTTTTCACTATAAAAAGAGGTAGTACTTCACTTTGTATTGGAGATGCTGCTAGCAATAGAAGTAGAAGAACAGGCGGAGGTTCTTCTTCAAATAGCTCTGCTCCATCTCCTATAACAATGATGTTTTTAGATTCGCCAAATAGCACTTCTACTTTGACTTATGGAATCACACTTAGCCATAATGAAAACAATACTTTAACTACTTATCTAAATAGGACTGATTATGATGATGATCGAGTTTCTGTTTCAAGACACGCTTCAACCCTTACAGTTATGGAGGTAAGTACATAATGCCTTTTGACCACGATGCAATAATAAAAGCATATCCAGATATTTTTTCAAAGCATGGTGCAAAAATAGATGATGATACAGGTGTTTTTGATTCATCAGGTAATCCTGTAAGTATTGACCAATCAAAAGTTGACGCAGCTAGAGTTGAATTAAATAAATTAGAATATCAAGGAAAAAGACAATTTAGTGGAGACCTTATATATGGAGATTGGAGAGAACAATTAGGAATGTTGTATGACGATATGATCGCTGGTAAACTAGATTCAACTGGCACCTGGGCAGCCCATGTGAAAGCAGTAAAAGACGCAAATCCTAAACCATGAGTACATTATCAGTTGCAACAATTAAAAATACGGGATCTGGACCACCAGCATTTCAAAATAGCTCTGGTACAGTAGTTGGGCAATTAACTCAAGTATGGGTTAACTTTGCTGGAGGAAAATCTGGGCTAACAGCTTTTGGTATAAGAGCAAGTACTGGTGTTAGTTCAGTAGTTGATGAGGATAGTGGAAGATATACAATTAATTTTACAACAGCTTTTGCAAGTGCAGGATCTTATGCCTGTGTTTCTCAAAGTAGAGAAGATAACAATGGAGGTAATGGAGATCATAACACCTATTATGAAAGAACTTTAAGTTACACACAAGCAGGCTCTATTAGAATGAGAACAGGAACAACATCTGCAACTTCTCGTAATGACCAAATTTGGGTCGTTTGTATAGGTACTCAATAATGTCAACACTTAAAGTCAACACCATAACAGATACAGGTGGTAACAATGGGCTTACACCAAGCGAATTAAAAAATGGCCTAGCTCGGATATGGGTTAACTTCAATGGTCGAAATACAGTAGCAATAAGAAGAAGTTACAATGTTTCCTCTATTACAGATAATGGTGGAGGAGATTATACTGTTAACTTTTCAATCACTATGATTTCAGGCTATACAGTTGCCATTCATGTTAGAGAAGATGATTCTGGTGCAAGTTCTAGATCTGACAGAGTAGGACAGCCAATGAGAGTAACACAACCCACAACATCATTAAGGATTGGTACTTTTGCTATGAACGGTAGTTTAGGTGACCAAACTGGTATTGGTGTAACTATTTTTGGTGATTTAGCCTAAAATCTGCTATATAATAAAAGAAAAACCTTATGGCTAATTCTGACAAAAGATTTATCTATACTAGAGATGATGGAGGTATCTCTATTGTGGCTCCAGCAGATAATTGTGAATTAACTTTGGAGCAAATAAAAGCTAAAGATTGCCCTAGTGATAAGACAGTTTATACTGTAGATAAGTCTGTAATTCCTGAAGATAGGAATTTTAGAGATGCTTGGACTTATACGGAGTAAATCATGGGATTTGGCATTGACATGGCGAAAGCCAAAGAAATTCATAAAGCACATATAAGAAATGCAAGAACTCCAAAACTTGCAGAACTTGATATTGAATTTCAAAAAGCATTAGAAACTGGTGCTTCGACTACAGATATTGTTGCTAAAAAACAAGCATTAAGAGATGCTCCTGCTGATTCTGGCATTACATCTGCTGCTGATACAGATGCTCTTAAAGCACAATGGAAAACTGATATTCTTGGTGATTCTCCTTATACCTAATGGCAATTATTCCAGGAAAAAAGAATTTTACTGTCGATAGAAGAGCAGATTTTCCTATTAGACTAACATTTAAAGATTCTACTGGATCGGCTATAGATTTAACTGGATATACTATTGCAGCACAAGTTTACGATGAATCACGTTCCACAAAATATGCAGATTGGGCAGTTGCTTATACTAACAGATCAGGTGGCACTGTAGATATTTCTCTTACAGATACTCAGACAGCAACTTTTACTCCAAGTATTTTGTTTTATGACGTATTATTAACAGAACCAAGTGGTGACAAATTTTATTATTTAGAGGGTAAACTATTTATAAGTGAGGGATACACAGCATGAGCAGCCCAAATTCTGTAACTGTTTCACAAGTTTCAGATGTAACAACAGTTGAAGTAACTACGCAAGGTCCACAAGGCCCAGCTTTTGCTACAACTGGAACTACCTTAGATGATTCCAATAAAGTAGATGGTTCAATAGTGTTTTTCGACTCATCTAGTGGTACATTTAAAGCAGATTCAACTACTACTAAACTAACACTCGTAGACGGAGGTAACTTCTGATGGCTAATACAATTAGAATTAAAAGATCAACTGGATCATCAAACCCAGGGTCATTAGAAAACGCTGAAGTTGCATTTAGAGAAGGCGATGAAGTCTTAATTTATGGTACGGGCACAGGGGGTGCGGGAGGTTCGGCTACGAGCATTATTCCTATTGGTGGTAAAGGAGCATTTTTTGATAAAGCAACTACAAGAACAACAAATCATGTCTTAGCTGGTGCTGCTTCTGGAAGTGCTGCTGCACCTACATTCAGAGCATTGGTAAGCGATGATATTCCTTCGCTAAATTCCTCCAAGGTCAGCAATTTCAATGCCGCAGTTCAGAGCAATAAATTAAATGAACTTACTGCTCCTGATGGTGCGGTATCTTTAAATTCACAAAAAATAACAAATTTAGCAGACCCTACTGCTGATGCTGATGCAGCAAATAAAGGTTATGTAGATGGAGTTGCACAGGGATTAGATGTAAAAGACTCTGTAAAAGCAACGACAACAGCAAATGGCACGTTAGCTTCTGCTTTTGCCAATGGTCAAACTATTGATGGCATTACATTAGCAACTAATGACAGAATACTTATTAAAGACCAAAGTACTCAGACAGAAAATGGTATTTATAAAGTCAATGCTTCTGGTGCTCCAACTAGAGTTGATGATTTAGCTACTGGTGCTGACGCTGCTGGTGTATTTGTTTTTGTAGAACAAGGAACTGTAAACGCAGAGAATGGTTTTGTTTGTACAAGTAACAAAGGCAGTGCCGTTGTAGGGACAAATAATTTGGTTTTCTCGCAGTTTTCGGGTGCTGGTCAGATCACTACAGCAGATGGTCTACAAAAAACAGGTAATACAATATCAGTTGATTTAAAAGCAAATGGTGGACTTGTTATTGAATCTTCTGAAGTTGCTGTTGATCTTGCTGCTAGTTCTATAACAGGAACACTTGCCATTGGCGATGGTGGAACGGGGGCTACAAGTGCAAGTGCAGCTAGAACAGCTTTAGGATTAGCTATCGGAACAAATGTTCAAGCATTTGACCAGCAACTAGCTGATATAGCTGGTTTAACTCCAACAGATAGCAACTTTATTGTTGGCGATGGCTCTAACTTTGTTCTTGAATCTGGTGCAACTGCTAGAGCATCTTTAGGAGCACAAGCATCTGCAACCGATTTAACAAACCTATCTTCTTGTCAATCAGGTGGATCTGCTGCTTTAGCTGCTCTTACTTCAACAGAGATTGCAATATTAGATGGAGCTACAGTTTCAACTGCCGAACTGAACATCTTAGATGGTGTTACGTCAACAGCAACAGAATTAAATATTCTTGACGGAGCAACTTTATCAACAACTGAATTAAATCATGTTGATGGTGTTACTTCTGCGATCCAAACACAATTAGATGCAAAACAGGCTTTAGACGCAGATTTAACTGCATTATCAAGTTGTCAATCTGGAGCAGCAGCAGCATTAGCCCTGTTAACTTCAACTGAAGTAGCAATTCTTGATGGAGCAACTGTAACAACTACTGAATTAAACATTCTTGATGGTGTAACAGCTACAACTGCTGAAATTAACTTAATTGATGGTGGAACTTCAGCCACATCAACGACTTTAGCAGCAGCAGATAGATTTATTTGTAATGATGCTGGAACTATGAAACAGGTTGCATTATCTGATTTAGTTACTTTTTTAGAAGATGAAAGTGCCTCTAGCTTCAACATAGATGGTGGTACATACTAAATCTAGGAGGTGGTAGCCAATGGCTAATGAGATTAAACTAAAAAGAGGTTCTGGTAGCGATCCAGGTACATCTGATCTTTCAGTTGGCGAAATAGCTATAAGAACTGATAATGGTAAATTATTTACCAAAAGAGATAATGGAAGTGTAACTGAAATAACTGGTGGTGGCGGTATTGACGATGGCGATAAGGGAGACATTACGGTATCAAACTCAGGTGCGACATTTACTATTGATAATAATGCTGTTACAACAGCAAAAATAAATGGTTCGGCTGTCACAAATGCTAAATTGTTTGGAGATATATCAGCAGATAAACTTGAAGTAAATAATGCTCATATCATTGTGGGCGATAGCAACAATGATGGCTCGTTAGCAGCCATAAGCGGTGATGCAACTTTAGCCAATAATGGAGCATTAACCATTGCTAATGGTGCAATAAACAATGCAAAAGTAGCTTCAAATGCAGCGATAGCGGGAACTAAAATATCTCCTGACTTTGGATCGCAAAATATAGCTACAACAGGAACTTTAGCCACTGGTGATCTTACATTAACTGATGTAAGTCCAAGTATTACTTTCACAGATAGCAACGATAATCCAGATTTCAGTATTTTTGCTAATACTGGCGAACTTAAGTTTAAAGACGATACGAGTGATACTGTCAGAATGAAAATTAATAGTGATGGACACGTTGATGTAATAGGCAACCTAGACGTTGGTGCTGGTGTTGACGTCACAGGAAATATTACAGTATCAGGCACAGTAGATGGTCGTGACGTAGCTAGTGATGGTTCAAAACTAGATGGCATTGAATCTGGTGCGACAGCAGATCAAACTAATTCAGAAATAAAAACAGCATACGAAGCTAATAGTAATACAAATGCTTTTACTGATGCTTTGTTGTCTAAGTTAAATGGAATTGCTGCTTCTGCTACTAATGTCACTAATAATAATCAGCTTACAAACGGTGCTGGTTATATTACTGCAACTCTTACTAACGAACAAGTCCAGGACATCGTTGGTGGTATGGTTACTGGCAACACAGAAACAGGAATTACAGTTACTTATCAAGACTCAGATGGCACACTAGACTTTGTTATTGGCACTCTTAACCAAGATACTACTGGTAACGCTGCAAGTGCCGATACTATAGATGTAACAGGTTCTGGTACTGACTCTTCATTTGGTTTAACTTTTGTAGCTAGTACTGGTTCAGCAAAAACGCTTTTGGCTGACACATCAGGCTTAGTATTTAACCCTTATAGTAATACGTTAACAACTAATAACTTTAATGGAGGCGGTGCGTCTTTAACAGATTTAAACGCAAGCAATATAACATCAGGAACGCTTGCAGCAGCAAGGGTAGCGACACTTAATCAAAGCACCACAGGAAACGCTGCTACAGCCACAAAACTTGCTACAGCACGAAACATAGCTGGTGTTTCTTTCGATGGATCTGCAAATATATCACTAAATAATAATGCAATTACCAACGGTGCTGGCTACGTTACTTCATCTGTCATTAATTCTTTAAATGCAAGTAATCTTTCTTCTGGAACTATTCCTGATGCAAGATTTCCCTCAACACTTCCAGCAGTTGATGGATCGAACTTGACAGGCATATCGGCTGGTGCTACAGGTGGTGGATCTGATGAAGTTTTTTATGAAAATGACCAAACTGTAACTACGAACTATACTATAACTAATGGCAAAAATGCTATGGCTGCTGGTCCGATTACCATAAATAGTGGTGTTACTGTTACTGTTGGATCAGGTGAAACTCTTACTATTGTTTAATTTATGAAAGCTATTATTGAAAAACAGTTACTTCAATGGAAAGAAGAACTAGCGAAACACGTTCAAACTAGAAATCAGGCTCAAAGAGTTTTAGAAGAAGAATCAAGAACTATTTTACTGATTGAGGGCGGGATACAGGCGAAGGAGATGTTATTGAAGAAGATCGAGCAAGAATCCCCGCCAACAGGTATAGTGGAGCTAAACCAACAATCAAAGCAAAAACCAAGAAAGTAATTGGTGTAAGTGCTTTTAAAAATGCTTCTTTAATCATGTTTCAAAAAATTGCTAACGTCTTAAGTATTGTTTCTTTTCTTATGGTAGCTTCCATGAGTGCTGGAGCGTACCTGGGCTACAAATATGTAACATCTGAGAATTTTAAATCTCAAGTTATGAATGAAATTTTAGGAAATGTGCAGGGTGCTATGCCTAAAGTTTTAGATAATGTAATGCCCGAAGCTACAGGACCATCAATACCTTTTATTAAAAAGTGATTTGTTATTGGTGTGATACAGAATTAATCTGGGGTGGAGATCAAGATACTGAAGATAATACGGAATATTCTGTGCTAACTAATTTAACTTGTCCTAAATGCAGTTCTTATGTAGAAATATATAAAAGAAGAGATGCTTTTGACTAATGATTTTTACGTTTATAAAAAAGTTAATAAAATATTATGTTGATAAATTAGTATACTGGTTAAGGATAAAAAAGTTTAACCTAGAACTTGATAATGATATAAAAAAATATCACGAAGAATTAGATAAAAAGATAGAAAAACCAAAAATTGTAGAAACTGGTAAATTTGGAGAAGATGGTTGGTCTATTTCTATAGGAAATATAGAAGATGGAAATACCAAAGATTAATATAAACAAGGTTGAAGTACATGAAATACCAATATGGAAAACTGACGTACCAGTATTAAATAATATTAGTAAACCTATAGTTGATATTCCTGGTTGTGTAAGAGTTCATAGAAACAATCTCACAAGTCTTATTGATAATGAAAAAGATGAATACGGCACATATACAGAATGTGGTAACTTCAGTATTCCTAGTTTTGAACCTTTGCAGTACAACCCCAATGAATTTAAGTACACACAATCCGAAACCCCCACAAATCAAGATCAAGAGTTTGTTGAATCTACAGTAGAGCCACCAAAATACGAGCCAAAGAAAAAGGATAAAGATGATAAATTTGTTCCCTGCCCTGGACCAAAGGATCAAAGAGTAGGAGATTATCGTAACGAATTTAAACTGGAGCGTGTTATAGGACACGAAAGAAGCGAAGATGGTAGTAAATGTATAACTCTCTATGAAGACGTTAAATTCATCGAGCAATACATACCGAGTCCTCCACAGCTTGTTAGCACTGCTGCTATTGCTACTGTTGCTGCCACTACTCCATTACTGCTTAATATTGTCAAACCCTTAGTAAAAAATCTAATAAAGAAGCTGACAAAAAAGAAAAAAGATATAGAATAAATATCCGTAGATAAGTGTAATACCCGTCTCTTATCTACTTTAATTTGTGAGTGTGCGGTATAACTTGATTTGGAGGCGGTGAAACCAT
>VTLG01002741.1_pt1 | contig 19241 bp, 27 predicted proteins | sample 4694571 | NCBI WGS metagenome assembly VTLG01 (sample SAMN12604809, study PRJNA352737) | marine metagenome | biome: ENVO:00000447; feature: ENVO:00000209|ENVO:00000569|ENVO:01000036; material: ENVO:00002151; isolation source: viral sequences binned using virsorter ...
ACACCGGCGATGTTGTGTCCGCTTGCTCTCTTTTTCTCAATAGGCTACCGGTGTGTGACTCTCGCGGCCGCTCTTGCTGTTGTGACATGAGCTGCACATAGCCTGGTGGTTGCCTGGCCACCAGAAGTCTCCGCCGAGGCGCACTGGCGTGATGTGGTCGACGACCGTAGCGATCGCCTTGCACATGACGCACAGCGGATGCTCGGCGAGGTACGCCTTGCGGTAGCGTCGCCACTGCGTGGTGTTGTACCGCGGCTCCTTGTGACGGCGCACGTGCATCGGCTTACGCTTCGGTGGGTCAGGCATCCGTGGCATTGATACGCTCTGCTCTTGCTAGATCTGTCTTCAGGCGGTACACCTCTTGCTTCCATTGCTTCCACAGATCCTTGTAGTGATCACGTGTCTGCTCGGCCTTCTCTATGTCTGCGACTATCCGCTCTGTGTTAATCATTCTCCTGTTCAATTGCCTCGGCCTCTTTACTAAGGTCAAACATCCTTTGTAGTTGGTCGACGTTGTCTAGCATCTTGATATATGACAGCAGCACTGTGCTGCCGTTGCGTGTGCCTATTCTCTCGATAAACTCTGTCGCTTGCTCTGTGATCTCGTGCGCCCTGTTGGCCACGTCCACTGCAAACTGCTCCCACCGCTCAGGATCGCCGTGCACCATCTCTTGGTGTGGTATGTAATGCACCTTGTCTTTCATCGTCCTCCTTGCATCAGTGATTGCTCCAGCTGGTCCGCATACCTGCGCTCCTGCTCTGCCATGTGTGCCTTGTCAGGGTTCTTAGCCCACGCCTCAGCGCGTCTACGGTGCCATCTGATGTCTGACCTTACCTGCTCCTCATCGCGTCGCTGTACGGCCCTCTGAGGCACGTTCTTGGTGCTCCTGCGATACCACGCCTCCGCCACCGGCTTCCATCGTGTGATGTCTCCGTGCTTATTGCGCCAGTTGCGCGCATCGTAGTAGGTAAAGAAATCCTTCGCCCAGCTGACCACGTGGCCGCTGTGCTGGGTGCGCTCCTTGTCGTTGATCCAGGTGAAGTAGTCTCGCACCTGCTGCCAATGAATTGGTCTCTTCTCGTCTTCCATCTTATGATTACTCTTAGAGTCTGTATTAATCTTATTATTACGGGTAGACACTGGTGACTCCCCCCCCTGGACACTGGTGTCTACCCCCCCTAGACAACCACGACACTTTAGCTGTCGTCGTTGGCTACCCTCCACGGCCTCTATATAGCCCTTGTCGAGTAGTGTGTTCACGGCCCTCTGTGCCGTGCGCTTGGAGATGCGCAGCAGCTTCGAGAGGCCAGTGTTGGTCATGAAGCAAGGGTTACCTCGCTCCGAGTAGCCATAGACCACCGAGGCCACCAGTCGCTCTGTGACGTTGATGTCCTCCAGTTGCCATATGTGCATTGGTACGATGATGTGCTTGCGTGGCATCAGTCTCTCCCCCAGCTTGACACCACGTCGTAGTACACCTCGCAGGTGTCCTTAAACACCTCGCTGATCGTGACGCTGTAGTCCACTCCCTTGTACTTCTTAAGCAGCTTGCCACCAACCCTAGTGATGTGCTGCCTTGCGATGCGCTTGGCTTCCAAACGGCTTGACACATACCACACCTCGCGCTCCTGCAATGCTGGGCACTTGAATACGGCCTTGAATGTCTTGCTCATAGTATGCCCTCGCGCTTCATCGCGGTGAGTAGCTCTAACAAATCCTCTAGGTACATGGCAGCTACGGGCGGCTGGTGATTGCGCTTGTGTATGACAAGGTTGATGTTGTCCTTGTGCGGCATCCGCTCCAGTATCTGGTGGTAGTTCATGCTTGACTCTACCGCCTTGCACTGGATGTAAAACGGATCAGTGTCGGTCAGGTCCACGCCCATGTCGTCCAACTTCTTGGACGCGTAGCTGGTCCGCTCCACCTCACCTCCGAAGAGGCGCATCCACACCTTTGCAATCTTCAGCTCGAATCGCTTGCCTTTGTCCCTGGAGTTAATCATATACCAATATCGATAGGCGGAACCCATGTGGGCGCGTCCATCTGCCATCCTGCTTCGTCGTCTTCGTTAAGGCTATGCTTGACGCTGCCGTCCCATCGCTTCCACTGCTCCAGTAGGTTCTCCCACTCAATGTGGCCGCGGGCGATGTAGTGCGGCTCCAGCTCAACCACTTGCACATGGTACGGCGCTGTGCTCTCTACCGCTATGATAAAGTATGCCTCGTGATCGTAGCCCATGAGCGCTGCGGCACGTTGGTAGATGGCCGCCTGCATGTAATACTTGAGGTCGTAAATGTTCCTCTGCAAGCTGTAGTGGCTGACGCTCTGCGTTGTCTTCAGGTCCAGCATAAACCAGGAGCCAATGCCGTCGATAATGCCGCGGTGCGGTACGCCGCACTGCTCCATCTTAAAGGGCAGCTCGAACTTCTGGCACTGCTTCAGCATCGCGCCGGCGTATGGGTGCGCCTCTACGCGGTGGCACAGCGTGCGGATGTCCATGGCCTCCTTCGCCGTGACGATGTCCTTGTCAGCGTTGTCAGCTTCGAACTCCTTCCACTTGTTGCCCTGGCGCCGGCCTTCCCACACGGCCACGCTGCGGCTGTACTTCTCCGGCTCTAGCAGTGCGCGGTGAACCAGGGTGCCAAACATCATTGCGGGCGTCGGCTCCTTCTTGTTCTCCTTGTACTCGATGAACTGCAACGGCGACCGTGAAAACGCCTTGAGGCTGCTGAACGACAGCGGCAGGTACTTATCCTTCGACATTGTAGATCGGATTGCCGGTCAGCTTGTACAGCTGGTCCGTAATTGTGCGCATCCTGCGATTCATCTGCGACCACTCGCTGTCTTGTGTGCCGTGCTTGTCGCTAAACCGCAACAGCAACGCCCAACGCTCGTGGCGCAACCTTGTGACCTGCTCGGCCTCTTCTGCTGTATACATGCGGTCCACTACACGAATGGTTTTTGGAGATGCCAGGCCAAGAATTGCATCGTACTCAGTGCCTCGCGGGACCGCACCCACCGTCGCGACGCCTTGTGTGCTTGCCGCAGCATCCGTTGCCGCTTGCGATGCTCGTCGATTGCTTCGACGCGCCGGTCTCTTTCCTGCTGCCATGACTCAGAACGGAAGGTCATCCGCTTTTGCTTTAGGCTTGGCCACGCTAATCTCCGGCAAGTCCTGCAGGAAGGGCGAGTCGCTGGTGTACAGCTTGCTGAGGTCGATGTACTCGTCAGCCTTGGATGCAAACGCCACTAGGTTCTCCTCGATGGGTGATTGGATGCCGGTGACGTTGTACTTGGTGTCGAGGCCTTTTCCGACGCGAGTCACAACTAGCTCGAACGTGGTCCAGTGCTCGGCCTTAAACAGCATGGCCATTTGGTCGATGATGGTGCGTTGCGAAAACGACCACACCTTGATGGCTCCGCTGTTGTTGTCGTGATCGTACTCGAACACCACAAAGGCCACGAACTTTTTGGGCCGCTCGTCGCTGATTGCGTGCTCCGGTCGTGGGGCGTCCGGCTCCCACCTTACCGGCTTACCGTCGACGAAGAGCTCGTGGCCGGTGATCGGCTTGCTGATGATGCGCAGGTGGCGCTTGTCGCCGTCCTGAAACTTGACGTAGTCGGAGGCACCGCGGGCGCTCTCCTGAAGGAATGTGAAGATGTCTTCTGACATAACTAGGTGATTTTGATGCCACCAAGTACGTCAGCAAGACGGGGGAATAAAATTTTTTCCGTCAGCCGTTATCAACATCGCGACGTTGACGGAGCATTTTCCGCAGTCGGACGATGTTTATGGCAAGCAGCGTACACGCGCCCGCGATGCTCAGGCCCCAGTCGATAACCTCCTGCCACTTTGCCATCTCCCAGCCTACCCATACAAGGTTCAACGCTAGTAAATCCGCCCCGTCATTCATCTGTCAAACATACTAAGGCCGAGCGGGAGTATTCCTACGAAACACAGCGCAATAGCCTCCCACGTGATGCCGTGCACCACGATCTGCTCGCACGCAGTTGTCACGATAAGACCGCCGGCCGTGTTTTTAACCGACCACCGTTTGAGGTCGCCCTTGTTTTCAAACGCCGATGTCAGGGCATGCCATCCAGTCGTGGAGCCCGCTGAAGACCTCCGAGACCTCAAACGACGGGCAAGCCTTCGAGCTGTATTCGCGGTGGCCATGGAGGTCGAGTGGTTTATTTAGTGCAATGACTAAGGCACGGCACAAGCGCTTAATGCTCAGACGCTGCTCAGGTGTCATTGTGTTCTTTGGGTGACCGCTGACGTCTAGACCGCCGACGTAGCAGATGCCGATGCTGTCTTTATTGTGGCCTCTGACGTGTGCGCCAGGCTTTGTGATAGGCCTGCCGCTCTCAATGGTGCCGTCGAGCCGCACGACGTAGTGGTAGCCAATGTCTGACCAATTTCGCGGTGGTGATGTGTGCCAAGTACGGATTGTGTCTGCGCTTATGTCGTCGCCCTCACGCGTTGCACTGCAGTGCAGTATGACTCTCTCTATGTTGCGCATTCCCTTAAGGTATGTTGTAGTAGGTGTCCACATCGCTTTCAATCGATGACCTGTTGCTTGGCTGATCACCATCGAACAATATGACCTCTTGAATATGACCTGTAAAGAACGCGGCCGGTGTAGCTCCGTGTACGTTGCTACCTATGGCCAACTCGTGGCTACCTGTCTTCAGCGTCCCAGTGTAAGAGCTTGATCCGTTGGTCGTACCATTGTCAAACGCCTCAATCGTGCCTGTAGCTGTTGCGTAGGCACTAATCTGTATTTGAGTGTTGGCCGTTAGTGCTGGGCTGTTGTCTGCAAAATTCTGCACGGCGGTGTTAAACACGACAACGCGTGCTGTTGTGCCGGATGATGCCGTGCGCAGGTACTGAGCAATCCGGACTCTTGTAGGTGTGTATGGGTCGTCCTGGTTTAGAATGCTGCTGTTACCTACTGTACTGCCTGTACGGATTGTACAGTTGGCATAGAATGCGCCAGTGTGAACTTGTGCCGCTGATATGACCAATCTATCTGCACCGTCAAAATAAGCTGCTGATTTGCTGTTCACCTGCACACGAGAGCCGCTGCTATAGATGGTCGGTTGCTTGCTGACTGTGCTTTGATTGGCGTGCCTGTTGTTGCCGCTTTGATCATACCACCGGCTAATTGTGCCATTGCCCACACCACAATGAGCATCGAGCGCAGCCGTGTCTAAGTAACCACCACTAAAACCAATCGTTGCTGTGACATTGCTGCTGTTTACCACATCGATACAATTGGTCACTCCGGTCTTTAGCTGTCTAAAGCTGTATGCCAAAGTAGCATCAGTGTAGGTGTCTAATAGATATGCCGCTGCGGCTGGCCATTCGATGCCATCAACCTTCACAATGTCGGCAACAGCTACGCCGTCAACCTTGACAACGTCGTCTGTTGCTACGCCGTTGATTTTGCTGATACTCACAGCTCAATGTAGTTCGGCGATGGGTCAAGGTAGATGTAACGCGATCCGAGTGCATAGCCAATGACGCGCACGAAATCACCACTAGCCGTAGGTGCGGTCGTAGTCACTGTGCCAGCTGTTGTGCTCAAGTAAATAATCTGACCAGCAGTGAAGGCGTTATAGGTGCTACTAAAGTAGATTCCGCGCACTAACAACCCATCTGTGCCACTGTCGGTACCTAGCGCAAGGCCAATCAAACCGCGTGTTTGATTCTCTGCGTCTGCATCGGTTTCGGTCCAGCCTCCGCTCGCATAGGTATAGAACTTGCCAGCCACAAGAGTATCCGTACCGTACTTAATGACTTGGCCCTCGTAATCATTATTAGTGTAGGTCGTGTCTCTTGTAATAAACTCGAGCACCTCGCCGTCCAACTCCTGCACAGCTCCGCCGCCCTTCTCCTTCTTTTGTACAATAAACCATTGACCATCGTAGCACAGCACGCCGAGGCCATCGTAGTCTCGGTCCATCGTATATGAGGTCGCTCCATCAATGCGCACGCCAGCCGTCACCTCATCTGCATTGAGACCAATGACCACATACTTGTTTGCGTGCAACGTGCTGTCCGTTTTAAAGCGCAGCATCCGCCCCTCGTTGTTGGCCACTTTAGGCAACACGATAGTCCCAAACCCATTGGCAGCGTCAGTGTAGCTGTTGGTGTACATGTAGCCATAGTCGCTGTCCTCAATTGTGTAGGTCGATCCTGACGTATGATCTACCTGTATGACACGATGGAACACTGGTCCTTGCACGTCACTTAATGACACTGCTCTACCGCTGCCTGGTGTGACAGCATTGCCACCTACAGATGGTTTTGGCTGTTGGACTTGTTGCGTTATGGTGTTTATAGTGCCATTAATTAGGTCTAAAGTGCCACCTCTTGTCCCACCTACACTCCGCGGCGTGTCTTGTACGCTTGTGATGCTTGTCGAGTCAAATGCAATTTTGTACCGCTCGACAGTGCTTTCACGCATGTTCATGTTAGTGCTGATTTCAAACGGCACATAGTACTCGCTGTCCTCCAGCATTGTGTGCCACATCTCAATCAACCCGTAGACTGTGCCTCGATGTATTTTAGTAGCAAACTTTTGCCGTGCTAGTGCTTCGGTCACGCCTAGCCTGTGCAAACCAAGCGGCCCAGCGCTTTGACTGCTTTTCCATTCATCGTATATCCGCGTACCGCTATTGACTCCATAAATAGTCCCTTGCGCAGCGTGGCTAATGTTGTCGCCAAACAACACCTCGCCTTGGTCAACCGTTAGCTCATTTGTGCTAGGGAAACTTGCTCTGTAAGTGACCAGGTCATCATTAGCACCATTGTCGCTGACTACTTCGACTCCTAAGTCCAAGTAAAATTCATTACTAGTAAAGTTGGAACTAATGTCTTGACCACCTTCGTCATAGAAATACACACGCGCTTCTACATCCAGGCCGTTTTCTTCGGTTGTCAATGGTATCGTAGTAAAGCTGTAGGCAGTGTTTAAGTTGGCACCCTGACTACGCAAGAATTGAGCTAAGTCAATAACATAATGATCGGTGTCATCGGTCGTCCACTCTTCCGGCTGGTAGTATTTCGTGCCAGCCTTAAGCATTATTTCTAGCTCAACGTGCACGAAATCTTCTTGCATTTCAAACTGACTAGCATCCGGCGAGGCTTGGAATTCTAGAAAGCCATATACCCTAAACTTAGCACCAACCTCGTAAGTGCGATCGGTATCAGCCTCAGTAATGTTGACACCTGTAGTAACGACTGTGTCGTCATTGCCTCGCACAACGTACATATTGCCGTCTATACGCCGTGTGCGCTCGACGTGTCGTACTGGTGGCAAGTGTGTGAATACATGTCCTGCTAGCTTTTGGTATTCTGTGCCACTAGACTGGATGTAGTCCACATTCATAGCAGTAATGTCCGACGCAGTCCAGCTTACAGCGTTGCCCTGCTTGTCATACTGTTTGACACTTGTGCTAATAGCTTCTGCATCCGACACACGCTGATGCACATTAATAGGCCAAAACCAGAACACGCCTTCAGCTAAAAACACGCGAGCATTAAATGAACTAGCTAGACTGTGCAGGATGTCAAAGCAATTGTGTGGATCCTCAGCTCCGTTTTCCAATATCGGCACAGGCGCCCTGGCAATAATGTTGTCGAGCGCATCTGCGTCGTCGTGGCTGCCAAAATTTTCCGTGTCGTTGACATAACGTAACAAAGCATCTGTGTTGCCCCACCGACTAATCGTCGGCACCTGCAACAAACAGCGTGTTATTTGGTTGCGCACGTTACGACTCAGGCCGCTGCTGTCGTCTGGAAAATCAATGTCCTTTAGATTGCCAAGACCATCGCTTGCGGTCAATCGTACAGCAGTCGGAAACGGCTCGTCATTACGCTCAACTTGTTCGGCAAGAATCACACCACGCCAGTACACAGTGTTGTCCCCATCAGGATCGCGATATATGTCAAGCAACAGCCGCCCCTCTGCAAAGCTGTACAGCAGGTCCAATGTCTGCGTATGCGCAGCCACATTCTCGAACAAAGTGAACTCGACAGAGCTGCCTATGATAGGCTGGTGCTGCTGCTCATTGTTGCCGCTGTATCTAATGACAAAGCCCTCTGCGCCTAGTGTAAACTCTGTTGCGTTGCTTGCATCCCAAGCAGCGTTAGTGTCATAAATACTGACGCGCCAGTCTGTGCCTTTGTCATCAGTAAATTCACCGTATAGTCTTTCTCCTGCCATCAGAATCCGCGTACTCGGTTACGGTCAAAGCCGGCGCGCTCGCTGCTGATCAGGATGTCCCTGCCGTCAAGGCGACCAGTGACGGTGACGTTCCCGCCGCCCATCATCTGCTGCAGCTTGTCGAGCGGCGCCACGACCTCTGGATTAATCATGCTCGTGCCTGGTCCTTCGCCTACCACAGCAAGACTAGCGCCAGTAAAGAGTCCACCTTGTGCCATCTGCGGAATGTTGAAGCCGGCCTGCAAAAATGAGCCTAATCCTGCGGCACCTACAGTGCCACCAGTCAGCGCACTAATTACAGCAAAGGCCGCTACCATGGACACTAAGCGCACCGTTAAGTCTTGCAAGATGCGAGTCATGATTTCGCCAAAAGTCTGCGTGCCAGACAGCAACGTGCTAAACACGTTCTGAAACGTAGTTGACAGCGTCATAGCCATCTGCATCTGCGCCTTCTCCATCTGCCGGATCTTTTGCGTAGCGATGTCGTCCAGGATATAGCTGATGTCTAGCAGTGGCTGCAGCACCTTGTCGTTTAGGCTGCGCTGAATAGAGCTGGCCGATATGGCCATAGCCGATGCCATATCCTGCGGCCGTGTCGGTGCCGCTGGTGCTGCTGGTGGTGGTGCGCCTGCCGGCAATCCTGCAAGCACGGCTTGGTTCAGTCGCACAGTGGTGCGCTGCACCTCTTCCAGCATTGCATTCAGTGCGCTGTACTCCTTACTGCCTTCTTTTGCTTTACCAATAGCTTTCTTTAGGCCAGCCTCCAAGCCAACAAAACCATCCTCAAGCTCGTCGATGTTGCTTGTGGTCGGCTTCAATGCGCCGGCCATCAATTCCTTAAACTCGTCTTTTAATATGGCAACGTCCGCTGCGGTGGTCTTGATTGTGGCTTTGACTCGACCAATCTCAATCAACGCAGCCGCTGTGACCAACTTCATCAGCCCTAATTCCTCGGCTGTCTGCGCTAATGCAATGTTCAGATTGTCTTTGTACGTACTCCACAAACCCATAGCAGTCTCTGACAACTGCTCCATAGATCCTGCGGCAAATCCACCTTGCTCGACCATCTGCGCAAGAGCATCATTAAACTCCTGCACGCTGACCGCACCAGCGCCAAACTCCATGTTGGCGTCGCCGGTAACCTTGCGCAGCTGGTCGAAGATTGGGATGCCTCGCTCGGCCAGCTGATTTAGGTTCTCCAACTCAACCTTGCCCTTGGCTTGCACCTTGGCGAAGATGGCGGCGATGTCTTCAATTTGGTTGCCGGATGCCGCGGCGATGTCGCCGAGCATGCGCAGCTCTTTGGTCAAGTCACTCTCGGCAACACCAACGGCAAGCAGTTGCCTGGCGGCGCGGCTAATGTTCTCAAGCTGGAATGGTGTGCTAGCTGCAAACTGGTTTAGTTGCGAAACCATTTTAGCCGCCTCCTTGGCTCCGCCAGTGATAGATCGGAAGCCAACTTCTAGTCGCTCCATTTCGGCACCAGCCTTGACCAATGCCGTCACACCGGCAACTAGCGTTCCCACCATAACCGCAGCGGCACGCTTGGCCATCTGAGCAATCTCCCCAAAGTTTCGGCGGAAGTTGCTCTTGGTGCGCCGCAGGTCGGCGTTGAGCTTGATTAGGCCTTTCTTACTTAGGCCGATTGTGACCTTTAGGTCCTTTAGTTTTGCCATTGTTCATGTTTCGCAGGGCATTGGCCAGCAGCTTGTTGTTGCCCTTGTTCTTCTTCTTCTTCTCCCATGGAAAGGTAGCAAGGTCTTGGGGCTTGATGCGTTGCCCTGGCTTGCTATGTGGTGCTAGCGTCAAGGCCGCCAGCCACCGCGTGCGCTCCCACTCCTGCTGCTGCCGGACCTCCTCTTGCTTGTTCATGCCGGTAGCCGCCGCGCAGAACTCCTCAAACGTCATGTCATAGAAAACAGAAGGCCCGAGGCGTAACTGCCCCAGGCCTATCTGCATACATGAATCAAACGTCAGCGGCTCGCCTTCACTTTTTTTTTCCGTCGCCGCCTCCCATGAGAGTACTCAGAGCGTCAGACAGTGGTTCGAGGTCGCTAATTTCAATGAGGCCAAGAAAGTCATCGCATTCGTAGTCAAACGGAATGCCGGCGTGCTTAGCTCCAGACTGCGCCATGTAGTAGACCAGCGTACCGATCTCGATGACGTCGTCGTCAAGCTTGCCGATGTCGATGCCTGCCTCGCGCTTGGCGTTGGCCAGCGCGCGCATGTCACACCGCAGCGTGAACTCCTTGCCGCTAAGGGTGAGCTTCATTAAGCGGTGACCTCAGTGATCGCTCCGGTGATTTCGAACGTGGCGCTGTAGGTCACGTTGTCCTCGGTACCGCCGCCAACTTCCAAACTGGTGCAGAATGCGCTGCAGCTGTAGTGGTAGTCATCGGTATCGTCCAAACCAAAAATGATGGTCTGTGCCGTGCGGCTGTTCAGGTCAGCAAAGAGAACGCCACCGGCACCGCCGGAACCGTCGTCGTCTACAAGTCCGCTAACAGAGATGCTGCCAGACTTCACGCCTTCGAGCAGCTCGCGGAATCCGCTGCTGTCCTTGGTCGTGATGTCACGGGTCTCCATGTTGATGCTGATGCTCCCCTCGGTCTGATCTGGAAGAGCGGTCCCGCCAATTTTCAGCAGGAATACGGTGCCGTTAAGGATGGCCATTACTCGTTGTCTTTTGTGTTGTTTGCAATGATCGCATTGAGCAACAGGTCAACGTATGCAAACACACGGTCGTCCTTGACGCTCGGCGTGAGGTTCACCACCACCTTAGCAAATACCATGAAGGCCAGGAGCAGCTCTGCCCAGTTGTTTAGGAAAAAGTCCATAGGCCCAAGTTAAGCAATGGAGCTTACCTCAAACACTAAGGACACAACAACGTTACCGAGGTTTTGGTCGGTGTCATTGCGGACAATCATAGCATAGACAAAGCCGGCAGAAACTGTGGATGAAGAAAAGCTCACATTGTAAGAAGCGCCTGCGTTGACAGGGGCGTTTAATACCTGATCCTCTAGACTGCTAGACGACGCTACACCCGTAAGCCTGTGGAAGTCAAAGGTGATTGTGCCGCTGCTCATATTGCTTCCGCTCTGTCTCCATATGTATACCTTCTTAAGACTGCCGTTGAACGGGCATAAGAACTGATGGCGGTACTGCAACGCAGTAGAATCAGTATTGCCGCTAAACGGTATATATGCATACGTAGAAGACCCTGCGTTGTTGGCGAAGTAACTCTTGAGCGTATAGTAGGATGTCCCGCCGCCGGAAGTCACAGTGCCGGTGGTGCCGTCAATAGACAGGCTGCCATTGCTGAAGACTAGTTTGTTTACCGCACCGGACGGTGAGCCGTCCACCTCCTCGACGGTGAACGTGTTGCCAGGAAACTGCGACACAACCTGCGCCGTGCCGGTGCGCTGAATGCGTACGTCGTAGGTCTGCTCCAACACATACACCCGCTGGTCTGGGTCAAACTGTACGTCGGACGTATCAAAGTCGATGGACTGCACCTCAACGCCGCTGACCGTTCCGCTTTGACGATCTAGTGCAGACCGGCAGGCAATGCCCAGGTCCATGCTTTGCTCGTAGTCGTCGCTAACGCAGTACAGCTCGACACGTGCCGTGTCAAGTTTAGACGTGGCGTTCTTGGTTCCGCTAGGCGTCGTGTCGGTAACGGTGTACACGATAAACGGCACGTCTACGTCCTGCTGCGCGAGCTCTGGATAGATGCGGTCGGCACAAATGGCGCCCACGTCGGCGCTGTCCTTGAGGAGCTTGTAGATAGCTTTTCCTGTTTCCATTACAGCTTGTATTTGTCGAAGGCCTTGCGGTACTTCATAATCATTAGGCGCTCCATAGCTGGCCGCAGGCGTGCAAGTGCCGGCGCAATCTTATTGTACGCCTCACTGCCGATGCTCCTGTTGCGGCCGCCGACGTGACCGCCCTCAACGATACCGGCAAACCATCCGTCATTGCGCTCGGCTATACCACCGGATCGCGGACCGACGAAGACGTTGATGCGGCTGCCTCGGCTATTGCGTACTCCGATGGACCGGCGCAGAGTACCAGGCTGGATGTCCATGTTGGGTCCACGCTTGCCACCGCGAGCACCGGAGCGGCGCACCTTGAACACGCGACGGCTACGCGGCACCTGCGGCTTGACCTTCTTGCTGGCCATGCTGCCAATGCTGCGGTTGGCCTTGCGCAGCTCCTTGCTCATCTCCTTTGGAAACTCGCCGATGCGGCCAACCTGCTTTAGCAGTTCGTCTAGTCCTTCGACCTTATCTGCCATCCGTCCCTTTTTCTTTGCAGAAGATGCGCAGGCCGTCGCGGCGTCCAATCTCTTCAAAGCCGAGTATCTCGTACTCGCGGCTCTCGAAGACGATGGCGTCGTCCTGTGCGATGCTTAAGCCAGCGGCATCGTCGGTTGGGTTCGGATGCCGAACGACGAACGTTACGGAACGCTGCGGAAAGATTTGGTAGGCCTTTATGCTTTCGCCGGCAGATCCAGCGTAGATAACCTCAGCCCACATGTTCGTGTCGGTCGTAGAGCCTACCGTAGGCTGGCCGTAGTCGTCCTGCGTCAGCGTCTCTGCGCGGTGCGTGATATAGCGGTCCCGTCGTCCTGCGTTCTTCATGGCTGGTAAATAATGCGGAACGGATTAAGCAGGGCGTCAAGCCCAAACTTGAGGCGCGTGGTAATGGTACCCGTCACCTCCTCCTGCCGGTTCTCGTACATGGTAGACACAAGCAGCTTGATGGCATGCACTACCGGCTGCGGCACCGTCGTGTATCCAGCGCTAAACGTGATGACCACCGGCGTCAAAGCGTACTCGTAAACATTAGGGTAATCGCGGAAGGCGATGCGCGACGGCTGTGTGATAAGGTCCGTGTACCAGTTGGTGGTCGCCAGCGTCGTCAGGTTGCTGTACGTCTTGTCTTCGGTGGTTTGGTACTTGACCTCGGTCACAGCTTGCACCGGTCCCATGGGGAAGTACGCGTTGTAAAAGCCTGGCAGGTAGCCGCGCATGTCGTAGGTGCCCAGCTTGATGTTGCAGTGCTCCTCAATGTATGCGATGGCCGCAAGCCGCAGCGCTGTGATCAGCGTGTCCTCCGCGGTGTGCGTCACGCGCATGTACGCCTTCAGCTCGTCCACCGTCACGATGTTGTCGAGGACTACTGTCTGGCCGGTTATCTCTACTTGCATGTTGTAAAAATAGAAAAGCCCGCACGAGGCGGGCCTTTCTCTTCAGTCAATTACTGCTATCAGGCAGCGTTGTCGTGGAAGGTGTAAGCAGCAGCAGCGTGCAGGGCAGAAGCTGCGGCGTAACGATGCACCGAGATGCGGACCTGGTGGCTGAGGTCCAGCGTGTACGGGTTGACGACGATGTCGATACCGCCAAAGAATCCGAGCACAGCAGCCTGAGCGAAGTCAGCCATGATCATGGTGCCTTCAGCAGCGACACCGTTGGCCGGCACGAGGTCGGTCACGAAGTAGGGGTAACCCATGGCCGTAATGCCGCCAGCGTTAGTCCGGTCGAGGATGGCGTTGACGTTAGACACGAGAGCGTCGTCGGCAATCAAGGCGTGGGCCGTACCGTTAACGACCACCTTGACGTTCCGCAGGTCAACACCAGCGTCGGCCAAAGTGCCCTCAGCGGTGAGCATGCCAGCAGCACTAGGCGCGGCATCGCTGTCACCGTCGCCGGTGCCGATGATGGCGTCAAACACAGCCTTGTCGATTTGCCGGTTGAGCTCGGTCGTCATGTCCTGCGTGATGAGGTTCTCGACAGCCGGTCCGCCTTGGAGCATGAGCTGCTCGGTCACGGTAACAAAGGCACCGTAGCGCGTCGGCGTCAGGCTCTTGTTGCCGATAGCGGTAGCAGCGTTTGACACGTCGGCACCCTCAGCGGCAGAAGCAATCGTGGCTGCCGTGTTGACGATCGGAATGTTGACGTTGGACGTGAGGCCGGTCAGCACACGACCACCAAGCTGCTGGAACAGCGTGGGGTTGGCGAGAGCAGCAACACCGGCGGCGACTTGCGTGCCGACCATGTTAGGGCTGTTGGCCAAGGCAGAGCCGGCACCAAACTCACCAGCGTCACCGAGGGCACGAAGAGCAACGTCCGGAATGGACAGCTGGCCCTTGATGGACACGCCGGACATCCGAGCCTCCTTAACGGCCTCTTCGGTGTACTCAGCGGCCACACCGGTCAGGCGCTTGCCCTGGGCGAGGTCACGAACGGCACCAGCGAGGTCGAAGCGCTTGTGCATGCCGCGCAGCTCAGCGGTAGCACCACGGCCAGCCTCACCGGCGAGCACAGCGCTCTCGGCAATCTTGGCGTCCTCGCGCTTCACCTTAAGCTGGACATCGACTTTACGGATTTCAGTTGCCAGGCGCTCCATCTCGGCCACATCCGTGTCGTTCAGGTCGCGCTCCTCCAACTCAGCAGCCTTTTTAACGTCCTCGCGCTGCTCGACGTATTGTGCCCGCAATGCTTGCAGGTCTTTGATGGGAAGATCAGTCATTTTCTTTTTTCTGTTCGGCGCGAGCGTACACGCTGGCAGCCTGATATGCCGGATAAGTTACAGGCGAGACGTCAATCAAACGGCTCACTTTCTCGATAACTCGCACGCCGTCTTCGTCAACAGATTCCTCGCCAATAGTAAAGGCAAAAGAGGACTGCGAAATGTCGCCGCGTTGAATCATAGTGTACAGGTCGCGGCCGGCTTGCGTGTCGCTCAACACACCGCGGTAGTACAGTCCATCCTCGTCCTCTTTCAGCTTTAGCGTGCCGTTGCTTGTACGCGCCAGCGGAACGCCGTCGTGGTTAATGAGCAGGCGAACGTCGTCGTCGAGTACGTCAGCAAAGGCACCAGGGGCAATGCGCTCTTGGAAGCTGCCAAGGTCGGTGGTGCTGTTGAACACCGCGGCGTAGCCTTCCACGACGAGATCGTCGGTGGCGGCCCGCATCTCAGCGTGCCGGTACTGCACTCCGTCAGCCTGCGCCTTGCGCTGCTGCTCCTGCGGCTCTCCGGCCAAGTAGGAGCGGATGGCGCGGATGCGCTCCCGCGGCTCCCCTGGCAAGGTTTGATACATCATGCCCAGTGCGACCTGCGTCGTCTTATTGTCTGGGTTGTTCTGGTTGTGCTCGCGCGTCATTGACCGCAAGGCTCGGCGTACTGCTCCGTCCATGTTTCTTTCGTTCATTTCGTCTACCCTTGCCGCGGCCCAACGTAGCATGGCCTTGCCTCCCCAGGCGTCGTACATAAGGCCACCGCACCCTTCACTGTAGGGCACGTCTGCATGCTCGGCCGCGCGGCTTAAGTAGCTGTAAGTTCTCTTGATTGTTTCGTCGCTTAGGTTCTCTCGGCTAGCAATTTGATTGGCGCGCTGCTTGCCGACCTCGGTGCCACAGCTACCCCACCCATTCTCGTCCGCCCACTTTAGTGCGCGCTTGGCGTTGTTGACCGCGCCTTGTGGATAGTCATTCCGTGGCATTGTCGCTGCTAATTTTGTCAGAGTATGCGCCAAGGCGATCGAGTGCGATTTGGTTGACCTGCACCGTGTGGGTATCGCCACCGTCGACAGGGTTGAGCTCCTCGGTGCCGCGCACCTCGTTAATGTTCATCACACCGTTCTGCAACATCTGCGTGTAGAAGCTAGCGCGAGCCTGCATGTCGCCACGGAAGAGGTCGTTAAGGCTGTACTTAAAGTAGTGGTTCCGCGCCTCCTGACGAGTCAGCAGCTTACTGGCCAACTCCTGCTCGATGCGCTTAGCCCAGGGCAGGACCGTGTGACGTGCGAACATCAGGTTCTGCTGCTCGACGTTGTTGTACGTCGTCTGGCTCTCCAGCTGCACCAGCGCCGGCGGGACGCTGAAGATGCGGCAGATCTCCTCGGCTTGGAACTTGCGCGTCTCAATGAACTGCGCTTCCTCTGGTGCAATGGCAATCCGATTGTATTTGAAGCCAAACGGCAACAGCTTCGTGCCGGCCGAGGTCATACTGCCGTTCCATGACTTCTGCAACATCTCCATCTGCTCGGACTTGAGCGGCTGATCGCTTGACAAGACGCCGGTCATCTGTCCGCCGTTGCCGAAATACTGGCTGCCATAGTCCTGGGCGGCTTGCGCAAGTCCAATGTTTTCGCGGTGCAGCTGTATAGGAGACTTGCGGTACATGTTGCAGATCTCAAGCATGTCCTCTTGCTGTACAATCTTACCGTTGCGCAGCTTGTAGATGATGCGGTCGTCGACAACGTGCTGCTCGACGTAGTCCGTGTCGACGCACTGCATAGCCAGGGGCACGCCACCGGCACCGCGCTGGATGATGGCATAGCCGACACCCTTTAGTACAGCGTTAGCAATGACAGTCTCCCAAAAGAAGAAGGGCGTCTCGTAGGCGTTGGGCCGGTACTTTGTCACATCGCACGCTGGGTGGTCGGTGATGACGTCGCGGCGCTGGCCGTCCGTCTCGTACAGGTTCAAGCCAAGGCTGGCGATGGTGCTGCTAATCTTGTACACGCAGGCGTAGACCGTGCTGATCCGGACGCTGCTCTCGTGGGTGATGCTGGCACCGGCCGCGGTGGGATTGTAGAGGCCGACAGCATTAATGACGTCCTCTGGTCTGTCGAGGCCGACACGCATTCGGACCTGCTTTACCAAATTCTGTAGACGATTGGGCATGTAGCAAGATAACGAGGGCGAGCCACCGTCGCGACCCGCCCTCTCTCAATTCAAAACCAAATGCTACGCCCTAGAGACTGATGACCTCAAGTAGAGGTTCATCCTCCTGTGCGTTGTTAAGGTAGCAACCCAAAGCCATGATACTAGCCACTACACCATCCACTTTTTGTGCTTCGCTGTTTTTCTTCTTGGTCACCTTGATGTTGTCGGCCTCGTCACGCGACAGGTGAACGCATCCTATCTGCCACCGCAGCACATCGTGGCCGCCGTGTAGGATTTGGCCCTTGCACAGCAGCAGCTCAAACTGTTTAGTGGGATAAGACATAGAAGCGTAGCCCTGGCCGAAAGGTTGGCACTCGATGCTCTCTAGGTACGGCACGACTAAGTTGGCGTTCCAGCGGTCATACGCCACAGCCTGCAGGTCGTAATCCTCGCGCAGGCTCTGTATGTACTGCCGCACTGCAATCATGTCCGTTACGTTGCCCTCGGTGATCGTGACCATTCCAAGCCGCTCGAATGTGTAATAGTCAATGCCGCCGCTTAAGCTCTTGCTGTTAGCCTTGTCTTCGTTTACAAAGTGGTGGCACTTGAGAAAGAAGCGGTCGTTGGCCTCGTCGCGAAAGATCAGCGCTACAGCCGTCAAGTCCTTGGTGCTGGACAGGTCGAGACCGGCGTAACACGGCAGGGTTTTTATGTACGCCTCGTCGACCTCATCGGCGCCGCGCATGAACTCGTCGTCCGTCACCCACCGCTCTTCACTTGCGGTCCAAATGTTCAGGTGCAGGCGTAGGAAGGTGTTGATCTGCCGCGGGTTCTCCTTGCATCGCTTTACCTCCTGCTCAAAGTAGTCGGCTTTGCAGATAGAACCATAGCCAGGGTTAGCCTTGGCCCACGTCGACGGCTGCGTCCAATCGTCGTCTTTGTCGGCTGAGTAAATTACCGGAAGGAAGGTGTCGTCCTGCACGCTGCCCTCCTTGACTTTCTGCGCATACTCGTGCAGCTCGTAGCAGATGCTGCTCGTGTCGTGGCCGGCCGTGGTGATTGCAATGACCAGCGGCTGAGTCCGTGCGCCGGTTGAGGTCTTCAGGACATCGTATAGGTCGCGATTGGGGAATACGTGCAGCTCGTCGAGAATGACGGCGTGGGCGTTGAAGCCGTGCTTGGTGTTGGCTTCGGCAGATATGGCCTTGTAGAAGCTGTTCTTGTAGTGGATGCTGTTGCGGAGAACCTTGCCGTGGCCGTGGAGCTTGCTGTTGTTTGCACACATCGCGGATGCGATTTCGAATACGATGCGCGCTTGATTGCGATCGCCGGCTGCCGAGATAATCTCTGCGCCTGGCTCGCCGTCAGCGAATAGCATGTAAAGGGCGATGGCGGCGCAAAGATTGCTCTTGCCGTTTTTCCGAGGTACCTCAATGTACGCTTGGCGGTACTGCCGCAGTCCATCATCGCGAAGTGTGCCAAAGAGCGGACGGATAATGTCGTCCTTCTGCCAGTCCTCAAGAATGAACGGCTTACCGCCCAGCTCACCCTTGACGTGGCTGCAGTACTTCTCGATCCATTGGACCGCCTTATCCCCTGCCTCTTCATTGTAGACGGCCATGGTCGAGGATGTGCTGGATGGCAGTGCGTGCGCCCTCGGTGTATGTCTCGCTTTCGAGCAGGATGCCGTCGTACAAATGCACAATCTCGATTTGCTGCGTGTCGTCCAATGGGAACGTGTCAATGCTGAATCCGAGGCGCACGATAAACAGTCCGCGGTAGTTGTCGCTCGAAGCGGCAAACGCTTGGTCTACCTCCTGCAAGCTGGCCAGTGTTCCGTTGCTGCTCATCTGCTCCCCTGGGTTCTTCCACTCGAATGCACACCAAAAGTTTTGGGCGGTGTTGCGGTAGATGCAGTCCACGTCGTGGATCACGTCGTACCGCTGCGCCATGTCGGACAGAGTGCGGTTCATAGGGTGTACGCTGTTTGGCTTGTAGACTCTCATGCGAAATCTGGGTCTTCGGCTTCGGCACTGCTGATGCCGATGGCCTTGATGTATGCACGCTTTTTGTCGCGCAGGCGTTGCAGCTCGATGTACTCCGGCCGGCTCTTAATGTAGGTCTGGCCTTTGTCGCCCTGCGTCTCGTACACCATGCCTTCGCGGTCGATGATGTCCTGTAGGGTGCGTTCCTCGTCAATAATCTTGGCAAGGGTGAATAGCAACTCGCGCGTGTTCTCGTCTACGCTGCGATCGCGCTGGATGTTCTCCAGCAGTTTGTCGAATGTGGTCATAGGGATTGATTCAAATTTGCTCACACTTTGCGCGAGAG
>VTLG01006234.1_pt1 | contig 19241 bp, 19 predicted proteins | sample 4694571 | NCBI WGS metagenome assembly VTLG01 (sample SAMN12604809, study PRJNA352737) | marine metagenome | biome: ENVO:00000447; feature: ENVO:00000209|ENVO:00000569|ENVO:01000036; material: ENVO:00002151; isolation source: viral sequences binned using virsorter ...
CAGCGCAACTGCCACCGGCACCGCCGTTGCACGACTACTTGCAAGTGCAACGATAACAGGCGTAGCGTCAACAAGCGTACTAACCCATAAAGTTAACTTCTTTAATCCTGCGCTGTACGACAGACAAAATGTTGTTTATGTACCAGCAGAGACTATAAGACGAGTAAGCGTAGAAAGAGAAATCGAGCATAACGTGGTATACGTAACCTTTGACAGTCCACGGACTGTGTTCGTTGAACTTGATGAGTCAAGAACAGTAAGTATTGATTCTCCAGAATTTAGAAAGATACAGGTGGCCGCATAATGGCATTTAAATTTCCAGATAAAGATCCAGATGAGAAGTTGGACTACACAGTAGATTGGTCAAGATATTTAGAAAGGGACAATCTTAGTATCGTTTCTGTTGTATGGAAAATACAAAAAGCAGATGGTTCATTTACGACTTTTACTGAAAATAATGCTTTTCAAAATGATACTTTAGTTACCGCAACTACTTCTACAGTAGGATTAGTAAACGAAGATGCTTTAGATCCAGAAAGCACAACGGCTACAATTATTCTTTCCGGGGGGGAAGCTGGTGTTTCTTACACACTGTTATGTGAAATAACAACTGGTAACTCTGCTAAAACATCGGCACCCATCGTGACAAATAGAAAGATTAAGATAAAAGTTAGGGAGCGTATATAATGGCGTATGATTTTTTAGCCCTGACAAATGAAATTTGTAGCAGGCTTAACGAAACAAGATTAACCACAACCAACTTTGCAACTGCTACTAATTTTTATCAAACAATTAAAGATGCAATTAATGCGGCAATTCGCGATATTAATCATCAAGAATATAACTATCCGTTTAATCACACTAGCACTGAAATTATATTAGATGTTAATACTGCTAGATATCCTATTCCTCAGAATGCAAAAATTGTAGATTACGAAAGTGCAAGAATACTTAGAGATTCTAGTTTAAATGTTTCTACGCATATATTAAAACATATTCAATACGATGAATACGTAAGAAATTATTTAGATCAAGAAATAAATACAAATGCCACCGGGGCTGTTCCACGATTTATCGCAAAAACACAAACTAATGATTTTGCTGTGGCCCCTAAACCAGATAAAGCGTACACACTAGAATTAGAATATTTTGTTATTCCTGCGGACTTGTCATTGTTTGATGATGTGCCTACTGTTCCTGAATCATTCAAACATGTCATATTAGACGGTGCAATGTATCATTGCTATATGTTTAGGGACAATGCTCAGTCTGCGACACTGGCAAAACAAAAGTTTGATGAGGGACTTAAAGCTATGCGAAGTCTTCTTATCAATGAATATATTAATGTCATGGATACTAGAGTAAGCAGAAATATAAATACCTTTGCATTGGGTACACCAATAGCAAATGCAGGTTCATCGCGGGATAATATCTAATGGCTGACGGATGGCAGACATACCCTGTTGAATTTAGAGGTGGATTAGTCACTAACCTGTCTCCTATTCAGCAAGGAATTAACTTGCCCGGTAGTGCAAGACAGCTTAGAAATTTTGAACCATCTGTTGAGGGTGGCTACAGAAGAATTCTAGGCTTTCAAAAATTTGATTCTAACGCAGTTACTGGTGCAACAAATGCGCTGATGCGAGGTGTGCATTATTATGGCGGTAATGTTTACGCAGTTCGTAACAACGCGAGTGGTGGACAAGGTGAACTTTACAAATCGGGTGGATCAGGTTGGACAAGAATAACAACAGATTCAATCAGATTCTCTGCAACTAACACTAAAGTAAGATTTGCCAAGTACAATTTTAATGGTACTGAAAAAATATTTATGGTGGATGGTTCTAATACCCCGTTGTATTACGACGGCACCACCATAGCACAGCTTCCTGCTAATGCCGCTTACAATAATTCTAGTCACGTAGCTGTATACAGAGATCATATATTTGTTGCTAAGGGAGGAACATCTCTAGCGTTTTCAAGTATGCTAAGTGACACCGATTGGACTGCTGGCAGTGGAGCAGGAGAGTATCAATTTAACGACACTATCACAGGTCTTCAGGTATTCCGGGACACGTTGTTTATATTTACTAAAACACAGATACATAAATTACAGGGAACTACTTCCTCTGATTTTGTTAGACAACCCGTTTCTACCGACTTAGGCTGTGTTCAAGAAGACACGATTCAAGAAATAGGTGGTGACGTAATCTTCATGGGTCCAGACGGATTGAGATTACTTTCTGCTACAGAGCGAATCGGTGACGTTGGGCTTGGCTCAATTACTAAAAACATTCAGTCAGAAGCTACAGACTTTTTAAATGGAAATAGTTCGTTTTCTAGTTTAGTTGTTCGCGGCAAGTCCCAATATAGAATTTTTGGATTTGATTCTGGGGATGCAGTATCTGAGTCTCAGGGCTTAATAGCAACGCAGTTTGCTTCACAGGGAGGAGAAGGAATTGCGTGGTCAGAAACCAGAGGAATTAAAGCTTTTAGTGCATATGGAGAATACTCCGGGACAGAAGAGTTTTTGTTCTTCGCGCACACAGATGGGTATGTATATAGATTAGAACAAGGTATTTCATTCGACAGCACAAATATAGATGCGTCGTTTTTTACTCCTTACCTGCCTGTATCTGATCCCACAGTCCGCAAAACAATTTATGTTGCGCACAACTATGTAGATCCAGATGGTAACTTCTCAGCGTCAATGGCAATTGACTACGATTTTAACACTGGCATTAGACCATCACCTATTACATTAAGTAATAATATTGCATCAAGTAGCGAGATTGGTATTTATGGAACATCTGTATACGGCACAGGTATTTTTGGAGAAGCACTACAAGTGCAGTTAAGAGATCAATTAACAGGATCTGGTTTTGTTGTCTCATTGGAGTACACGTCCTCTGGTTCAACCCAGCCTTTTTCATTAGACGCTGTGGCATTGGAATATGCCACTGAGAGTAGGAGATAAGTATGGCAGGCTATACTAGGCAAAGTACAGCAGGCATTGTTGATGGTGGAGTAATTAGTGCTTCAGACCTGAATAATGAATTTAATCAAGTTCAAACAGCAATGGGAACTAGCGGTCACGATCACAGTGGCACAGCCGGTAATGGCCCTAAGATCACAGCAACAGGACTTGCCGATAACGCTGTTACAACAGCTAAGATTAATGCAGATGCTGTCACTAATGCTAAGATAGCAGATGACTCAATTGACTCTGAACATTACGTAGATGGATCAATTGATACTGCTCACTTAGCTGACAACGCAGTTACTGCCGCTAAGCTGGATGAAACAGGCTCGTACACAGTTGCAGGACTCACTGTATCTAGTGCTTCTATTGTTTTAGAAGGAGCTACAGCAGATGCACATGAGACTACAATTACTGTTGCAGACCCTACAGCAGACAGAACAGTCACAATTCAAGATGCTACAGATACTCTCGTAGGCCGTGCGACAACCGATACGCTAACCAATAAATCAATTAGCCTTGCCAGTAACACAGTCACAGGTTCGTTAGCGCAATTTAATACTGCATTATCCGGGGATAGCTTTGTATCACTGACAGGTTCAGAAACGTTAACTAATAAGACATTAACATCTCCGACTATAACATCACCAACAGCGTCCGGTTTATCTTTATCTGATTCGTCTGTAGTGTTTGAAGGTGCTACTGCAAACGACTTTGAGACAACACTTACAGTTACAGACCCAACAGCAGATCGTACAGTAACGATAAAAGACGCATCAGGGACTGTTGCGCTTACCAGTGACATCACATTGGGTACATTAAGCGTAAATGCTACTGCATCAGAATTAAACATAATGGATGGTGATACATCCGCTACTGGCACAACACTAGCTGATGCAGACAGTGTGGTTGTTAATGATGCAGGCACGATGAAGCAAGTCCAACTGACTGACTTTGAAACGTACTTTGAAGGTGCATTAGATACACTCTCAAATGTGACAACCGTGGGTGCTTTAAATGCAGGTTCTATCACAAGCGGCTTTGGTAACGTAGACGTAGGCTCTAGTAACTTAACTGCAACAGGCACTGTATCACTAGGTGCTACATCTTTTAATGACAACGCAATTACTAACGTAGGTGATATCGCACTAGATTCTATCAGTGCAGACGGAACAGATATTAATGTAGCAGTATCAGATAATTCTGCAACTGCTTTTACAATCAAGCAAGGTTCAGATAATTATTTAGTTATCGATACTGGAGACAGCAGTGAATCTATATCAATAGGCACAGGCGTATCGGGAACTGCAATATCTATAGGACATGGCACATCTCAAACTACTGTTAACGACAACCTTACAGTTACGGGCGACTTAACTGTAAATGGCACTACAACAACTGTGTCTACAACCAATACTACCGTTACGGATAACCTGCTTGAGCTTAACTCAGGTGCTTCCAGCAATGCTAATGACAGCGGGATTATAATTGAGCGTGGTAGCACAGGCGATAATGCTGTAATAATTTGGGACGAAAGTGCAGATAAATTTGCCTTCGGTACAACTACAGCTACGGCAGATTCTACTGGCAATATTAGCTACACAGCCGCAGGGCTTACACTAGGAAGTGTTGATGTAGATAATATAAATGTCAATGGTAACGCAATCACAAGCACTGATACTAATGGTAACATTACCATAACGCCAAACGGAACTGGCGAAGTTGATATTAGTAAAGTAGACATTGACTCTGGCGCAATTGACGGAACAACAATTGGAGCTAACAGTGCCGCCGCTGGTACGTTCAGTCAAGTTACACTTGCAAGCGGTGCATCGGTAACTAGCATTCTGGACGAAGACAACTTTTCATCAGACAGTGCTACGGCTCTTGCCACACAGCAGTCAATCAAAGCGTACATAGCGAGCCAGACATCTGCGTCTACCCCGGCTGGTGTTATAGTCCCCTACGCTGGCACATCTGCCCCCACCGGATATCAATTCTGTAACGGGCAAGATTTAAATACTTTTACATTTAAGGATCTCCATGCCGCAATATCAAACACGTATGGTGGTACAGCATACAGCGCAGGTGTAACTGATCAATCCGGTGTAAGCACTACATTTAAAGTGCCAGATCTACGTGGTCGCGTCATCGCCGGTTTGGATAATATGGGGTCTACAACCTCACAAGACCGTCTTACAGGCCAAACAGACGGAGTTGATGGTGATACTCTAGGTGCTGTCGGCGGTGTCGAACAGCAAGGTCTATCCACCGCACAATTACCGTCACACTCTCACAACATATTAGCCGTTAATTCTCAAGTAAGCGATGGAACTTTATCACGAGTGAGAAGCACAACAGAAGGTACTGGTGCTGTCACCAGATCAACAGAAAATGAAGGTAGTGGCCAAACACACAACAACGTACAGCCTACAATAATCCTCAACTACATTATCAAGACGTAAGGAATAGTCAGTGGATTTACCGCAGATAACTCAGAGTCAACTAGAGAAGCATGAGGCTGAGTGCGCTATCCGTTATCAGTACGTACAGGATAGCCTCAAAGCTTTAGACAAACGTATGTGGCGTTTAGAAGCTATGATTATGTGCTCAACCTTAGCTGTTATTGGAACTGCCGTAGCGTTACTGGTAAATCTCTAATGTTCGTAGAAACGATTGCCGTAATCCAACTTGCTAACGAGGCAATCAACGGTATTAAAGAGCTTGCGGGCCATGTCACATCTGTAGGGCAAATGGGTAAGCACCTTACCAAGCTTGCAGATGCAGAAGAAGAAATACAACGTAAAGCTGATGCAGGATGCATGGATCACTTCTGGGCTTTAGAAGACATAAAAAAGAAAAATTATGAAATAAAACAAATGTTTATCTACGCCGGTAGACCGGGCTTATGGGAAGATTATCAAACATTTATTAAGAACAGGAAACAACTAAAAGAAAATGCAAGAAAACGAGAAGCACTTAGAAAAGCTAGACGCAAGAGACTTATTAAAGAATGGAGCCTTGGCATTACTGTTGCCGTTGCCGCCCTTTCTGCTATTGGCATTGGCGTCTATATACTATATTGGCTCATAAGTACCAAAGGTAGATAAAATGAAGGACGACAAAAAGTATCATAGAGGCGGCAGAGTACCTACGCCTAGAGGTCAGGTGCCGCATCCCCGCATAAGAGGTAGAGGGGGCAGGGCAGACGCAGAAGCTAGACGTATGGCTGAAGCTAGAGCTAGGGCTATGTTTGAGGCACGAAGAAAGCAAGCAGGGCAACAAAGAACTGCTCCGTCCCCAATCCAACAACCTCGTCCTGTTAGAGGAGCAACGCCAATTCAAGCTACTCCACAACCTATGTCTAGGCCTTTACGAGATCTTATTATTGCTGGACCTGCGCCACGTAGGCCTACACAACGCCGTCGATCTGGAAGACAAATACGTGAAGACATGAACAGGCGAATGAGAAGAGCGCGGAGAAGGTAAATAAAATGGATTGGCAAAACTGGGCGCAATAGATTGTGATTACTTGGTTTATGGTCGTGATTATTGCGATGGACACAGGAGTTAAGTACTTTCCAAACGGGGTGTACACAACAATGGCTAAGTGTTTTGAAGCGAGAGAGGTGTTTATGAAAACTGCACCTAAACCTAAAATTAATTATGAGGCAGTATGTATCCAAACGGATAAGCTGGAAATATAATGTGGATTGTAGTCGGAATGCTGTATACGTTTATCCAACCGGGAGTTATGCAGTTACATTTAGTAAAAGAGTATGAAACTCCCCAGCAATGCTGGATGGAGGCCAAAGCAATTATGGGTGATTCAATTAGCCCTGACCATATGGCGTGTATACCTCAATTTAAACCTATAGAAGAAGGTCAAAAAGTTACACAACTGCAAGGCATTTTGACATGATTTGGGGAACTGTATTAGGCGGTGTTGTTGATTTAGCTACTGGTTGGATCAAAGGTAAAGCAGAAGAGCATAAAATTAAACACGAAGTAAAGCTAGAAAAGCTACGCACAGATGCTGATTGGGAAGCACGGATGGCAGATGCCACCAAGTCTAGCTGGAAAGATGAATACCTTATAATACTTCTTACCTTACCACTATGGTCATTAGCCTATGCTGTAACCTTTGATTCCCCCGAAGTAATCGAGCGAGTCAAACATGCATTTGTGGTATTGGCAGAGTTACCCGAATACTATCAGTATTTACTCTATGCGGCAGTCCTTGCCTCATTTGGGTTGAAAATAAAAGACGTGGTTAAGAAATAAGGAGACCATTATGACTGAAGAAAAAAAGCACACATGTTGTCACGATCATGCAGACGGGGAAAATCATCAACACGAAGAAGGACACGAGTGTTGCCATGAGCATAAGCATGAAGATGTAAAAGAAGAAAAAGAATGAGTTTCTCTTCTGTAATCGAGATGGTCCTTCACCACGAAGGTGGCTATGTCAATCATCCGAATGATCCGGGTGGTGAAACTAAGTATGGCATAAGTAAACGTGCCTACCCAGAAATTGATATAGCTAGTTTAACGGAAGAAGATGCAGGAGAAATATATTTTAAGGACTATTGGTCCAAAATTAAAGGTGAAGATTTGCCTAGGGGTGTTGCTTGTGTTGTCATGGACTATGGTGTCAACTCAGGCATCAGTCGTGCGTCCAAAGCATTACAACGTGCCTGTGGAATCAAGGAGGGTGACGGCATCATCGGCCCCCACACACTTGCCGCAGTCTGGACTACAGTCAAAAACGAAGGTGAAGAATACGTAGTGAATGAGGTTACTAGTATTCGTCAGCAATTTATTAGAGGTTTATCTATCTACGATACATTTGGCAAGGGATGGGAACGTAGAATCGATGAGACACGTGCCAAGGCAATGGAGTTAATCGACAATGAGTAAGCAATTTAAGGGCTTTACAGAACAACAAATGAAACGCATTGCGGAAAAGCTGGGTTACACCGGACCAATGAGCAAGTTCAGTGAGTTCTTACGAAGTAACCAAGGAGCAATGAATAAATTTGCTGGGTTAAACGAAAAAGTAAAATTAAAAATGCAAGAGGGGGGAACAGTTCCTCCTGCTAATCAGGCTGTTACTCAGGCGACACAGCCTATACCCGCTCAGATGACACCTACATATCAGTACGATGAACAAACAACGCCATCGGGCGATGCAACGATGCCAGAAATTGCCGCCGCCAGAATGTCCACACCGGGATTGCCCGTTGGGGGAACTACAATAGCTCAATCCACAGCGGTTGAACCGGGTCAATTTGTAACAGGGCAAGACGCAAAAGTAGAAGGCGATGTTTCTGTAACAGCCACACAAGCAGATACAGAAAGGGCACAGGATATTACAGCGGGAACTGCCGCTACATTTGATGCAGACAAAGTTACAGAAAAAGCTAAAGAAGAATTAAAAAATACACAGGCACAAACTGGATCTGTAACTACTTCGATGGAAGCGGCGGAGGCTAACGCTACAGAAACTGAGGTAGGAACAATTCCTGCGGCTCAAATAACTGAGGCTACTAAAGTAAAGGCACCAGCGTCCCGCACTCTGCAAGATGGCGAAATGGTTCAGTCAACCTTTGACGCACAGAAAGCCGCAGATTTTGCTGAGTCTATACAAGCGGCGCAAGCTGATCCATCGACAGCCGCTCTAGTTCAAGGGCAACTAGACAATTTAATGGATGATTTTGCTGGGGGGCAAACACCTTCTTGGGCGGCGGGTGCTATCCGAAATGCTAACGCCGCAATGGCGGCACGTGGATTGTCTTCCTCATCAATGGCAGGTCAAGCAATTTTGCAAGCAACTATGGAAGCGGCTCTTCCTATTGCTCAAATCGATGCTCAGACAACTTCTAATTTCGAGATGAGAAATCTTGACAATCGCCAAGCACGTGCAATGTTAGCGGCTGAGCAACGAGCTAATTTCATAGGTCGGGAGTTTGATCAGGAATTCCAAGCCCGCGTAATGAATGCAACAAAGATTTCTGAAATTGCAAACATGAACTTTAACGCTGAGCAAACGATTGCTTTAGAAAATGCAAGAATGGCTCAGACAGTGGATCTACAAAACCTATCCAACAGTCAAGCAATGGTTATGGCAGAAGCCGCGCAGATTGCCAATTTAGAAGTTACTAATTTAAATAATCGTCAACAGGCGGCAGTGCAGAATGCACAAGCATTTTTACAGATGGATATGGCTAATTTAAATAACCAGCAACAAACTGAAATGTTTAAAGCGCAGAGTAGAATACAGGCGTTGTTCTCAGATCAGGCGGCGGGCAATGCGGCAAAGCAGTTTAATGCTAGCTCTCAAAATCAAACAGATCAATTTTTTGCAAATCTTTCTGCGCAAGTATCTCAGTTTAACGCAGGTCAGGCAAACGCACAAAGTCAGTTTAACGCAGAGCAATCTAATGTTGTAGGTAGATTTAACGCAGAACTAAAAAGTCAACGTGAACAATTTAACGCAGAGAATCAATTAGTCATAGAACAAGCTAACGCTCAGTGGCGCAGACAAATTGCAACAGCAGATACTGCGGCAGTAAACGCCGCCAACCAAGCAAATGCTCAAGCTATTTTAAATATCTCTAACATCGCGTATTCCAATTTGTGGCAAGAGTACAGAGACACAATGGAATGGGCATGGACCTCAACTGAAAATGAAAGACAAAGAGATTCAGCATTGGCAATAGCAAAACTTAATGTAGATGCAGAAAAATATTCAGCAGATGCAAAAGAAGATGCCGCTAACTCTGCGGCATGGGGTAGATTTGTTTTTGATATGGTAAGTGATTGGATTTAATTAATAGGAAAGAATATGTCTTCTCAAGATATTACCCGTGCCTATAAAGAATTTTTACGGCAAGAAGGTAAAAGAAAAATTGCTATGAAGAATAAGTTAACTGCTTCTTCTACTGGTTTGTTAGCTCGTAGAAATATAAATAAGCCAGAAAATTCTTCGAGCAATTCAGATATGGATTTCATTCAATCCATTGTGAACAATTTAAGGAAGCAAGGAGGGAAGACCGATGGCTAAACCTAGCCCTATGTTAGACGGACCTGTTGCTGGTCAAGCGCTTACATCTGAACCCGGTGCTCGTCCGTGGGAACAACCTGCTATGTATTCAACTGTCGAAGACACTCTTCTCTTTTATTTAGAAAATCTTTCCCAGCCTAAAAAGCTAGCAAACATGTTAGATAAAATAGAAGAAGGTGCTCCCTTAACTTTAATTGCTGACACACTACAAACGGCAGGAGTAACAAAGGGGATACATTCTTTGGATGTAGGAATCTTAATTTCTCCAGTGCTAATAGAGTTTATGAAAGCCGCCGCCGATCACGAAGGTATTGCTTATACTTTGGGTATAGAAGAAAACGAAGATGAAATTGATGAAAACTTGGCGAATGCAGTAGTTAAAAAAGTATTCAACGGCAAAAAAGATAATGAAGTTATGCCTGAACCGACGAGCGAAGAAAAACCCGAACAACAAGAAAAGGGTGGACTAATGTCGCGTCCCGTCAAAAAATCGGAGGAAGTAGTAAATGTTTAGTTTAGGTGGCGCTTTTGGGCGTGGCTTTGTTGAGGCCGCGACAGATAAAAGACAACAAACTAGAAGCGTTGTAGAAAAAGCCTCCAGCGATGCTTTTTTGCAAGCACTAGAAGAGGCGCAAGAAACTCGCAAAGAAAGAAATGCTAGGAAAAAAAGATTGCAGGAGTTAGCCGCATCTTTGGAACTCTTTGGATTAAACGAACAGCAAACGATTGGTGTTATGTCTATGGGAGAAGAGGGTGCTAAAGATTTCTTGGCGCAGGCCAGAGAAGCTAGAAAGCTTAACAAAGATTTTGATGTTAGTAAGGTTGTTACTGTTGCTGAAAAAACAAACATGACAATAACCGATGCTATTAACAAGACAATGGGCGAACTCAAGAAACCAGAACAATCTAAACTTCCGGCGTTTGCCCAGAAAGATAAAGGATTGTTTGATATTGATCGAAGCAAAACAGCAAGGAAGCAATTTGAGTTATTGGGTGAAGCTTATGGCGAAGACTTTGACACAATTAGTGCAGAGGCCGCAGGAGATTACACAACAGAAGCATTGCCAACAGGTGCGCAAATCGATTACTCGCTGTTTAAGACTCCTCCGTCAGAGAAAGAGCAGGCTCAAACAGAACTAATCAAACTGCAAACTAAAGAACTTGAAGCTAAACTAAGTGCTTTGCCCGAAACAGAACCGCTAGAACAACCAGACCAAAGAGCTACTATAGCTTTAACCGAAAGATCATTAGGCCCACTGTTAGTTAGCTTTATTGGTCAGGGTGTTACTTACGATCCAGAAAAAGGATTTCAAGGTGTAGCTGAAGATAATAAAAAATTAGCACAGGCTAAAGAAATTATTCTCAGGTCCGGACAAAAGGCAATTGATTTGATGAATGGTAAAGACGGTGCGGACGCGGCATACTACCGCGAAAATGTGGGTAATGCTATGTCGTATTTAAGGGAAACGTATTTACCAAAAGAGTTTCCAGCCCTTGGCCGAGTAGATTTGTCAGAGTTTACTACTACACCTACAATCACACCGCAAGAAGTAGTCGCAATGACATCAAGCGATGCAGAGATTAAAGTAGCTGGATTGAAAGCTGAATACAACGCGATTACACAAAGAAAACAAAAAGAAGATTTTAAAAAATCACAAAGAAAAAGCATAGCCCAAAGTTTAATGCAGGGTGGCATGTCTAAGAAAGATGCTATGAATGAAGCCAGAAGAATTGTTAACGATGCTCTTCGATAAGGATTACTATGTACACTGAATTTGAAGACGAACGCCTCAATCGAGAGGTGCTTACAGAAGACATTGACTTCATCGCAGATGCAGAATCTTTTTTAGCTAAGCGTACTGATAAGACGTATAAAACTAACGAAGATATCTATGATGCATTTATGGAGCATATGCGTTTTCAAGATACAAATGAAGTGACTGCTGTCAGGGATCTAATGTACGCACAAGAAGCAGACGAAGATTCTAAAGCTGAGTTTGGCAGACTGATGAGTGTATTTGATCGCATGGAAGGTGAGATCAATCTAGATATGGTTGGAGATTATCTAGAAGCAGGGGTTACGGCTCCGTCTACGTGGTTAGGAATCGTTACAGGTGGTGCAGGTAAACTAAGTGCCTTAGCGGGAAAGCAAGCCGCACAGATAGGCATGAGAGCGGTTACGGGAGAAGTTCTCAAGAGTGCCGCTAAAGGAGCGGCTGTAGAGGGAGTTATTGGAACAGGCCAAGGTGCCGCACAAGAATCTGCTCGTGTAGAAACTGGAGTACAAGATGAGTTTACAGGTGTGCGCACTGCATCGACAGGCGCATTGTCTGCCATTGGTGGGGCATTGCCTGCTGGTTTAGCTGGCCTGCAACAAACAGTAGGCTTCACAGGCAGAGGCGGAGCTAGAAAGGCTAAAGCTTTACAGGAAGCCGGAGAGGCGGCAGAGACAGCCGCACAGGAATCAGCGAAGGCTGAAGTAAAAAAACAGTTCAACAGAATACGCAGTAAGACGCGAGTCGAAAAAACTAAAACAGAAATTCTGGGTGATAAGGTTGATGAAGTCCGCAAAGCGTACAGACAATTGCAAGGGCAGAAAGATGCGCTAGATACGGAAAAGGTTGCCGCAGGCAAAGAATTATTAAAAGACCTGTCAACTACAGAGCAACTCCTAGTCCGGCTTGATGACGAAACCCTAGATCAGGTAACAGCCGCCGCATTAGAGCTTGGCACAAAGCTTAAAACAAAGCCCGGTAAACGTATTACAGAAGCTGTCGCACGGGGATTAGCAGACGGAGAGATTACATCCGAATCTGTCCAACAAATATTAAAGAAATACAATCTGACGACAGATCAGTTTTCGTATATATACATGGCTGAATTATCTGATGCGGGCCGTAAACTTGGGCAGGCATCTAGGATGGCTAAGAAATCAAGGAACGATCCTACAAAAATTGCTGATCGAGACAACATGCAACGCCAGTTAAATAATTTACAAGGCGCTGTTGAGGGACTACTGGATAGCACTGTAGGAGGGGTGACTAAAGACGAAGCAGAGCGGATTGCAAAGAGTGCCGCGCAAAGTGATCGCTTGTATAAGTTCTTTAGCGAGTTAGATAGATTCCGATTAGCTTCTATGACGGCACAGGTAGCTACCACAGTGCGGAACACTGCGGGTGGCTCTATGCGTGTAGCATTAGATATTTTAGATGAGTCTTTTGAGATAGGATTTGATGCGGTAGGAAACATAATTAGGGGTCAGTCGCCAAAAGAAGCGTTTAAAGATCCCTTAGCTATATCCAAGAACCTCCTTTTCAATCAGAACGAAGCCAAGGTTGTACGCGGATTGTTTGAAAAACACATGCCTGTCGAGGCCGAAAGATTTTATTCACAGTTTTTTGACAACTTAGATACGGTGACCACTCTTGGCTCTACCGGGCCACTGACTAAGATGGGTGCAAAGCTCAACACTCTTAACCGCCTTTCTGACAATATCTTTAAGCAAGCTGTATTTTCTGGAAAGCTGGATCAGCTTGTGCGTAAACAACGTAGAGCGCAAAACAAAGCAGGTGGCCTTGCTGAAACAATTGCTGAAGGAGAGTTCAAGAATATTGATCCTGACTTGATGCAAGAAGCGATTGATATGTCTTTAGACTTCGTTTATCAAAAGTATCCGAAAGGCAAAGATAAAATATCTCGATTGGGACAGGGTATCATATCAGCGCACCGCAATTATCCCTTTGTCGTATCTTCATTTATTCCTTTCCCCCGTTATGTGATTAATCAACTCAGCGTTGTTACACAACATACTCCTTTATTGGCTATGGCCGCTAATAAAATGATGGGGAAAACAGCAGTCACACCCGAAACATTAGCTAAACAAACTACTGGCTTAGCGATGTATGGTAGCTTTTACGCTTTACGCTCAAATCAACCGGAAGAAAATGAATGGTATGAGTTTACTACAGATGGTGGCAAGACAATGGATTTGCGGGCAACGCTTGGTCCTATTGCTCCGTTTATGTGGGCGGCGGACATTGGCGCTCGTGAATCAAAGGGATTGATACAAAAGAATTTAGTTCAGAATGGAAAAGATTTAGTACAAATGTTAGGCGGTCCCCAGTTCCGCGCAGGCACAGGCTTATACGCTTTAGATCAAATGTGGAATGATCTTGTGTCAGAAGAGGGTGAGCCGGGGCTTAAATCGCAAAAGATTGCGGCTCGATTTGTAGGTGACATGGCTAACACCTTTACTCTGCCTGCCGCTACGATTCGTGATCTAGTATCTTTAGAAGATGCAGATAAAAGAATGCTCGACGAAAGCGCCTATACGAACTTCCTTGATATTCTTTTAGCTAGAGCAGGTCGTTCGCTACCAGATTTTGGGGAGGCAGATGAAGCAGAACCAAGATTTGATATTACACAGGAAGAAGAACTTAGATACATTGATCCACTAGAACGACAACTCTTTGGTGTATCAAAGAGAGCACCGAAGAATGACTTCCAAAAAGAACTAGGAAGACTGCGCATCACATCTTACGACATTTATAAGCCCACTCCATTTGGATATGAAGATCGTTTGATTCGACGTGAAGCGGCTAGAAGATTGACCCCAGAGATGACTGCGTTTATGCGCTCTGAAGAGTATCAATCGCTCCCGGAAGAAACCAAGCGCGACATGTTAATAAATGCTTCACAAAGCATTATGTCTGATATACGAGCTAATGTCCGTGAACAGTTGCTCGATACAACACAGATTAAAGAGACAGAGGCTAAGTATAACGCTCAGTTTATGTATGAAACTCTACCCTCTGCAATAAAGAAGGGTGCTACAGCGGCGTATAAGAAGCAGTATGGTGAAGCCCCATCTGATGATTACCTAAAATTCATGAAGGAATTTATGCCGACATATAAGGCGGCAAGAAAGCAGATGAGTTTTAGCAAAGGTGGTGCAGTATTAGATCTTTTCGGGGGCGCAAAGAAACAAGCCGATGATGTTGCTGATGATCTAGACACAGTAACAGATGCTGACTATTTATCAGAACTAGATGATGAACTGTTAGATGAAATGGAAGGGCTTACAGATTTCCATTTCGATAGTGATATCATTGATCCTATGGATTTAGATCCAGAAACAAGGAGAGCGCTAGAGGGCGCGGGAGAACTCGCGCTGGAAACTCTCATTGGATTTATTCCTGTTGTAGGTGATGTTTATGATGCCTATAACGTAACAGATAATCTTCGACAGGCTAAGTATGTAGATGCGGCAATAGATGCTATTGGTTTCGTGCCATTCATTGGTAACGCACTGAGCAAGGGCGTGAAGGTTACGCTTGATATGTTCAAGCATAGTGATCCTGTAATTAAGAAACGGGCGCTAGCTGACTTCACAAGGGAAGAAGGAAGACTGCCTGACTTCGCAGATGAAGCAGATTTAGAAAGAGTTGTTCAGTCAGCGGCTAAGCAGGAGAAGATTGTAGCAGGTGCGGCAGTATCTGATACTCCTCCTTTATTTCACGGAGACTCATCGTTTCTGGGAGAGTCTTTAGAACCACGAAATTTAAAGAATCCAAGCAAACATTATGAGTTAAAGATAGATGCCATGAGTACATCTCGTGATCCTGTAATGTCTGTAGATCAGTTTGCTAGCAAATCTTCTAGACCAGATCCTATTGATGCTATGTATACGGTTGTGCCCAAAAGAGGGATAATGGCTAAACAAGACTTGCGTCCCGATCAGTATGATCGTCTATCCAGTAAAGAGGTAACATCGCCGAATATCCCTACTGGCGCAGTAGAAAGTAAATTACCTACACAGTTACCCAAGTCTAGGCACTTAGAAGCAGAAACTATAATCACTGATGTGGAAGATGTTGACATTAGAAAACTAGCTGATCAACCAGAGCTTGCGAATAAAGTTAGAAAAGGTGTTAAAACGCTTGAAGAAACCCGTAATCTTGTTGCAGAGGCAATGGACATAGGAACTGAAATGGCCTCAAAGAAAGAGGCGATGGAGTTTTATAGCAAGCTAGCAAAGGCAATGAAAAAAGCTCAAGGCTTAGGGGCGTTCACTTCTAAAGCGGGTGCGAGGGGGTCATATGATCAGCACATTACAGCTATGGCTGTAGAAGCAAGTGATCCACGTAGAGGATTTGATTACTATGGATTACCCCAACAGATAGAAAAAGCGGCTCGATTATTAGAGGGTACGCAAAAAGGTAAGATGCTAGACGAGCTACTAGAAGGTTTATTTGAAACTAGCAACGCAATGTTTGGTTATCCTACTGCTGGAAACGTAGCAAAAGAATACACTGAAGCCAAAAAGAAAATATTTGATGTTACAGAACGAATGAACCGCGGTGGCTTAGCAAGTAGACGCGCATAAAAAAGCCCCGCATTGCACGGGGCTGTATGCTTGCTGTTAGTGTGAGGGCTGACAGCGGAGGGAAAGCTACCTTAGTAGCCTCTCTCAAATATTACATATAGTTATATACAATACATTTAAAATGTCAAGCGGTTATTAAGCCGCATGCCATCCCCAATCTTCTCCTTCCATGCCTGCGGCATTATAATCGGTGACAACACCTTCAAAGAAATTCTTATGCGAATCGCCTGCGATTACCCAATCTACCCACGGTAAGGGATTTTCTTTGACTTTATAGTTACCTTTCAATCCAAGCTGAATCAGTCTTCGATCGGCAATATACCTAATGTATTGCTTCACTTCTTCTTGGCTGAGTCCCTCCAGATCTCCCATTTCATACGCAAGTTCAATAACTTTATCTTCAAGCGCGACTGCATCTCTAACCATTTGATAGATATTTGATTTGAGATAGTCGTTAACGATTCGTGGATTCTCTTCACAAAAGGTTCTAAATAATTTGACCATGCCGTCACAATGCATTGTTTCATCACGCACACTCCATTCTACTATTTCGCACATGCCTCGCATTTTTCCGAAGCGTTGATAATTAAGTAACATAACAAAAGCACTAAACAAACTCATGCCTTCATTGATCACAGATCTAGCCACTGCTTTTGCAAGTCCCCCCTTACTATTAGTATCAAGATCTGCCATGAAGTCTATCTTGTCTGACATTTCTTGATACTCCAAGAACGCGGAGAACTCTTCTTCTGGTAACCCTAGTGTATCATTAAGTAAAGCGTAAGAGCGTTGATGAACAAACTCGCGGTTAGCAAAGCTAGTAAGCATCGCACGTATTTCATTATTCTTAAATTTTGGGATGTAAGATTCCAAATAGTTAGTTCCAACTTGGACATCTGACTGCGTAAACAATCGAAGTATTTGCGTGATATGGTTTCGTTCGACATCGGTTAACTTTCCATTATTCCACTGCGCAACATCGTCTTGAAGTTTCGCTTCCCATTCACCCCAGTGAACTTTTTCATGTGCGACAGCTTTCTCAACAGCCCAAGGATATTTAAACGGCTTATATGTCTTTGATTCAATAAGCACAGACATTCTACTTTGCTCCAATTATAATTGTGTTAGTTGTAAAAAAAGCCGGTACTAGACCGGCAACAAGGGTAGTTATACTCAGCAAAGAAGATTAGTCAACATCTTTTTGATTCAACTCTTTCGTTAATGCATTAACTCTTTGACGCAGATAAACAATTTCTTTTTCCGCCTCTTCCATCTGTTCGTATAGCTCTGGGTCATTAAACAAAGTGCTCAACCCGGAGTAACACATTGCACATAGAGACACTGGTAAAATGCCTAGCTCTCCGCTTATGCCACCTTCAAGATCTATGTCAAACTCACCATGGCATATAGAACAAACTAACTCATGATGACTTCTATCTACTGTCATAATTTAACCCTGACAACTAATGCATTCTTCTGCATCCTCGCCAGAGAAATCCTGTAATGCTTTACGTTCTACAGATGCACCTACTTTGTCAGCGGACACTCCTGCATTTGTACGTAGATAGTATAATCCTTTCAGACCATCTTTCCAAGCTTTAATGTGAACATAATTTACATAAGGCTTAGGTGATCCTGCCGGGAAGAACAAATTTACCGACTGCCCTTGACAGATAAACTCCTGCCTCTTCGCCGCATGTTCAACAACCCACGCCTGATCGAGTTCAAAGGCCGTCTTGAAAACTCTTTTTTCGTAGTCCGAGAGGAAGTCCAGATGCTGGACAGAGCCTTCTGAAGCAATAATACTTTTCCACGTTCTCTCCGTATTTTCACCGCGTTCCTCCAGTATATATTCTAGGGCTTTGTTCTTGACCAAATGCGCACCTGCACGTGTACGATGTGTGTACGCATTCGACTTGATAGGCTCGATAGACGCTGAGCAACCACAGATAATTGACGAGTTAGCGTTTGGAGCAATCGCAAGTAAATGCGCATTACGCCTCCCTGTGTTCGCCATATCAGGACACTCACCTCTTTCTTTAGCCAATTCATACGTAGACTCCAGTGCATCTTCTTTGATCTTCTTAAACATTAGGTAGTTTTCACTAGCCGCTTGCCAAGAATCCCATGCCATTACTTTACTTTGTAAATATCCGTGGAAGCCCATTGCCCCTAAGCCAATAGACCGTTCCATATAAGCACTGAACTTTGCCTTCTCTAATTCTTCCGGAGCATGTCGGATAAAGAATTTAAGGACGTTGTCCAAGAGTCGTACCAAGTCTTGAACCATTCTGGTGTCTCGCCACTCATCCCATTTTTCAAGGTTGACTGAGGAGAGACAGCAAACTGCTGTGCGTTCTTCAGATGTTGCGAGATGAATTTCATTGCAGAGGTTACTGCCTCTAATTGAGAGTCCAAGTGATCTTTGAGAATCTGGTAACCCTCTGTTTGCTGTGTCGATAAAGTTGAGGTAAGGCGAACCTGTTCTGAAACGAGCCTCAAGTATTCTTTGCCACAATTCTCTAGCTTGGATTGTAGATCGGATAGCTCCTGAATCAGGGCATCGTAGTTCCCATTGTTCTCCATTCTGTACTGCCTCCATAAAAGCATCAGTGATATTGATTGCATTAAACAGGTTGAAACATTTCCTGTTTGCATCCCCTCCAGTAGGGACTTTAAAGTTTACGAACTCAATGATCTCTGGATGCGATACATCGAGGTATGCGGCGTAAGATCCCTTGCGAGTCTTACCTTGTTTGTAGGCTGTCATCTGAGAATCAACAACCTTCATGAACGGGATAACACCCGGA
>VTLG01009781.1_pt1 | contig 19239 bp, 15 predicted proteins | sample 4694571 | NCBI WGS metagenome assembly VTLG01 (sample SAMN12604809, study PRJNA352737) | marine metagenome | biome: ENVO:00000447; feature: ENVO:00000209|ENVO:00000569|ENVO:01000036; material: ENVO:00002151; isolation source: viral sequences binned using virsorter ...
AGAGACTTGGATAGATGGTCATCGTTCCAGCCATTCCAGAGTGTGATGTACACTGATAGTATAATGTGTTTGGAGCATCTAATGGAACTTCAAATCGAATGATTCCTAAAGCTGCAGCATTGTTTGTCACACCATGAGGAAATGAAACTCCAGCTCCAGTGTTTTGATATGCTGTTTGAATACGGAATGGGTGAGAATTATTTTGATTCACGAACTCATAAACACTACCTCTTGCAAGGAAGAGAGTTGGGTCATGTCTTACAATCGTGCATCCACTTCCAACAAATGTGTAATCATCAGTACCATTTGCACCGAGATACCATCTTTGAACCGCAGCGTTTGATACGTCACCATGATAAGTTACAACTCCAACGGTGGTGTTGTATTGTAAATCATCTGTTGAAGTAATAATACCAGCAGATGAGAAGGAAGCAATACCGATTGTTGCACCGATACTAACTGTTAATGTCTCTGATAATATCTGTCCTGTGTTTGCAACACCTGTTAGATTTGTACCATCACCAACGAAACTTGTTGCGGTAACAACACCAGTATGGAATGCATTTCCGTCTGGACTTAAAGTTATTCCTGATCCAACAAGAGTATCACTTCTGAATGTCGCAATACCAGCAACATCTAAGATACCTGTTCTTACGTTTGCAGTTCCAAGACCAGTAAGTGCTGAACCATCACCCTCATACTTAGTTGCAGTTATGACACCAGTATAGAATCCATCTCCATCTGGACTTAGAGTAATTCCTGATCCAACCAGAGCATTATTTCTAAATGTAGAAATTCCAGCAACATCTAAAATACCTGTTCTTACATTATCTGTAGAAGCCATACCAGTTAATGCAGAACCATCACCAGCATAACTTGTTGCAGTTACAACTCCTGTGAAGAATCCGTCACCATCTGAACTTAATGTGACTCCAGAACCAACCTTGACTGAACCAGTCGTTGTTGAACCTGATACATTTACGTTCTGTAAGAAGGTTGCATTAGTATTTGTTCTGATATTCTCTGTTCCAATACCAGTGATTGTTGAAACACCAGCACCAAATGTAACTGATAAATTATCGGCAAAATTAACAGTCGCTGCAGTTCCAACAGCAGTTCCACTGTCTTGAACCACGAAACCAGATCCAATCCCAATTACACCTGTTAATGCAGAACCATCACCAGCGAATGATGTTCCTGTAACAATTCCAGCATTGATATTACCAAATGTAGTTGCAGTTAGAACACCTGTGATATTCACACTACCAATCACATCGAGTTCTTGAGATGGATTTGTAGTGCCAATGCCAATCTTATCAGCACTTACAACAACTGAATCTTCATCTTTTGATACTAGACCGAACTTTCTCCAAGTATTCTGTGTAGTATAAACCCAACCAGCATAACCAGACTCTGATGGTTTTGTAGTGAGAACCACATCTCCAGCAGCACCACCGACTGATGGTGTTGCAATTCCAACTGTAATCTTTCTTGCAACTTTACCATCACCCTGTAACTGTAGTGATACAGCTTCAATACCATCAGCAGATGTTGATGTTACCTTACTTGTAAAGACAGATGGGCCATTGAACTCAGATAATACATCTTTGTTTGCACCACCAGTAACTTTGATTGCATCTGTGTCTGTCTTATAGACATCATGACCTTCACCTGTGACTGTTGTGATAGGTGCATCAAATATTTCTTCTTCACCTGTTGTTCCCTTGATAACCTTGTTACCAATGAAGTATTCACCAACGTCATTCAGACCTGTGTAGAAGTTTTGTCCTCCACCTCTCTTCTGTGTTTGTCCTAACTTACGATCCTCTGTAGATAGAACCTTTGTTTGTTTCTCTGGTAGAGCAACTGAGTAGTTACCTTGACCAAATCCAACGTATTCAAATGTCTGGTTTGCAGCACGAATAAGTGAGTTTCTTCTTGATTCAACAGGGACTACACGAACTTTCTTAATCTGTGTTCCTGATATATGGTTTGTTGACTTAGTTCCAAACACACCTCTAAATACAGAGTTAATTGATGTGTTCTTAATTCTCATCATCTCATCATTGACCATGATATAGTCACCAATGTTCAATCCACTTGCAGTTGCATCTGAAATACTAATTGAAGATGATGTTGATGTGATACCAGCAGAGAGTGTTGTAGTGATTCCAACAAAGAAGTTAGACATTCTACTTCCAATCTTCTCATCATCAGCACTAATCGCACCATCATTTGATGTATAACCGCCAGGGAATCCAAATACAGTTCCAGATAAAGTAGGTGCAGATACAGTTGATACACCAAGATTGACTGTAAATGTACTGAGTCCTACGTTTTCTTGAACAACAAATACACCATTATATACAGTTTGACCAGCACCAGCTAACTTAATCTTAGATCCAGCGAGTAAACCATGTGCAGTGATACCAGTTCCTACTGTTCCAATACCTGTAGTGATATCATATGTAATCTGTGTAACACCGATTGCAGGGCCAACAAACGCCATTGTGGCATCTGACATCGCAGCACCAACAGTAATATTATTACTACTTCCTCCTAATGATCTACCAAAATCAATGACCTCTGTAGATGCAAATGATACTTGTTTAGAATCAGGTGTTGCAGTGACTCGGAAAGTATTGTTGAGTTTTAAGTTCGTGTCTGAACGAATACCAGCAATCTGAACTACTTGGTCAACACCACTATAAACATTCGTGACTGTTAATATACCAACAACGTGTCCAGCAGCAGTCGTAACACCAACCACTTGAACAGAGTTACCAATACCATATGCACCACCACCATTTACAATCGTAACTCCAGTGATACCACCACGAGCATCAATTGTGATGTTCGCAGTCGCACCACCACCAGCTGTGCTACCTAATCCAACACCTACAAGTTTTGCACCATGTAATGTTGTGGCAGAACCTTCACCATATCCAACACCAGATGAACCAATACCAACGGATAGAATTGAGTTTAGGTTATGTTCAACTGCTAGGTATGCAGTGTGAGCAAGACCAGCGCCATTGTCAGAAACAATACTTGTAATTCCAACACTAATACCATTCTGTAATAAGAACTTACTCTGTGCATCTTTTGTGATACTATCTTTTAAATCACTTGATGCAACCTTACCGATTGTTTTCGATACAGCATGACTGATTGCAGCATCAGGGTCAGACTCTGGATTATCTCTATCAACCTGTGGATATAAGTCTTTGACTGGTTGACTGAACTTATAATTTGTAAATGGTGATACGGTTGGTCTAACATCATAGTGTAGACATGTTAAATGATAAACACCATCTTGTTCTCCTGTAATATGTTCTTTAACTTCTTCTGATTCATAGATGTAGAAACTCTGTGCATACTCATTCTTCGAGAAGTTAGGCATGTTATCTACAGTTCTTGTCTGTGCATCAAGAGTAGATGAGCCTGGGTTTGCGTTCAATGAGTATTGGAATCCTCTTGCACTTGTGATACCTATGACTGAGAATCTACCGTTGAATCCAGAACTACCGATACCAGTTGCATTATTACCAGATGTAACCTTATTAACATTAACAACAGAACCAACAGTTAAATTATGAGGTTCTTCCGACATTAATGTTGCAACATTACTTGATGATGACCAGTTTGCCTCATTAATAAAGTGGAAATTTCTTTGATCATCAATATTAGTTAATGATGTGGTTGTGATTTCTGCATCAGTTGAACCAGTTGTATCACTGGTTTCTTGTAAAACGTAACCTTCAATTGGTGGTCTTGCGGTTGTAATTCCAGCAGGGATTACATATCTAAACTTATAAATTGACTCTTCAAGACTTCTTGAGTTCTCTTTTCTGATAAAGTATGACTTCGGTGTATTTGCACCAAGAGCAGTTGTTCCAACTCCAACAAATGTAGGATATATTTCATTATCAATTGTTTCATTAGAAACATTAACATACCAGTTTTTATTTGGTATATCAAATTGAATTGGATGTCCAATATCTCCTGACTTCTTATCAGATACACGACTGACAACTACAAGTTCACCACCAGTATTATTAATAGTAAGAGCTGTACCATCTAATGCATCATTTAAAGTTCTTGCAACTTTAAGATCATTTGAATTACTACCCTTAATCGCAAAGTAAACTTGATCCTCTTCTAAACCATCAGGTAAGAAACCATTATTAGCAATGATACGAATAGATTCACCAGCAATTAAATTATGATCTGTCTTTAATGATATAATATTTGAACTAATACTACTTACACCGACAGCATTATCAACAACATATCTCTTCTCACCTGTGTTAGTTGTAATACCAGTTTCAGTTGGCATCACAATTTTAGAAACAAAGTCACCTTCATTTCCATTAACATTGAGTTGTAATCTTAATTTGTCATCTAATGCAGCACCAAATCTATACCCATCTACAACATGTGGTGGTGGTGCATCTTGGTTTGTAAATCCTTCAAAATATAATCTTGTGACTGTACCCACACCAATTGTTTTATCTACATCAATTGTTAGATAATCTACATTTGCAGTTCCATCAGTAATTTCTTTTGGTGGAATCAAATGTGTGATATATGCAGCATTATCTGGAGTGAATGCTGTTTTCTTAAATCCATCAGATAAAAGTGCGTTCTCACCAAAGTTAGCATTACAGTTTGAAAGTGATAATTCACCACCTGTGTCTGCTACATATTGACTCTTATGTCCAATTGCAAAGACTGAAACAGCCTGTATGACTGAATCGTTTGATGAACGAACGTGTGTTGACTCATACTCTGGTCGATAAACAGCAGATGGATCTAAGTGTAAGTTGTCTACACTTGTGTAATCTTCATATTGTCCAGATGTTGAATTGTATCTGACAAATGCCTTATCATCTTTCTGAAGTGCGTTACCTGTAAACTGTGCAAGTAATCCACTCTTAAATCCTGTGACCTTCGCACCATCTAAGTGAATACCATTCATACCAAAGACGGATCTCTTCGATAGATTGAATAAGTATGGTGAAGCAGAGTTGATTGTATCAACTTCAATATTCACGTTTGCACTTGTTAGACTTGGTAGTGGATTGTTTGGTGCGGCACCAACAACATACTTAAATTGTGTGCCTGATACTACTTCTGATACAACAAAGATACCATTATATCCAGATGTACTAATACCAGAGATACGAACAGGAGTATCAATTGAAAGATCTGTAAGACTTGAATCTAAATCAACAGTGACTGTTGTGGATGCAGTTGTACCATCACCAGACTTAATAGATGAAATACCAACCTGTTGTCCTTTTGAACCAACGATACGATATTCTTCAACTCTTGTCTGGAAATCAAGACTACCTGATGGGAAGTCTGGTTCAATTGGTCTACCTGTACCAGCATCATATACATCACCAACCTTCTGATAATACATGTCAAGGTCAGTTGATGTTGAGGTTACATCAATAAAACTATCTTTAATACGAACTGCATTTGCACCATCAGCATATTCAAAACAAGTTAGTTTGTGGTGAGAGAAACTTGGTGTGAATAAGTTTGAAGTATAGTCTTTATATACGTTACCTGATGGGTCGCCATCAAATATAGTAAACTGTGAAATATAACAAGCACCAGTCAGTCTGAATATTGCAGTTGGTTCAATATTACCGTTCTCTGGGTCGGGAACATACTTAGGTCTTATCTTTGTCTTACGAAGGTCTTTACCTACAATTGATGTACCTCTAGGGATGATAACACCACCACGAACACTATTTAATTTGTATAGTTCGTTATCAGGTGATGTTAAATCAAAATTACTACCTAATCCAAATGGACTTAATATCTGATTAGTATTACCAAATCTTGTTGTATATCTTGCTTCTGAACTTACATCAACTGGTATAAATCCTGGCCTGTTATCAACTGTGTGAGTACCAGCAGCGAGGATAATGGTTGTTAAATCAAACTTATCATTTCTTTGTCCTACAACATAAGAGAACCTAGCAGCTTCAATCAGAGCCCTCTGTATGGTTTTAAATGGTCGTGTTTGGGAGTTTCCTTGGTTTTCAATACTATCAGTCGCATCCAATTCGTTGGGGTCAACGTAGATAACATTACCTTGTATATTCTTTAGAAAATTCTCCAGTCTTGAAAGAGGCATCCTATTCTTCTCTAATTACAGATTCTGTCTAAGTTTATTTATTCAACGGAATAATACCAAAAGGAGAGAGCATACCTCTCTGAATCCTCTACCTTATCCACATAATGAAGATTTTTTGTATTTTCAAAGATAATTAATTTTCCTGGCTCTGGTTTTACCACTCTATCTTCAAAAATTAAGTTTCCACCCTCAAAATCATTATTTAGATACAGCATTGCTGCAACTTTATTTGGTGTATGAACATTATTACTATCAAAGTGAGGTTTCATAAATGTTCCGATTGGCCATCTGACGATACCAACATAACCCAATTGACAATCAACTAAACTTTTACACTTTTCAGTAACCTTTGTAACAACCTCATCATCGTCTTCGGGTGTTATAGGATCAACATTATTACCATAATATGTAGCACCATGATCAGTCCATTCAATATCTGTAGAATAAACATCATCACGACTTACATTTTCACTCTTATTTAACGTAGCATAATCTATAAGTCTTTGACACTCACTCAAAGAAATAAAATTCTCTTCTATGTAAGGGAAACTCATTTAGTGACTGTGTTTGGTGGGCCATCAAATCGAGGGTCTTTTGTATTCTTCTTATCAGAATCAACCTTATTTGGATTATAGTTTGGATCTGGATAATCTTCCCAACTGTTGCCCTCATACTCAACTATCAAAGGATTGACATCTTTTCTTTCACCATATACATGATAAAAACAATCAATGGTTGATAAATCAGTGATTAAATCAGTATTAGTTGAATCCTCTGCGATGACAATGAATTCATTATTAAACTCTTGAATTACAAGATTTTGATTTGATCCAATTGGTTGTAACTGTACAGTGATACTATCTTCATGAACTAAATCTTTCCAATAATCAGGTAAATTAATTACATTAGACTCTTTTAATCTACCACGACAGTAAACTGCAACTTCTGGGCCTTCGATACAAGCATAACGAAGACGATGACCCTCACCTTTTGTAGGGTGAACTAAATCAAATGGTTTTGGAGATGCGTCTGCAGCAGCAAACCTAGAGGCAAGTCTTCCTTTATTACCTGTATCGGTTGAACCACTTACAAATAAATCACCTTGAATAATAACGGCATCTGGACTTCCTCCAATGAAAGTTGCAGCACGAGCAGAACCCTTTGTCACAAGTAAACCATCTGCTGTTTTACCATCACCAGAGACACTAACATTACCATCAGACTTCATGGCTAAACTTGCACTACAAGCTGGTTGTTGATCTCCAGGCAATTGTTGTGCAGAATTTGATGTTATATTTAGAACTGCTTCATAATCTGGCGATGCACCAGTTTTTCCAACATAAACAGGGCCATTTAATACCGCAGTTCCTGTTGGTGACTTATCAGGTGCAGTATAAGCTACGTCATTTGACCCAACAACTAACTTATCTGTTTGTGTTTTAATTATTTGCATTTAATTATCCTCAGTCGTTCGTGGATTAAAAGAAACATCATTCTTAAGAGTTTGTGCTAATACACCAAAATCCATGTCACCGTGAGCAGCAGCTAATGAAAATCCATACTTAAGTTGAAAGAATCCCTTACTTATTATATCAACTCTATTTTTAGCGTCAACTAATATTTTTTCACCTTGAAGTCGAATATCAGGTGCTTGTGCATCAACGATTCTATTTGCAATTAAATTAATTTGTCCATCTTGACCACCACCATTTGCATCAAGGGTAATGTTTCTTCCTCGAAGTGTGATATTACCGTTATAACAATCAACAATTACATCACCATTTTTACATCTTATGATTTTTGCTGGAAGTTCGGTGTTATCACCAGCATTTCGAGTCTTTAATCCAGTGCCGAGAACTTCTAAAGATTGGCCTGGCGTATATAAAAGTGCTTTACCAGTTCCAGGCCCACCTTCGGTTCCACCTTGACCTGTATTTGAGTAAAGTCCAAAAACCTGTGATTCCTGTGTTTGCACCTCAAAGTTAGCCATTCCATGTATGGAATGCATTTGACCACTCTTGAGACTATATCTTGCGAACTGTCTCTGTTCTACATTTTTTCTATCTCTAGTTTTGTATTTTCCCATGTTTATTTCTCAATACAACTAATTACAGTTACGACAGCATCCTGAGATATTTGAGCAAGTTCAGCTGCATCTTCGACCTTAGTAAATTTAAGCACTGGTGTTAATCTAGCACCACTACCAGTATCGCTATTTATGAGTAAATCTGGAATACTAGTAAACCCAAATCCACCATTAATAACATTTGCTCCTGCCACCAATCCATCTTCAATAATTAATTCAACTTCAGCCTGGCCATCACCATCACCATCAACCACAACTGTATCTCCATCTTCATATCCAGATCCTGTATTTGTGAGAACAACATCTGATATTGAGGTAACATAAGATACCTCACCATCATAATTAGCATTTGGATCTGGAATCACTTCTTTTTCAGTTAAAGATCCATCCTCATTAAGAGTTGTCTCTGTTGTATTTGGTAGATAGTTCTGGCCAGGACTTGTGATTACAACTTCAACCACTGATCCATCTTTGATTCTAACAAAACCTCCAGCACCATAACCATTTTCGCAACTATCAAAAAATGAGAGTAAAGGTGGTTCTTGATATCCAAAACCAGGCTGTCTAAGAGCAACACCGATTACTTGACCAAGAACATTGACAATCGCATCACCAGTTGCACCTTGTCCACCTAAAGGAAGAGGGCCAAGAAAATCAACTCTTGGTGGCCCACATTTGAGAACATTTGTTGAACAATCTGGAGCACTTGGATCTGCATCAATCATACCATCTACACCATCTAAGAATTTATCTAGAGGGTTTTTAAATCCTATTTTATCAAGTAAACTACCAAAGTCATCAGCCCCTGTTTTTGTAATTCCATTCTTTGAAGAATAAGATGTGTTTTCTGGACAATTTGTTTGATCACATTCTAAAATACCTGTAATGAGGTCAGCAAATTGAATCGCCTTTGTAAATGTTTTACTGGGTAATGCAATACCACCACCTTGAATTGAGTTTAATTGATTAAATATGCTACCAAGACCTGTATCTAAAATATTATTAATTTGACCAAACATATCACCCATAAAATTTTCGACACCACAAATGGGTACATCTAAAAGTTGACCTAACATATTTTCTAAACTTTTCATTAAGTAGTCGCCAAGTTGATCCTGTATTTTTTCAAAGTTACAATATATTGTATCAGCTAACTTATTTACTGCTTCTCCAGCAATAGCTTGCTTTGGTTTAGGTGTTTTATCTTTAAAAGTTTTTGATAACTTATCCAGAGTATCTTCTATCACTTTAGAACGACCACGACGAATTAATTTAGTCATGGAGTTTTGGATTCTATTTGATGTTAATTTTAATTCTCCTTGAATATCAACTACACCACCATAAAGAGGATTAACAAAAACATCACTGGAATTTAACTTTTGAAAATTCTTCATCTTCTTAGAGAATTCCTTTAAATCGTTCGCTATCTTTGATACTTCATTATCCCCACAAGCAGTTGAGTTATCAAACTGAATATCTGAATTATAGTTTATATTTGCATCTGAAACATTTTTATCAACTGCATTTACAAGATTAAACTTTTTCTTTCCATTACCATTTCCATTACCATTTGTATTATCTACTCTTTCATGATCACCCATAGTAGCTTTAACTTCTGGAGGTGTGTATGGTACAAAACAAGTTTGTTTTTTTGCATTAAATTCTGAGTTTGTCAATTTATCTTCGACATAACTTTGTTTAAATAAAGTTCCAAAGATTACTGGTTGTTGTGCATCTTCACCATCAAAGAAAAATCCAACCACAACTTCTCCACCCTGATATTGCATTGTTTCACCACGTCCTCCAGTGGTTGACACGTTGGGTGGTAGAAGAACATGTGCTAATGGTAGTTTATTATCTGGCAATTCATCTCCACAACCATGATATCCAACTATACGAACACGACAACGGTGTGAGTAAATGGGTTCACCATTCTCAGCATTTTTCTTTTCTAAAGTATTATCCCACTCTCCTTTTTTTGGATCGGTCACTTGACCTATCCACCAGTGGAATCCATCTTTTCCTAAAAAGTTAGTCGGTTCTTGCTTCATTTAATTAATCGTCATATACTAGGCACTCTGGTTCATCTGGGTGCATATCACAAAATAGTTCTAAAGCGTTTGGGTCATGATGATCTCCCGCCTCAATTTCTTCCTTATGATGTTCTACATATTCCTCTAATTCATGCAACTCTTCTTTTGCATGTCTGCGTGCTGCTGGATTGGATTGCGGATCTTCGATAATTTTCTTATCGTGTTCCATATGATCTTCGATTGATTTCATTAGATTACTCCTGTTTCTTTTATTTAAGCGTTTTTGTTAAACGGTGAATACATCACGAACTAACTTTAATTGTGTTTCACTCTTACCACCACCTATGAGGTGTCTTAGTTCAGCGATAAGATATTTTCCACTAGGATCATCAGTTTTATCACTTCCATATTTGTCTACGTTTTCCTCTCCGTCAGCGCCTTGTTTAAGAGGAAATTTAACATCAAGCATTAAACCAACTCTTAAATTAGCATTCAATGGAATTGCTATTTGTAATGTCTGTGAAAATAGTAAGTTATTTCTAATATAAGACTTATTCCTATATTCGTCAAGCTCAGTCGCTGGTTGTGTATCCTTTTTATCTGATCCTTTTTGAGAGACTCCTACGTCACTAGCTTTAACCATCAATAGAGTTGGATATGTTTCTAATTTGTTTACTAACTTAGGTGGGTTTGAAAGTTTTAAATTTTCAACCTTAAAATCAACTTCTTTTAACGTCTGATTTTCAATATCAATATAAAGAGTTCGATTAGCATACATTCCCATTCTCAAATTAGTTCCTATATCATTTGTTTCAGAAAAATTACTATGTAATATAATAGCATCAGTTCCAATATTTTTATCTGATTGTTTATATTCTATAGCATCCTGTTCTAGTAAATTTTTAATTGATCTAAAATGATAACCATCTAAATTTTCATAAAATAAAAAACCAAAATTATCTTTTGCTGATTGTGCTTTTGCACATAACCCCTGTATTACTTCAAATGGATGTTTTAGATTTCCAACAAATGAGTAAGAATTAGTGGCTCTATCTTCAGACCCATCATCAGTCTTTTTAGGGCCAAATAATGTTTTCTTTGTTTGAATTCCTTTTTTGTCTCCAACTAACAATTCAAAAACTGTGTCAGAAATATTACCAGTGTATTTTTTGTTTACTCTTGCAGTTTCATCGATATAATTTTCGACTGATATAAATTCTAAAGTTGCAGTTTGTTTATTAAATTCAGTTGTTATATCTTTCACACCATTCAATATTAATTGGTGGTCTTTCTCTGTAATTTTAAATTCATTTTCTTCATCACCATATATCACAGTAAGATCAACAAATTCACCTCCAGTGACTCCCAATCTACCGATTAATTGATCAACATCAATAAATCTAACACTCAGGAATATAGATGGTCTTTCAATACTTTCAAAATAATCCACTGCGGTCACACCAGCTGTAATGTTCTGTTCTTCTTTTAAGGAAGACTCTTCACCTTTAGATGGAAGCAACACACATTTTTTAACAAAAATCTTAGATTCAGCCATTATGCTAACGCTCTACCTAAAAGATTATTTGATTTATAATTCATATATTTATTTTTAAGATTAGTATCTGTTACCACAGTCACAGTGGTATTTGGACTATTTTTTGGTGCAAGTGCAGTCGCCAAAGCTTTATCATTTTTAGACACTTTACTGGTATTGATAAGATCTAGTGTAGTGGCAACAGTATCAACTTTACTCATTGATAAATCTAAATCTTTGTTGCCGCCCGTAACTGGTTTTATCTCTGGTTCTAACTTTTCTTCTAACTTTTCCTCTTTAAAACGATTAGTTACATATGGATCGAAAGAAGCACCACCTGTCAAAACAGATTGAATGTTACCATCAAAGAGTTTATGTTTAGCCATCATGAATGCAGGCAATCTCACCTGTAAGTTTTTAAGTTCATTTTTTGAAAAAGAATCGGGATCTTTTAAATATCGTTTATACAGTTCTGCATATTTGTCAGCTAATTCATCTTTTGATAATGAATCAAGATATCCGCCTTTTTCAACTGTTGAAGTGGAACCTCCATACTTATATCTGACCATCTCTTTTCCCTTTTTCTTAACGTTTTCACCAGTTTTAACCAAATCTTTATTTTTAAGAGTATTATCCATAGAGTTTACAGAACTATCGTTCAAGTTAAGATTAGATTTTTTATCCTCTTTATATTCTTCAGCCTCTCTGAAGGCCTTTTCTTCCTCTGATTTATAATCATCTCCAAAATCTCTTTGTCCACCCTCAACTTTCCCGCCCTTTTCTTTTACACCAGTGCCTCTTTCATTAGTTGGATTGCCGACACCACCAGCTGCACCAGCGCTAGGTACTGTCGCAGGTGGTTTAAGACCTTCTATAAGATTTTTGACCCAATCACTAATATTATTAAATGTATTTGCAACACCTTCCGTAACTTTTGGGCCATATTTACCGATGAGAGGTATTGAACCAATTATACCACCCAACAAAGCACCTAATTTTAATCCAGTCCAAGAGAAAACACTCTTAAGGACACCAGCAAGAACACCCTTCAACGCAGGCAAAAGAGCAGGCCAAAGAAACTTAAGTGCAAAAGCACCAATTCCTAATGTTAGAAGAGTTCCTAAAATACCACCACCTTTCTTCGGTTCCTCACCTGGCTGTGACTGAGTTTGTTCACTTTCATTATTTGGTTTAAGACCAGCAAGTCTTTCTAACATCGAACCCTTCTGAGCCTTATCCTGTTGTTCGACTAATTCATCCTCTTTTGCGTCCTTTTCAATTCTTTTCTCTATAATTATATAATTTGCAATATCTCTAACCTTTGTCTCCAGTGCTTCAATTGAGATGTTAATACTATTGATAAATGTTTGTTGACTACTAATAGCACTAAAATTCTTATTCGATTGTGATAAGGCACGATTAGCCACTCTGTCAACCGAATCGACTCTTTCAAAGAAACTACCTACGTTTATTTTTGAATCAGATTGTTGTTGTTCTTCTTCATCCATACTTCATAACACCTTGTCTTTGTTGATTCTTGAGATTTTGTTCCTCAATATATTGCGTTAGAAGAGTTAAATAAATTTCTCTCTCCCAAGGCATCATATTTTCGAGTTCCGTCAAGCTATATTTATGGTATTGCATGAGAGCAAAGTTAATACGATAATAGGATTCAAGATCCTCTCTTGCAATACTTATACGAAAAAATCGGATAAGCCCTCCAAAACGACACTACCTTTTTCTTTTGTGTTTGGATTCACAACATCAATCGTGTGAGATAATTTAGGCATTGTTTCAAAGAAAGTCTCAACAGCCTTATATTGTTTTGAGTTCAGTTGTTCTACAAATTCAATTCTTTCCTTCGGAGTATAATCTTTGGCATCCCATGCATCCTCCTCAGTAAAAATGGTTTCAATACAATCAGCGACAACCTTAAAAGTTTTATCAACCAATTCTTCTGCTTCATCTTCTGTATCGAAGTTACTTGAAATAAACTGAGATAATGATGGATACTTCATACGAAGAGTCAATTTATCATCTAGAACAATATCCTTCTTATGATTCTTTGGTTTGACAACTTTGATTTCATCCACATATATTGTGACTGGAACTTTTGTCTTTCTATCATCAGGACATGTTACATTTAATTTGATGTCCTCTCCGATTGATTTAGCACGAATATTTAAGAACAAATATTCAATGTCAAATGTAGGTAGACTATCAACATCAATTCCTTTTGTCAAAATACACTTTTTCAAAACTTCTGTCACAGCAGTTGTGATTTCATTTTGATTCTTTGATTCAAGAGCGATGATTAATATTTTCTCTTCCTTCACAAGAAATGGTCTGTATCTGACTTTTTTACTTGATGAAGGTAGCTTCAACTCATAAGTTGGAGTTTCAATGGTTGGTAATGGCATAATATTTTATTCAGTATTTTATATAGGAAGGTTTTTTAAATTAAAGAAATCCAGCACCGTCTCCCAGTTGATATTTTCCACCTTGCGTTTGAAGAGTTCTTTTTTCCTTTGTTTTTTTGGAAGAATAAAAATCATCTGTTATACCATAATTTTTATTAATATCTTTTGAATTTACAACACCTCTTGTTGTATTAATAGGTGCTGCTCCTTCTAAACCATCAAAACTTGTGAAGAATCTATCATATGCAAACTGTACATTACATCTTAACACATTTGAGTCTCCATAGGCAACTCTCATTGATGTTAAATTAGTAGGCCATAGATTTACAAATTCATAAGAAGTTAATTTAGTTTCATAATCTGAAGCTCTTGATTTTTCTATAAAAGTATCTTTTTCAAACTTTGTAAGATGTAAAATTTCTTTATATGTTTCGGGGTAGTTAAACCTTGTATAAGCATTTCCGTCTCTTTTATTTGTTTGAACTGGATTAATATATGACATCCAAGTTTCCAAAACTTCCAAGACAACATGATCTGCATCAACATAAAAAACTAAATTTAGTGGAGGATAGTTTCTAAGATTTGGAAATAACTCTGTTATACCTTGATGATGACCAGTTACTGAGGACTCTACAAAACTTGTGCCTGGAATTTCTGCTTGTGTACACAACAGAGACATTTTTCTTTGAAATCCTCTTCCCTGTGTTCTTTTCTTGCCTGGAACACTTTCTAACCACTTATCATAGTTTCCAAATGAAAAATTAACTTGATAAAGGGTATCTAAAGATGGCCGTGCGACAGTATCACGGATAGATTCCATGCTTCCTTTAAATATTTCTGATCTTCTTGGGAATAAATTATTAGATGCCACGATAAATAAGTTTGACTTGTTATTACTATATATGAGCTATAAAGGGATATATCGACCTTCTAATCCTAAAAAGTATAAAGGTGACTCTCAAAATATTATTTATAGGTCTTTATGGGAAAGAAAATTCATGAATTACTGCGATTTGAATGAAAATATACTTGAATGGGCATCAGAAGAATTCTGGATTCCCTATCTAGATCCAACAACAAATCGTGTTCGCAGATATTTTCCAGACTTTTTTATTAAATACAAAGACAAGGACAGAAATATTCGTAGATCAGTGATTGAAGTCAAACCAATGAGAGAGACACTCCAACCAAAACCGACAAAGGGAAAATCAAGAAAGACAATGATAAATGAATCTATGACATATGTGAAGAATCAAGCAAAGTGGAAGGCTGCAAGAGAATTTTGTGAAGATCGTAAATTAGAGTTCAAAATTATGACTGAGAAAGAATTAGGAATCAGATGAGCATTTTACAAAGTATAATGAATAAAGTTACTGGTCAAGTCAGTGAAGATTTCTTTCGGAGTCGATTGATTGATGAACTTGGATCCACAAACTTTGATGATGATGCTACAGACACAGCTGGATTTGCTCCTGGCCAATTATATTTTTTTACATACTCAGCACAGACAAAACAACCATATTATGACATGTATCCTTTGTCATATGTGATTGAATATCAAAAAGGTGGATTTTTAGGGTGTAACCTTCACTATGTACCTTTGACTCAAAGAGACGAACTTGCAATAAGCTTACTAAATAACTCTGCTCAGGGTGCAGTTGCAGTTCCTCGTCAAACTCTACATAAATATCTTTATACTGGCGTGAGAGGCACACCATATCGTATTCCAAACGCAGAGTGGTCAGATGTGGCACAATTGCCCACTGAAAGATTCATTGATATGAGTGGAATACCAGTTCCAAGAAGCCGAGTTTACAACAAAAACTAATGACAATTAAAAAAAGTAAATTATATGGATTAGACGGAGAAAATGTTAGTTTCTCTTTTATTGATGAAGAATTAATTGGTATGAGTCTTAAAAACTCGGCTGGTATATTTGTGCCTGAGGATAATACGTCAAATACATTTAATGCTTTTAAACAAAGTGATGAAGCTTTAGATGCTTTTAGAAAAGCAGTTTTTGGGTCAAATAAAAATTCATATTCAGATTTGATTAGTTATGCAACTGATGAAAAAATGACTCAACATTATTTAAAAGAGAAGAAAAAATTTGATAATGCTGAATATGTAACTGGTGATTTTCAAAAACCGAGAGCGATTGCATATAATACCAATATAGATATCGCTAGCATGGGAAATGCCAGTAAAATTTATGCGTACCCTTATGATATCAATCTTGGACAAGATCATCTTAAAATTACGAGATATGAGTATAAACGAAATAGTTTAAATGCAAGTATGCCTCCTCGTGAAGAGTATCTAGATGAATATGGTGACGCTATAAAAAAGAGCAAGGGTGAAGGAAATAAACGTAAACTCGAAGGTGGCACCGTTCTAGGTGATTTGATAGGAAGTATTATATTACCGATGCCAAAGGTAACTGATGTGAACGCTGCAGATTGGGGAAAAAGTGAGTTAAATGCACAAGGATTAGCAGCTCTTGGTTTAGCAGCAAGTGTAACTGGCATTCCAGGCGAAACTGGAGAAGAGAAACAAAAACGTATGGATGCTCTAAGAGGTCGAGAAGAGGATGGTAGTGCTTTTAGACAAACAACAGGTGCAATAAAAAATCAAATCGTTGCTAAAACAGCTGGATTATTACTTGGCACGGAATTGAATGCAGATACAGTTTTGGCAAGAAAAGGTGGTGTGGTTTTAAATCCAAATGCAGAGATGTTATTTCAAGGCCCTGCTTTGAGAGATTTTTCTTTCAAATATAGAATGGTAGCGAGAAGTCAAAAAGAGGGTAAAATGATAAGAAATATAATTAGATTTTTAAAATTAGGAATGGCGGCTAAATTTAGAAGTAGAACATATCTAAAAAGTCCAGATGTTTTCACATTAGCATATATGAGAAGAGATGGTGAGAAAAAATTCAAAATGTTAGATACTGTGAATAGATTCAGCCCAGGCGGTCTTGCATTAACAGCATTAAACACCGATTACGCTCCAAACACCTATTGGTCTGCATATGGAGATTCACAACCAGTTGAAGTTACCTTAGAAATGAGTTTTGCTGAGTTAAGACCAATTTACGAACAAGACCAACTTGAAGCTCCAACAGATAGTGTAGGTTACTAACATGGCATACGATAATTCACCATCATTCAAGGGATCACCGAATAGTTATTTTAGACAACTACCAAACCTTGATTATCCATCATTAAAAAATGATAGGAATTCTGCATATGACTATCAAATTGTAAAAAATATATTTAAAAGAGCAGTATTGCGTGATGATGTTTTTAATGAAGTTACAGCATTTACAAAATACTCTGTACAGGGTGATCAAAGACCAGATCAAATTGCAAACATATTTTATAACGACTCTGGACTTGATTGGGTAATATTAACCACAAATAATATTGTTCATTTAAGAGATGAGTGGCCAATGGGAAATCAAGATTTTCTAACTTATTTAAATGAAAAATATACATCAGACCAACTATCAAATATTCATCATTATGAAACTAAAATCATAAGAGACTCAAGTGGTAGATTAATTCAACCAGAAGGACTTACAGTTCCATCTGATTATTCGATTAGTTTTTTAGACAATGGTGTTTTAAGAACAGAGTCAAAACTCACATCATATACTTTCTTAGAACATGAGACAAATTTAAATGATGAGAAAAGAAATATTAATATTTTAAAATCAGAATATTTAGATGTATTCTTAGATGATTTTGGAGACATAATGGAATATAAACAATCAAAACAATTTGTCACTAAAAAACTCAAAAAAACAGAAAATCCAAGATTAATTTCGCCATAAAAAAAGAGGTCGTTTTGAGCGACCTCTGGCGTAAAAAATGGCCCGAATTTTTTTCGGGGTATTTTCTAATTTTCAGCTAATTTTGCAAAATAGCTAAGTGCATCTTCTTCATCCTCATCTGTATTGACAGAGGATGGTGTTGTGTCAACAACTGCACGACCTTTACCTTCACTTAAGTCTTCCAAAGAGCTCTCTTCATCAACGACCTCTGGGTCTTGTCTCTTCGGTGCAACAGTTAGACCAAGAACATAATCAAGTCTCTTTTTGAGGTCTTCATATGTCTTGAACTGGTCTGGAGCAACAAGTTCTGCAAGAGAATACTCTTTCTTCCAAATTGCCTCCATTGCATCATCGTCATCGAGAAGTGGAGCAGGAGCAGCAAACTCACTTGAGTCATAGTTCCAATATCCAGCAACCTTTTTGATTTTAATCTTAAAGTTTGCACCCGCCCAGAAATCAAATGGATTGATTGCCTGTTCATCTTCAAACTCAGGTTGCATCGCAGCAGTTAACTTATCAAAGATTTTCTTTCCGAATCTGAATAAGAATACTTTACCTTCATTCGCTGGGTTTGAAGGGTCTTTTACGACATAAACGTTACTATAATAAGATAACTTACGTTTCTGTTTTCTTGCGACTTCCTTATCGGAATCAACACCTGAGTTCCAGAGTTGTGAATTGTGCTCTGATACTGGGTCTTTCTGACCAAGTGTTGTTAATGAGTTCTCAATATACCAACCACCAGATGCTTGGAAAGCATGGGTGTAGAGTTTTGCCCAAGGCAAATCTTCTCCGTCTGGTGCAGGGAGAAATCTGATTACTGCGTAACCGTTACCTGCTTTATCAACTTCTGGTTTCCATAAACGATCATCTACACCGTTAGAACCTTTGTTCATTTTTTCCACCTGACTAACAAGTTTTGCAGTCAGAGAACCAAGTGAGGATTGTTTTTTTAGATTAGAAAAAGACATTAGATTTTATTAGATTTATTTTTATTTGTGTTAAGGAGACCATCTGCCCGACTCTTTCGAGTTGCATCTTAGGTCAAAAAAGAGGGAGGTTGGATTCCTGTGTACCAACAAATAACGGGCATTACTACAGTAAGTAAATACGTCATTGCCTGAGACCCGATTGGTTGATCGGTTCTACCCTTGCGAGCAGCAGCACCACCTGTGTC
>VTLG01013906.1_pt1 | contig 19236 bp, 19 predicted proteins | sample 4694571 | NCBI WGS metagenome assembly VTLG01 (sample SAMN12604809, study PRJNA352737) | marine metagenome | biome: ENVO:00000447; feature: ENVO:00000209|ENVO:00000569|ENVO:01000036; material: ENVO:00002151; isolation source: viral sequences binned using virsorter ...
ATTGAAGCCACAGGAGTCGCCTTAACCGGATCTGTTGAGAAACTAGCGTCTTCTGGTGTTGGGTACAGCAATCGCATTTCAACCATCGAATCAACGGGAGTTGCACTAACGGGCACGGCCACCGCGTTAGCATCGTCTGGTGTTGGGTACAGCAATCGCATTTCAACCATTGAGGCCACGGGAGTCGCTTTAACCGGATCTGTTGAGAGTTTAGCATCTTCAGGTATAACCGGCCCCATCATGGTCTCCGGAAGCCCTAATTTAGTACAGTCATTTGATTTATCTGAAGGGAACTTCCATACTGTAGTAATGACAGGCAACATGACGGGCATCATAGCTCATAATGTAACAGCTAAACAAACTTTTGCAATTAGATTTGTACAGGACAATACTGGTTCAAGAACAATGACTAACTGGTTTACTGATGGAGCTGGAGTTATCCATACTACCAAGTTTGCAGGAGGAAGTGCGTTTACATTAACTACAACAGCAAATTCCGGAGACGTGTTTGGTTTTATTTGTGATACATCAGGAGTTTTTGAGGCGTTTATAATAGGGCAAGGGGTATAAATGCCAACTACAGTAAGCATTGGTTCTAATCAGAATATAGATACTGCTGTTCCGAACACGCTAGTTAGTGGTTCTGGGCCGTCCTATACTATTACTTGGAATAAAACATTATCTTCAGATGTCGCTGTTGGAGACCTTGCAACTGCTACCGATGTTCCTGATGGAGCCTTCGTCTATTTAATAACTGCTATATCGGGAAGCAATTATACTCTAAAATATTGTACTGGAAGCGGAGGAGCTCAATCTCCTACAGATCTTTGCTCAGATGAGTATTGTTCAGGCCCTCCTACCTTTACTTTTAAAAGAGCCTTTTCTACAATAACTGCGTTTGAAGTTATGGTGGACGACTCTAGTCCAGATTATTGGGGCAGTAGTGATGATGTGATTGGCGAGTGCCATAAAGATTCAGATACCTTCGATGAGAATAACATAAGTTTCAATAATAAGCACAGCTTATCGTCTGTTACACTAACTGTTTATGAAGATGACAGACATGATGGAACAGCTGCTCACGGAGTAGTTTTGCAGCCAGAAAGTGGAGGTACTCATGATCATGGTGTTATCAGAATCAATATAGACAACATGACTGTTGAGTGGTTAGATATAAACTTTGGTGAACTTTCTTCTACTAACGATACAAACAAGGCCATCCTTTTTGTAGGAACGAATAATAACAATATCATAAGAAATAACATTATACATGATCGAAACGGCAATCCGGGAAACAATGGAATATTTTTTATCCACGCTATTGGAGCAGGGGCTTCATCAGATACTATTTATATACTTAATAATATTACGTATAATGCTGTTGAAACAAGTAATGATAGTTCAAGTGGAATTAATTTAAGTCATTGGGCTGGAAATTCATACATCTACAACAACACTGTATATAATATACAAGGACAGGGTGGTACTAAACGCGGGATAGGGTTTAGGTTTGGTAACCCCACAAGCGCAAACACAAGAATAAAAAATAATATAGCTTCTAAATGTGAAGGCAATACTAGTAGAGCATATTGGAAAAATAGTTCAGGCTCCACTGTGGATTCTGCCAATAATCTTTCCGACGACACCAGTGATGCTGCCTACAATGCAGAAGACATGGGACAAAACTTAGATGACTCTAGTGCTTTGATTGGAAAAACTTTGGCTCAAATAGACTTTGTTTCTACAAGCCCCGGTTCAGAGGACTTACACTTAGATGCTAGTTCGGTATGCTTAGAGGCAGGTGTCGATTTAGGTACGACCAATGAGGTCAATATAGATATAGATGGTTTTGACAGAGACGCTAATGACGTTACATGGGATATAGGAGCTGATCAAAGGAGTACTGGCTCGTCCGACACTGGTTCAGCTTTTTTACTGTTTATTAATTAGGAATTATTTGTTATGGAAATTTTAGTAAAAATAGGTGACGGTCCTTCTATCTCATCTTTTAAGGATGGAGATGTTGTTAAGGCGATCTGTAATGACCAAATACATTTATGCCATGCTCAGATGATATGTAATGTAAAAAATTTCTCTTTAGATCCAGTTACAGGCCTCAGATCTAATGGCTCTTTGCTGATGAAGTTTTTAGAGAAAACCAATTTATATAAATTTGAAAGAGTAAATTCAAATGAGGTTATTAGAACTAACTTAATAACTAATGAGCAAGATGTGTTTAGTTCAAAGCCTAATGCTGATGGTCATAAAATCAATCCATACCAGTATATATCAAGAAGGCTAAAAAGTCCTAAACATAAAATATTTGGGAGTTCTGGTCATGAGATATGGTATGGCAAGTCAATTCCAAGATCAGATATGAATATAGACTCTATATGGAACGATATTGAAACACATACAGATAAGCTGAAAGCGAATCATAATAATTTCCCATTTTCAGAAATAGAAAAGAGAAACTTTGCTTGTATAAACACTTCCGGTAGAGACTATACGACAGGCTCATTCACTAGAGTTGAACTTTCTGTAGATACAGTTAGCACTAGAGAAGAATCAGTAATTGAAGACCCTCCAGTAGAAATATCGGAAGACTACAGTCTAGTCGTTTTGGCAAGGAGGAAATGGTTTGTCCCTTATTGGGATTTAACAACAGAGCTTGGTAGCTCAGTGGACGACTTGAGAAATACAGATCATATGTGCGACTGTAGAAAAGAAATGGATGAAAGAGAGCATATTGATATTTTAACTTTTGATAAAGTATCAGAAGGTCTATTATGATTTTTAGGAAGGAAATATTTTGGAAAGTAAATATGATTCACCTGAGCAGTGTAGGTGTCAAGCAGGAGAATACTGTGAGTACTTTGAGAGAGTTTTAACTTTAAATCCTCCAAATTGGCAGTGGTGCCAAGGAGCCACCCAAAGAGAAAGATTTAGATTTAAAGTAGCCTGTGATGCCAATAGAAGGAAGAGGCAGAAAGGCGTTTTTAAGACAAAAAAACATTCAGAGCTAGTTGAGTGCTGTCTTAACAAGCTGCTACCAAAGCTAATAGAGAACAATATATCTGCAATAGCGGCTGTTCCTCGCTCGGGCTATATACCTGCTTCTATTTGTGCAACTTCTTTAGGCCTACCTATGTACCATATTATTGGGGACGAGTTAGTTCTCGCTAGCGCAAGGTCTGATTTTGGTGGCTTGAGAATGAATGACTACACCTCAGATCCTAGAGAGAATATAGCTGTTATAGACGACACAGTATGCACTGGTGCTGCAATGGCTAAAATTAAAGAAAAATTTCCTAACGTAACGACAGCTTGTGTATATACTAGCCATCAGGCAGAAGATAGAGTTGACCTGTATGCAGAGACTTTAGAGATACCTCATATACTTGAATGGCACTTTTTCAATAGTCCTTTTGTTGAGAAGACTCTTTTCGATTTAGATGGAATCTTCTGTCAAGATGTACCCATTGAAGTCTGCAGAGATGAGGATGCTTATATAGACTTTATTACAAATGTTGATCCTATATATTCAAGAATTCCAAGCAACTATACTTGCTATGGTATAGTAACTGGAAGATTAGAAAAGTATAGAGATATAACTGAGAAGTGGCTAGAAAAAAATAATATAAAATTTAAAGACTTAATAATGTTCCCTACACAAAGAGAAAAGGAAAGAGATAATAATCATATAGTAGAGGTAGGAAAGTATAAAGCAAAGTTTTATTGTACTTCTAGTGCTAGATTTTTTGTGGAAAGTAATCCACAGGAGGCCTCTGTAATATATAAAGGATCTACTAAGAATGTTATTTGTCCAGAGGCTTAAATATGTTCTGTAATTATCCATTTGATATGATGCATGTGTTAGAGCGTGCCTACATGACGTGTTGTTATGGTTGGTTTGACCAGCCAGAAGACTTTGTTGTAAGAGGTGATTACGATAATCTTTGGGAAGTTTGGAATCATGAAAAATTTAAAAGACTTAGGAGTTTATGGATAAATGGAGATTTTGAAGGCGGCTATCCTAAAGAATGTTCTCCTTGCGGGAAAAGGATAGAGGCTGGAGTTGACGATGATATACTAGACTACTACAGTAGGGATATGACTAAAGGCCCTAAAGTCATAGGGTTTTCAAATGATCTAACATGTAACTTACATTGCTGGACTTGTAGAGCCAAGCCAATAATAGAAAAAAAGCAAAAAAAAGTTTGGAAACAAACCAACAATGTTCTTAATACTTGGAAAAAAGATATAAGATTTATAGAGTGCATAGGATCTGGAGATCCTTTTGCCAGTCCTGCTTGGTTTGACATTTTGCAGAACATTGATCTTTCAAACTACCACCAAGATTTTAGAATAGGAATATTTACAAACGGACTTTTACTTCCAACTCATTGGGGTAGAATATCCAATATACACTCTTCCATATCAAGGATTAGAATGAGTATTGATGCTGTTAGCAAAGACATATATGAGAGGACTAGACTTGGTGGAAAGTGGGAAGACTTGAATAGGGCATTGGACTTTGTTTCGGAGATGGATCAACCGTTAACATTGAATATGGTAGTTACTGCGGATAATTTTACAGACATACCTTTGGTAATTAAAAAGGCTATATCAATTCCTAATTGTATTATATTAAATATAACTACTATGAGATACTGGCCTCAAATGAGAGGAGGGTATGAAAGATTTCACGAGATGGATCTAAGCAGAGAAGATCATCCAAAAAGGGATGAGTTTATCAAAGTTTTGAATGAAAATAAAGATTTGTTAAATAACCCAATAGTTCAGTCAGAGAGGCTGATGCCAGAACATCAGGAGGAACTAGTAAGAAAACCATCATTAAGGATAAGTAAAAACTATGAAGATTAAAGAGTATGAAACATCACAAGAGATGTACCTAGACATCCCAAAAGGAGGTGTTGGGGCAGAGATAGGCGTTTGCAAAGGTATGAACGCTATAAATTTATGGCACATCACCAAGCCTAGAAAGATGTATCTTTGCGATGCTTGGAGAGAGAGGCATCCGAATGCGTGTCTAATTGAAGATTCAGCTTTATGGGAAGATGACCATGAAGACTTGGTAAAATCTTTTTTCAGAGAAGAAGTTAAAAATGGACTTGTTGAAACACATAAGGAATGGGGAGGAAATTTCTTATACAGCCTTGACAATAATTCATTAGACTGGGTATATTTAGATGCTTGTCATGATTACAAACCAGTATCCATAGAGCTGGACAATTCTTTACACAAGGTAAAAAAAGGAGGCCTTATAATGGGCCATGATTATGCGCCAAATGCACAAGTTTGGAAAGCGGGCGTAATAAGAGCCGTAAATGAAAAGATACAAGAAGGCAGAATTAGAATGATAGGTATAACTATAGAGAGATGGCCCAGTTTTATGTGTGAGGTACTATGATATATTTACCTAAAAGAGCAGTGTTCATCCATATACCAAGAACTGGAGGGCACTCTATAAAAAATGCTATGGCTAAATCATGTATTGGGCAAAACATACCTATGGTAGTCAGCACAATCCCAACCTTCATAAAGCAATTCGAGCGAGTCCAAATACATCAGACGGCTTCTACGCTTAGAGGATATATAAGAGAATGGAATGACATATACAGGTTTGCTGTACATAGGCCTATGGATGAAAGGATGGAGAGCATAATAAAATGGGTAGAACATTTGAAAGAACAAGGATTCCATGAACAAGAATATGTATCTGATGAAATTAAAGAATTTGTAGGGAGAGACGACTACAAAGAATGGATAAGAGAAAACTGGAAGGAGCATACAACTAAGTTCTTTACTGAGGGCGTGTATGGAGAAGATCTTGGGGTTGAGGTTTATAATTTTGAAGATCTTGGTTCTAGATGGCATGAGATATGTGATAAATGCAATATCCCAAGATGTGAATTGCCTAAATTAAACGGAACATAGTGTATATAACTTTGTAACAAAAAAAATAATTGGAGACATAAATGCTAGGCTTTCAACCTATTTCAGCAATGCCAATCTCAGATGTGGTATATACAGAGCTTGAAATCACTAGAGATTCAGGTATGAAAACTTGGACTCTAGCTAAATCAGAGACATCTTGGAAATTGCCCCCTAAAAAGAATTCTCATGGAGAGCCTTCAACCTCTTGGTCAAGAGCCAAATCTGAAAGCTCTTGGACCGTTTAAATTCTGGTGTATGTATAAAAGAATACTTTTATTTTAAAGGAGTTTTATATGTCATCAGCAAATGAAAGACTTTGCAAGCAACCAGCTGAATATAGAAAATTCTCAATGGAGTTTAATAATCTTCTGGCTTCTAGCGAAACTGTTTCATCTATAACAAGCATTACATCAGAAAAAATTGATGGTACTGCTACTGATTTAACTATTTCAAACTCAGGCATAGAAAGCTCCCCTACTAGTAGCAAGAATAGCTTAGTAACATTTTGGGTCGCTGGTGGCACAAATGGAAATAACTATAGAATTGAAACTATCGTTTCTACCTCTGATACAGCTACATTAGAGGGAGATGGAATCCTTTACGTATCGGATAGGTAAAATGAGCTGGCAGAACACAAGTCTATTAATGCTAAGAACTATGCTGAGCGATGCTGGTTGTGATGGCGACAACAGATATACAAATAGCAGACTAGAAGATTTATTGATAACAGCAGCCTATTTCTTGCCTCTTGAAATAAATTTTAATACAACTTATACAGTTAATGTTGCTTCGTACAGCATTAGTCCAGATCCGGGAGCATCATCTCCTCCGGATGATGGGTACGAGTTCATCTCTTTTATGGTTTTGAAAGCGGCTTGCCTTGCTGACGAAAGCAATTTCAGAACAGCTGCCTTATTGCAAGGAGTACAGGCTAGACTTGGCCCAGCTCAACTTAATACATCAAACTATGGAGATAAGCTTTCTATACTACTTACAGAAGGTCCATGCAAGGCCTTTTCAACTTTATCAAATGATTATAACTTCAGTTATGAAGGTAAGAAAATTATTAGAGCCGTAATGTCTCCATTCGCATCTAACAAGTTTGATCCTCGGTCTATGCTCGGTTCGATGGGCGAGGCAGACACAAATAATCCGCACAGAAACAGAGGCGGTTATGGATATTAGAATTTAGAAAGGGTATAAAAAATGCCAAGCTTAATGATATTTCAGCCTAAAGGAGCCGGAACAGAGCACAAAGAAGGTACGATTGTAGTTCAGTCTACTATCTCTGCTGGCACTGACTCCTATGGTTCAAATTATACTATTGATACATATGTATCTAATCTGCCTGCAACAGGCACAATAAACGAAGACTTTAAGAACAACAACACAGGCTGTGCTCCATGTACTGCTAGCTGTGGACCTTGCTAATGACAAATTATTTTTCGGGCATAATATCTTCAAGTATGAAGGGTCTCTTCAAGGATGCTATAGATGCATTGCTTGAGGATACCGCCTTAACGCTACCATGCACTCTTTACTATGGAGTTACAAAGTGGGAGAGCTGTAATAATTGCACTTATGATCCGATTGGCAAGAAGTCTTCTAATAGATATCAAGATGGAGGACCAGTCCCGTTTCCATTTGGAGGGGTGTGCCCGGTTTGTAATAGCGTAGGTAAAAGACCTGTTATAACTACAGATACTTTAAATTTAGCTGTAATTTTTAATTATAAAGATTTCCTTCAAATGTCAACTCCAGTTAACAATCCTGCTGGGATGATACAAACTGTATCTAAGAAAGAAACAACTCCCAAATTAAAAAGAGCTAAAGAAATTCAAGTAGCGACAGATATAAAAGCCTATGCTGACCACAGGTTTGAAAGAATGTCTGAACCTGAGCCAGTAGGATTTGGTAACAGTGATTTCGTTATATGTAACTGGAAGAGGCTAAAATAATGTTTATTGGCATAGAGCTAGAAAAAGGCTTCGCAAAGAAGTTTCAAACGCAGCTAAAGAATGAGATAAAAGCAGTCTTATCAAGATCTTTACCGTCTGCTATGTCAGTGATTAAGAAAAGAATAGCTACAGCTGTAAAGTTTAGGATATCTTCGTCGCCAGACTACCAACAAATAGCAGCAACGGAGTTTAGAGGTCAGCTCGGACTACCTGATGCTTCAGTACGTTTAGAGCAGATAGTTGATGCTTGGGCAGAGGGCGTAACTGTAACATACGTTCCCAGTACGGGCGCAGGTTTGGGTTCGATAACAATTGGAATTTTGAAATCTGGATATGAGGACGTGCTTGCACTTCCAGCTGCAGAATTCAACTACACAAACAAAAAAGGAAGATCTAATACTTTGCAATGGCTTAGATGGTTGCTTCTAGAGGGCTCTCAGGTTATAATCGCTGATTTTGATTTTAGAGAACAAACTAGAGGTAGTAGAACCGGCATGGGTATAATGGTAAAGAGAAGAGGTGGGGGATGGTCTGTTCCAGCTAACTTATCAGGTTTGGAGCATGACAACTTCGCTACTAGAGCTCTTCAAGAGATAGAAGCAGATATAGATCTTATAATAAGACAAGAGTTAACAAAGGTTATTAAATAATGTCCTGTCCAGCTTATACTAAGTTTAATAAAGTTTCCCATATTGGGAATACTCTATTAAGTTCAGAGATAGAGAACAATCTTAAGTGGTTTTTAGATTGGGGCTTTCTCGGTATAGGAGCTTGGAGTAATGTTACTATTCCAACTTCAGGCGCATTCGGAGGAACCTTTGACACACTTAGATTAGTAGCAGACCCTTCTTATACAAACGGACAAGTCTGGGAGGGTGCTAGAAAAGATTGGGTATGGGAAACTGGTAGTTCTTACGAAGGTTATGATCCTATACAAATTTCCGGAGTTTATGTAAATGGAGTTCTTAAAGGAACTGGAGATGCGACATATGGACATCACTATAACTATCCTCTAGGCAGAGTCGTTTTTGACACGGCCTTAGAGAGTACTGATACCGTTAAGGTTGAATATAGCTATAGAAATGTTCAGGTGTATGTTGCAGATGAAGCCCCATGGTGGGATGAGCTTCAGTATAATTCATTAAGAGTTGACGATTCTACTTACTCCATGTCTGGTTCAGGCTCATGGGGAATACTGGCAAATCATCGTGTTCAGATGCCAGCTATTGTGCTTGAGGTAGTCCCACGTAGAAGATATACTCCTTACCAGTTAGGAGATACTTCGCAAATTGTTCGGCAAGACGTAGTTTTTCATATAGTGGGTGAAAATAGATGGTGGAGAAATCAGCTTGTCGATATACTTTCTTATCAAATGGATAGCCAAATATGGCTTTTCAAAACAGATACTTTAATAGATAGCGGTGCTTATCCTTTAGATTACAGAGGCATGAAAGTTAGTTCACCGCTTAACTATGACGATATTGTAGAAACTCCTGAGTATAGATCCTATTTAACAAGAATTACCGATGTGAATATCACGGAAATGGAGTCTTATGATTCTAGATTGCATGAAGCAACGGTAAGAGCTAGCCTTGAGCTGGTTTTAAGCTAATTGCTTAAATGGTGTATCTAATACTGAGATAATTATCCTTTATATATATAAATTAGGAGACGTTTTAATGGCTAATAATAGAATTTATTACGCTATCCAACAGGTCTCATTCGGTAAAAATAGTACTGGTAGAACAGGTACGAAGACTGCAGCTCATGGTTTGCAGAGTGTCGGTATAACGACTACTTTCAACCTTGAACAGGTTTTTGAACTTGGTCAACTTGCTATTTATGAGAATATCGAAGGTACGCCTGATATCGAAGTCACAATGACTAAGGTTTTGGATGGTTACATCCCATTGTACTGTTTGGCTACAGCGGATCAGACAAATGGTCCTCAGCTTAACAAGAGATGTGACTCTGATACGAAGACAATTGTTCAGCTTGGTATTTGGGACGAGGCAGTAGAAGGTGTTACTGGAACTCCTGAGACTTGGTGCGAAATGTCAGGTCTTTATATCTCTTCAGTGGCTTATAACTTCCCCGTAGACGATAACTTTACAGAAGATATAACTCTTGTTGGTAACGTTAAAGTTTGGGGTAGTGGTCAGTCAACAAGTAGCTTGGCTTGTCAAACTGAATACCAACCTTCTGGTGTTGACGGTGCATTTGGTGGTAATAATGATGCTCCTGTAGGTACGGGTGGAATTGCTCGTAGGCAGAACATCGTATTTGCTACAGGTACTGCTGCTATAGCAGGCGGCACCGCAGCAGAAAAAGCACTGATTAGTGCTCAAGTTGAAGATGCAGACCTTTCTATAATGCCTGAAGATATTCAGGGAGTGGGAACATCTGGCTTTATAGACACTGCTCATGTACAGTCTATTACAGCTTCTGTTGATGTTGCTCGTGAAGAGTTGTTTGAGCTTGGTAGAAAGATTGCGTACGCTAGACCTGTTACCTTCCCAATTGAAGTTAGCTGTGACATTGAAGTTACATCTTCAAGTGGTGACTTAGTTAACGCTGTAGATGCATGTTCTGGTAGTGCTGGTATTGCCAATAGCTGTGATGCTGAGGCAGCCAATCTAACTGATAGAACCATTCGTATTGCAACATGTGAAGGCTTGAGAGTATTCTTAGGTAACAAGAACAAGCTAGCTTCCGTCACTTATGGTGGAGGAGATGCTGGTGGTGGTAATGCTACCGTTACTTACAGTTATACTACCTTCAATGACTTTACCGTCCTTCACTGGGCAGATCAGAGTGACTCTGGTGGTTCTGCGTCTGGCGCCGAATGGTGGAAAGCTAGAGCCACTTACTTAGAAACTAGATCATAATAGTCTAGTTTACATAAATAATTACTTTCAAATTGAGGGGCTAAGTATACTCTTGGCCTCTCTTTTTGTCAGTAGTGAAGCGATAGACCTTGGCAAGCATGGGCGAGTGAATCTACTGACCTTTTTATATTAAGGATTTTATAGTGGAAACTTTGGATTATTTAGTCAAAGCTCTCAGTATTGCAGCTATATCTGTAGCATCTCTGTCTTGGCTAATCTTCTTTACGATCAAGAATCTTTCTAAATATACAGATTTTGGCAAAAGGACTGAACAAAAGAAAGAAAAAGAGGAAAAGGCTTTCTTTTCTAAAGATGATATACCGTCTGTCTCCAAGGAAGAACCTGCAGAATTTTTCTATGAAACTCCTAAAATAGAGACCTCATTCGGAGGCAAGAGAATAGGGGAAGTCTATGAACACTCCCCGAAAAATTGAGAGAATGTCTGGCTATAGACAAGCTTTTGTACAAATACAGCCAGATTCACTTGCTCAAAAAGAACAAGATACACCCTCTAACAATACAATAAATATAGAGGAAAAATTAATAATTAAGGAAGAGGAAATTTCCACGTTTGATGGTAAGGAAATCTACTCTTTTCATCCTAATGTAAAAGAGGTTACAATGAGCGATAAGAGTACAAAAAGCAGCTCCAAGAGAGCTGTAGGAATTGATATCGGTACTGGTTTCATTTCTTGCGCAGAGCATGAGGACGGCAATAAAAAGTTTAGGAAGGTGAGAGATGCCTTCTTCAAGCTAAATCCGTCTAAATTTCTAGAGGGCTCTGCTAATCAGTTTGGTGAGAATATGCTTAAAAACGCAGGCGCTCACTATGTTAAGGTTGATGATCAGCTTTATGTCTTAGGAGATGACGCTTTTAAGTTTGCTAACTTATTTCATCAAGAGTGTCTAAGGCCCATGTCTCAAGGGGTTCTTAATCCAAAGCATCCTGTATCAAATCTAATGGTAGGGGAGCTAGTAAAAGCTGTTGCGGGACCTCCAAAGAAAAAAGACGATGTTCTATACTACTGTGTACCAGCTGAACCTATTGATGCTGACTTCGATGTAGAATATCATAAACAAATATTACATAATGTTTTTTCAGATATAGGCTATACGAATATAAATGTTATGACAGAAGCTTTAGCTGTCGTATATTCAGAGCTTGCTGAGACTCAGTATACAGGAATAGGTATGAGTTTCGGAGCAGGTATGTGTAATATAGTATATTCATTCATGGGAATGCCTGTCTTTGCATTTTCTCTAAGTAGAGGAGGAGACTGGATCGACTCTCATGCTGCAAAGCATACAGATGAAACACATAATGTTGTTACCGCTATTAAGGAGAAAGCAGACTTTAGTCTTTATGATTCTACAACTGGAATACAAAGAGCTATTTCTATATACTATGAATCTTTGCTTTCTTATGTTGTTGAGAAGTTTAAAGAGCTTTATGAGAAAACTCCTAAAAAGCAACTTCCAAACGTAACTATGGAGATGCCTATAGTGATAGCGGGCGGGACATCCTTAGTTCTGGGCTTTGTAGAAAGATTAAGAGAGCTAACTGCAGAAGGATTCCCAGTTCCTATTTCTGAGATAAGACATGCTGAAGAGCCACTGTTCGCAGTCTCAAACGGACTATATGAAGCCGCCAGACTTTCAATACAGTAATGACAAATCAAGAGAGAGAATATCTCACAGCCAAGCTACTTTCAGGAGTAACTTTCTTTAAGTATGGTGGTAAGAGATATAAAATCATAAATCCTACTCCTTCACAAATGTTACTAGGGGATGAGATAGCTAGAGAGTCTGTAGAAAATAACAGATTCAAGCAGCTATTATCTGAAGAGGAAGCCAAGGAGTATCTAAATAATAAAGGGATATGGACTTATGAAGATGAAAAACTCTTCGAAGAGTCGGAGAAAACTATAGAAGAAATGAAGATGGAGCTTTGTGAAAAAGTAACCTTATTTAAAAAAAGAGAAGCAGATTCTATAAGGAGTAAAATACAAGGAATAAGAAGAGCTATCTCTGAAGCAATGCCCCGAAAGTATATGATAACTCAGATGACGATAGAGCATCATTATAGAATGATAAAGGATCAATTCCTAGCTGCTGTCTGCACATATGATTTATCGGGCAACAGACAATATGATGAATCCTCGTACTTTACTGAACAAGGGTTTATCATGGAGCAGGCTTATGAAGCCCGTCAAAGAGATACTTTCGGACAAACCGAGCTAAGGGACGTAGCAAGAAATGAGCCTTGGAAGGGCTATTGGCAGATTAGTAAGCAGAATGTTTTTGGCGGTACGATGGAAAGTATATTCGGACCGACAAATGATGAAGCTATAATTATACCCTCTTCTCACTTAAATCCAAATCAAAGAAACATTGTCAGAATATCAAAAATGTACGATAATGTTTATCAACATCCTGAATGTCCTAGGGACGATATTATAGAAGATGATGATTGTTTTGATGGATGGATGCTTGCTGAAAACAAGAAGCAAGAAAGAGAAAAGAAGAAGAAGTCTATAGACAACATGGCTGATAAGAAAGGCGATGAACTTTTCATTATGGCAAGCAATGTATCGGAAGCCAAAGAAATTGTTCAGGTCAATAACAAAGGAGAGCAAATGAAAATGGCTCAAAGAATAAATCAAATAACAGCCCAAGGTGAAGTTAACGAAGCAGACATGTTCGATACTAAAATGGAACTACGCAGACAAGCTATAGCTGAATCTGTAGATAGAAGAAGAAAGTAAATAGGTAAGGAGATGGATGAATTTGGATTTAATAAGAGAAACAGAGAAAAAGATCAGAGGTATAAAGATTCCTCTAAAAAGAGATTATTAAATATTATAAAGAAAAAATTCGACACCACTACAATAGGATCTTTAGCAATACTCGAAGAACTATTTGGAGACTTATGGGGACACGGTATACCTTATAAAGAGCTGACAAGTCAAGAGAAAGAGTGGCGTCAAATATGGAATGAAGCAAGAACTAAAATTCTAGATCTGGGCAATTCTAATTTAAGAGGAGCCCAAAGTGAATTAGCTCAGTACAACTTGAGCTGGAACAGATATGTAACAAATTTTATTTTAAAGGATAATGAGGAGAAATAAAATGGCAGATGACAAGAAAACTTTCGAAGTAGATGGCAAGAAATATGCCGTTAGAAAGCCTACTGTAGATGAAATTAGAAAAGCCAATGAGGTTAGATCAAAAGCTTTTAATGAAGCTCTACAGAGAGGTGATATGCTTAGAGAGCAGCTAGAATCAGAACTTAGAAAAAGAAAGCTGTGGAGTGATTCTAGAGAGCAAGAATATCAAGATTTACGCAAGAAGGTGCTTGATGGTGAATATAAGCTGAAAGCTGGTGGTATCAAACTTTCTAGAGCTAAAAAGGTAGCTCTTGAGATGGCAGACGCTAGAACTCAGATGGTGACTTTGCTATCTAGTAGGACTGAACTAGACTCAAATACATGCGAAGGCAAGGCAGATGCAGCTAGATTTAACTTCCTGTTTGCTTCCTGTTTGGTGTATGATGATAATGGAGAACCTTATTTTGAGAACGGATTAGATGATTATTTAGTTAATCAAGATGATCCCGTAGCTGGAGCTGGAGCATCAGAGTTTTACTACTTACTTTCAGGTAGTTCTAACGTAGATGACACACTTCCAGAAAACAAGTTCCTAAAAAGATTTAACTTTGTCAACAAAGAAGGAAATCTAGTAGACAAAGAAGGCAAACTTGTTAATAGAGACGGGAAGCATATTGACGAAACAGGTAGTCTGATTCGTTGGATTGATGACGAAAACTTTGAGTACGTTGACTCAGAGGGTCGTCCTGTCACCGACGATGGAGACTACAATGTTGACTTCGCTCCGTTCTTAGATGATGAAGGTAATCCAGTAGATGAGCCTGAAGAAGAAGAAGATACTGAAGAAGAAGAAGCAGTAGAGGAAAAGCCTAAAAAGACTCGTCGAAAAAGAACTACGAAGGCAAAAGCGAAAGCTGAGCCGGAGACCGGAGAAGAAACTGAAGAAGAAGAATCTTCTGAAGAATAAATAATTGGACAAGTGGTCATGCTGATAGATTCTGTCTATAGGTATGGCCATTTTTTTTGAGGTTTTTAATGGCTTTTAATATTAATGCCCATGTAATACTGCAGGGCCCTAAAAACATACAGAAAGTTACGAATACCATAAAGCAACAGCTTAGTGGTATATCAGTTCCTGTTAATCTTCAAGTTGCTAATACAGCTAATACTCAGCTGAGCAAGATTAATAATCAACTGCAGACGCTTTCAAAAACAGCACGCACAACGCAGGGTAGTCTTACAAAACTGAATGCTATTTCAGCAAGTGTAGGAACTGGCTTAGGCAAGAGTGCCGGAGCTAGCTCTAAGCTTAATTCTAATCTTGGAGGAGTTGCAGCTAACGCCAATAAGGCAGCCGGAGCTATGGCTACCCTTGGTAAAGAAACAGCTCTAACATTCAAAAGGTTTGCTGCCGCTGGTATTGTTACTGCTACTGTTTTTAGGTTAGGAGCCGCTATATCAGAAGCAACTGGTAATGCTCTTGAATTTGAAAGAGAGTTAGTAAAGCTTCAGCAAGTCACTGGTCAAAACGCAAAACAACTAGATAGTCTCAAAAATGCAGTAAGAGATGTATCTAAAGGGCTTGGTATTAGCGCTAATGAGCTTGTAGGTATTGCAAGACTGTTTGCTCAGACAGGCCAAAATCTAAGAGAAGTAGAATCTTCTATGAGAGCTATTGCTCGCTCTAGCTTAGCACCTACTTTTGGTGATATGGCACAGACCGCCGAAGGTCTGATTGCTGCACTCTCACAGTTTAAAATTGCCGCTTCTAATTCTGAAGCCGTTCTAGGTTCTCTCAACAGGGTTTCTAAGAAGTTTGCGGTAGAATCCCAAGACTTGATTGCTGCGATTAGACGTGCCGGTGGTGTTTTTGCTCTATCTGCTGGTCAATTTAAAGAGCCGATTGAAGCCCTGAACGAATTTAGTGCTATCTTTACAGCTGTTAGATCAACCACTCGTGAATCTGCAGAAACTATTGCTACAGGTTTGAGAACTATCTTTACTCGTATCCAAAGAAGAGGTACGATAGATATGCTCAAAGGCTTGGGCATAAATCTTCTAGATGCACAAGGCAAATTCAAAGGTCTATTTGAATCATTTAGAATTCTTTCTAAAGAGTTAGATACCATTATCCAAAAGGGAGATGCTGTAACCCTATCTGCTATAGCTGAAGAGCTCGGTGGTACTAGACAGATTGGTAAGTTACTTCCAGCTATTCGTGAATTCAGAAGAGCTGAATCGGCATTAGTAGAGGCTCAGAAGGGTGCTGTTGAAGGTTTAGGTAAGGATGTTGAGAAGGGGTTAACGCCTCTTATTAAACAGTTTGAACAATTAGGAGCTCGGTTTGAAGACTTCATCCGTACCATAGCTGACTCAAGAACATTCAAGCAACTTTCACAGTTTGCCTTAGATACTGCTAATGCTTTTCTTACTCTAGGGGAAGCCCTTGCTCCACTACTTCCTTTATTCACTCAACTAGCTGCTGCTAAGCTAGCAAGAGGAGCTTTTGCTTTTGGACAAGGTTTCTTAGGTTCAACTAAAGGTCTTGGAGCTGGAGGTTTAGGAGCTAGGGTTGGAGGTCTAGTTGCAGGACCCCAACAAGGTTCTAGCCCAGCTGTTACTCAACAAACTCAGGGTAATACTAGCGCACTACTTAAAAATACTACTGCTCTAACCAATCTAACTAAAGGGCTTGGTGGTCTAAAAGGAATTACAACTGCTTTATCTGGACTAGATACCAGCATCGACCTTCTTAATACCAGAATGTCCGACCTGTCTAGAAATGTTAATAATCTAGCAACACGCTCTTTTGGAGGAGGGTTTGGTACTTCTGGAGGAGGTTCAAGAAGAAGAAGAGGGTTCTCTAGCGGAGGAAGAGTTCCGTTCGCCTCTGGAGGAAGGGTTCCATTTAATAGACCACTGCCGCGAGTTGGTAATCCTCCTGCTGGCACCACCCGAACGCCACAGGCAGCCGCCAGCTCCCCAAGGGGTCAAGTATACTTTAGAAGTAGTCAATTTGGAACTGACTCCACAGGATACACTCTTTCAGCAAGTGATACAGTTAGAAAAGAGACTGGTCTTAATTTAACTGGAACAGATACAGTAACTATCAAGCCCGGACTTTCACCTAAGAGAAGAACGGCTACTACATTTGGAGTAGTTTCCTTAAGGCCAAAAGATGTTGAAGACGCTCTTTATGCTGATGTTACTTGGAAGCAGGCAGGTCTTGATTTCGGAAAAGGCGCTTCACCTGCCGCGAAGAAGTTCAAAGGATCTCTTGGGTCTAGAAAAAAAAGTGGAGCGGCCCATGCTGATAGAATGACCATTCAAATACTTGGTGACTCCTTAGATGCGAATATAGAAAACAATTTTGAGGATCAGATTGAAACAGCAATGAGAACGTCTGTTACAGATGTTGCTAAGGCCATTAGAAAGAAAATAGGACTAGTAGATAGCGATGAGTTTTCTGCTACTGATATTAAACAAGCAGGCGTAAACTTTGAAAATATTTCTGGCAATTTATTTGAGCACATGCTCAATACTGTTGGACATCCATATTCACCTGATAAAGTTAATGCAAATGATACATTTGACTTCCCTGCAGGTATAGGCGCAAATCTAGGCAGCGTCTTCCCAACTTTCCCAGAGTTGAAGAGTATACCTACAGACGCTAAGAGAACTCTTAACAAAGATGCTATGAGGTCTTTGATAAAAAAATCCCTTAATAATCTCCAAACACGAAAAGCAGGTTTGAAAAGTGTTGGGGGTACTGGCAGGGCAGGAGCAGCTCAAGGTCTTCAAAGAACAATGGCTAGAGATCCTGACTATTGGACTTCTGATGGTCTTTTAAAATCTATCTTAATGCCCGGTGAGCTAGTTGCATCTGGAGTCCCAGCATCTCAGGCTAATAGAATTGCATCAGGAAGTTTAGATGCAGTTATGGGACTGAATCCTAGCAATGTAGCAGTTGTTCCGGGAACAGGAGATAGAGATACATTCCCAATGGACTTGGCTCCGGGAACTGTTGTTATTCCAAAGGGTCTATCTCAAGAAGCGATGGCAGATGGCTTTGATCCTAGAGTTCCACTTGCTTCAGGTGGTAGGGTTCCATTTAAGAAAGCAGGAAGAGTTCCTTTTGCTGGACCAAAAAGGACTTCACGGTCTGGATCTACCAACATTCCCAACGTTGATCAAGCAGGACAGGGTTTAGCGGTGCTCGCAGATGCTGCGGTTAGTGCCTCTTTTGCTTTATCTTTTCTTGATTTCAGTAGTATGGAAAGCTCTTTACTTTCATTAACTCAACTATCGTTTATTATTCCCGGTGTTATTGCTTCTTTCCGAGCGTTGCCTCAGATTGTCTCTGCCCTGCAAGTGCGATCATTGACAGATATAGCCGTCAATAGCAGTGACTTAAAAAGCTTCATTGGGCCAATAGCTAAAAATGTAGCGGTCACTTTGGGTACGGCTTTAATAGCGGGCTTCGGCTTCGAGCTAATAGGCAAAACAATTACTAAGGCCATTGTGGGAGATACTGCGAAACTTACTAGTGATATTGAGGGGGTTGAAAAGTCCGGAGAGGGAGTAGATGAGTTTGGCAGGAATGTGGGACTTGTATCAGCTGGTCTTGCAGGACTTACAACTCAACTTATACTTACACAATTAGGAGTTAAGGCAGCAAATGCCGGAGCTATTGGACTTGCGACTGCAGCGGCGTTTGCAGTAAGAGCACTTAATGATTATAATTTGGGTGTTGCAAAAGCTGTTGAGTATGATGCATTTGCAGAATTTAACAAGAAAATGGACAAGGCAACTGAAGTTCTTGAACTCTTTAACAATTCTGCTAGCGTAACTGCAAAGGGAATAAGGAATGTAAATAAAGCGGTTCGGCCTGCTTTGGAATTTGAACAGGCGCTTGGAGGTGCTGCATACGATAGAGCCTTTACAGAAGCTAGCGCGACAACTGGAATTGGCGCTGCAGCTGGTGCCTATGGAGGAGCAAAGCTTGGAGCTGCGATAGGAACTGCTATCCTTCCGGGTCTAGGAACTGCGATAGGGGGAGTTCTTGGTGCCGTAGTAGGCGGTATTGCAGGTAATTTTGCAGAAGGATCATTTTTTCAAGGAGGCGCAGGAGATAGAGCAGAGGCCGCATTGCAATCAGCAGATAGATTGCTTGCTGCCGTCAGCGACAAGATGATAGAAAAGGTTAATCAGGCTTTTGAAAAAATTGTAGAAAGCTTTGTAACCTCTATACCAGACGGAAGTTATCTATTCCAAGCTTTAACTGCAATTGATGCTCCACTGAATGGTGTTGGCTCATCAGTC
>VTLG01016722.1_pt1 | contig 19235 bp, 8 predicted proteins | sample 4694571 | NCBI WGS metagenome assembly VTLG01 (sample SAMN12604809, study PRJNA352737) | marine metagenome | biome: ENVO:00000447; feature: ENVO:00000209|ENVO:00000569|ENVO:01000036; material: ENVO:00002151; isolation source: viral sequences binned using virsorter ...
TGGAACCCAATGAGTCTTAGCCTCACCAATAGCTCCCCTAATAAATCCTCTAGTAACCCAAGAAGGTTGCCAGTCGTATGTTGTCCATCTACTGAATGGACCTGGAACAAACTTGAATAGAACTTGACCGCCAGCAGGTACGAATGTAACAGATTCAGCACCACCATCAAAGCTGTAAAGTCTACCACTACCAAAGGTGCGAAGACTAAAGTTAGGCTTAGCATCACCGTATACCTTAACTGGAGGTTCAGCAGGTGAATCCCATTGAGGTGGTACAACAATTTCTGCCTCGCCTGTAATGACAAGAGCATGTTTAGACCAATGAGCACTTTCACCAGAGGATACTTCACGGAATGTGCGAACAGGATCACCAGCACTACCACGAATAACACTAATAGGACCAAATGGACATTCCCTACCAGTATCATCAAGTATCCAACCGTAATCAAGAACTAGATCTTCTGGGTCATAAATGTATCCATAATCCGCTACATTTGTAGGTGTAGAGATGTATGAAGGAATTGTATATGTTACTCCTGGTTTGAGTATGATTGCACCAGAAGCCTTAATACATCCACTAGAAGCAACAGCACTAGTTGATATAATTCCATTGACATCAACACAAACATAAGATGCTGGATCAATTAATAATCCATAATCAATCTCTTCTGGATCCCAACATACATTCAGATCATATACTTCAGTGTGCTTCTCATTTGCAGGTTCATCAAGTCTTGGTATTCTAGTACGTAACTTAATCGTACCAGAACCAACATAATCCTTAGCAATTTCAAATCCACTACCGTCAAAGGTGAATAGTTGACCTTCTCCAATATGAGCAAGAGTAATTCCTGGGTCTCCAGCAGATCCAGTAAAGGAGAATAGAAGTTGTTTTTCTTCTGGATTGACTGTGAGAGATTCTGCAAAACCAGAGAATTTCCTAAGTGTACCTTCACCAATAACACCAACACTGAATGCATATGGAGAAGTATCACCAATCTTGAATAGACCTGTGCTTTCAACAGCAGTACTGAATGTTGTAGCAGAACCACTAACAGTTTTGATAGAACCAGAACCAGTAACAATTCTGGAACGAGGTGTATCAGAAGCACCAAGTACTGTAACTCCACCACGACCAACCCAGTTAGGCTGGAAGATAGAATCAGCAGAACCAGTAACATCAATAGTTCCGTAGATACAAGCTGGCATTCCCATTGCCACTGTACCAAGAATCCATTCATAATCCCGTGGCTCATCGGCTGGATTATAAACAAATCCATAATCCTCAGAGAATGTTGGTATTGTTGTAGATGATGGAACAGTATATGTTGCTCCAAGACTTACTACTTCGTTAACACCAACTCTAACAACTCCTGTTGGTGCTGTTTCATCTGAAGTAATCGTTGTTGTTGTGAGAGTTGTAACTGGTAAGTTACTTGTGTCAACCAACAATCCATAATCAAGATCAGGGAATGGAACAATAGAACTACAGTTGTAGAAGTAAGTTCTTGCTTCCTCAAGTTTGTTCCATGTGATGATAGAACCAGAACCAACATAATCATATGTACTCTTCTCTGCCTCAAGAGTAGCAAGATTCTTAATTCTTCCAGATCCAACCCATGTACCATGAGTAAACTTAAGATGTGAATATCCTCCAGTAAAGGAGAATAACATCTGTTTCTCAAGTGGATTCCAAGTAGAGGACTCAGCAGATCCACCAAATTTCCTAAGTGTACCTTCACCATGATGTTCAACTTGGAAACTGTATGTTGCTTCATCATACATTCCAGGAATATATCCTGATCCAAATGTTTGTAGACTAAAGTTAGTCTTGGAAGCACCTTGAGGTTTGAATAGTCCAGTACCAAATACACTAGCGAATAGTGGAAGTAATGCCTTACCAGTGATCTTGAATAGTCCACCTTCACTTTCATACTTACGTACTCTTGGAGTACTAGCATTACCAGTAATATCAAACATACCATAAGGTATGCCATGAGCATGAGTTCCAAGAATCCAACCATAGTCATCAACAGGACTATGAATATCAGAAATTAATCCATAATCAATTTGAGTACTTGGTATTGTAGTTGAAAGAGGAACAGTGTAAGTAGCATCAAGTGATAACGTTGTTCCTGGAACAACCTTAACACAACCACTAGTTCCCGTAGTATTACTGGTTATATTACCATCTACAGGAACACATGTTGCAAGAGATGGATCAATAATTAATCCGTAATCAAGATCTACTGATGGTACAAATGCACTGGAGTTATAATTCTCAGTATGCTTCTCATCTGAAGGCTCATATCTAAGATCAGCAAGATTAATATTCTTGATCTCATATAGTCTGTAATGAGCAAGTTCTTCAAGTGTATATTGATCAGGTTTATTTGACCTTACCTTAATTTCACCAGATCCAACATAGGAATTGGTTCCTCGTTCTTCACCACCAGCAATATTGAAGAGAACACCATCACCTTGGTAACTACCAAATGTAAACGTAAGTTTTTCATATCCTCCATTAAAGGAGAATAACATTTGTCTCTCAAGTGGATTGAAGGTTGTAGATTCTGCTGCTCCAGAAAGACCAAAGAGATTTCCAGAACCATATACACCAAGTCCAACAGCAAGTTCACTGCGACTAATAATTCTGAATAATCCTTCAGCAGGTTGTAATAGACTGAAGTTAGTCTTGGATGCTCCAAGGAATCTAAATGCACCACTACCACGTACACCAACATCAAGTGGTACTCGTGCTTCACCACTAAGCTTACTGATGTAACCACGACTAGTCCAACTAGGTAAGAACTTATCAGCAGCACCAACATTAGGATCAATCTTAATACCACCATAAGGTGTGATATCACTAGTATCAAGAATATGACCCCAATCTTGTTGAAGAGAAGCAATGAACGTGACATCACCCCAATCAACTGAATTTTGAGCAGCATTCTGTGAAGCTGCTACCCGATATGTTTGTCCAGATACAACTCTCGCTGTTGTATCAACTTTAACAATGCATCCAGTTGCATTACCAGATACATCTCCATTAATAGTTTCTTCTGTTGTACAAACAGAAAGTGTTCCATAATCACGGCGAGTCCAATGAACAATTGCAGACTCGTTATAATCTTCTGTATGTTTCTCGTCTGAGAGTTCATACTTGATACTTGAAAGGGGTCTTCCCTTAATATCATCAAGTACCCAATGAGCAATATCTCTTAATTGATATAGATCTGACTTGTCAGGTTCTATATGAATAGTACCAGATCCATTCCATGCAAAGACCTTTTGGTCTACAACATTAGAGAAGTTCTTGAGGGATCCAGAACCAGAGTAAGTTTCAGTATTCTTCTCTATACCTTCTCCATTAAAGGAGAATAACATCTGTCTCTCATCTGGATTGACTGTGAGAGAATTAGCAGAACCAGAGAATTTCCTGAAGGTTCCTGTACCAAGAATACCAGCAGCAATTCCAATCTTGGAATTTCCACGTAGCGGAAGAATTCCCCTGCCAGAGGTGGCAGGAGAAAAGTCAACATCCGCAGTACCATGTACTGTGAAACTTCGGACCTTACCATCAGTGATCCAACCGTATACGGCAGGAGATGTCTGTCTACCAAAGGAGACAAGCCTTCCTTCACCAACCCATGCATTAGTTGCTTTCGCTTCAGCAGCACCAATAACTTTTCTTAATCCAAACGATTCTACATTTGTGACATACCAGATGCGACCATAATCTGACTTAGTTGAGTTAAGATCTGAGACTAAACCATTATCAATGGTAGCTCCAATATTACCTGTTATTAATCCATAATCAACTTCGGTGTATAGATCAATAATTGCTGGATGATAACTATAAACTCTACTATCATCAACATTATTGAATAATAAAAATCTACTTGGTGCTGGACGTAATATACGATTATGATCAGCATTACCATCAAGTTCATTGGTTGTCCATGTATAAATTGGACCTGCTTGATGGAAAACATATCCTTCAGGTACTTGTTGTTGTGATGATTGAGCACCACTCAATACTCCTAATCCTGATCTCTGACTTACAAGATTGTATATACTACGATCTGCATAATATGCAAGAGTACCACCAATATCTTGAAGTTGTATTGCTGGACCTTGATTGAATTTAAAACTTTCTAAACCTCTAGCAGCAAACGAGCCAGACAAAACCTCAGACCTATAATCACTTATAGGTCTTGAGACTCTTCCTCCTGACTCGTAAGTATAAAACATAGCAACCTAGAATCCAATAAAAAAGGGGATTGCAATAGCAACCCCCACAAAGAAAAGAATATAAACTGGGTATATCCTATGTATAATCAGTCTAGGCTGACGTTTAGAGTAACTTTAATTTGGTCACCATTGTTTTGAATGGCGTATGGACCATTTGTAAATCTCTCTGCGAAGAATATACTTGAGTACAGAGTAGCATCACCTGTTCCAGAAAGTGCTGGAGTTGTAGTGAATGTGCTTGCTGATGGTGTCTCAAATACTGTATAGTGAGCAGCAGGGATTGAACTTGTGGTTCCTTGTGCGATGTAAATAACATCTCCAGGATTTAAGTTGTGGTTAACAGCAGAACCACCAGGATCTGATGTTACAACAGAGAAATCAAACTTAACTTGATCGTTACCATTTGATACCTGAATGTTGTCTACCAACTCATTACTTAGATAAACACGAGGTCCGATCTCACCACTAACTGTCTTGTAATCAATACCAGTAATTGTTGTAGAAGCAGCAATACCATTTGGAGTTGCTGTCTGAGAAACTGCCATTCCTGGAGTTAGATCTTTAGCAACATCAACTTTAAATGTAGCAGTACCAGAAGCAGCACCTGTAAGTGCTTTGCTTAAATAAACATTTGTTCCAGATACACCAACAACAGTTGTACCAGCAGCAATACCTGTACCAGATACACGTTGACCAGCTTCAATACTTGCAGCAGAATCAACTGCAATTTCAAATGTGCCAGATGTACCAGAAGTAATAGTTGGAGTTACATCAACATCAAGAAGGTTGATATAGTTAAAACCAATAACTCCTTTGCAACCTGTCTTAGCGATTGTAGTACCAGCAGCAACTGATCCACCATCAGCAACACCCTGAAGTGCAACAGGCATGTTATTTGCACGTGCTAGGTAGTAACCATATACGCTACCAGCAGCAGATGTAAATGTGAAAACTTTCTCAGGATAGGAAGCAGTTGTACGACCTCTACCGAAGTTTGTTGCAACGGCAGTCATATCAGCAGTCAACTGTTGGCTAAGTTCAAGATCAGTTCCTTGAATGTCAACTACGTATGTATTTGCAGGAATACCAGCACCTTCTGCATAGTCACCTTTCTTGATATTGGAAGAATCGGGAACGGAAATCGCATATGTACCAGCAGTACCAGTTGCGTTCTGAGTATCTACAGCATTAACTTCAGTGGTAATATTCCATCTGTTACCGTTAAGAAGGATACCATATTGCTCAGTAAAATCTTGATCTTCTTCAGTTCTATTATTCTCCACCTCTGGGTAACCAGTAGAAGGTGCAGATCCGTATCCACTCGCATTACTTGCGTTGTATGGTTCAAAATATGTCGTAGATGACGGAACATCAGACTCAGATGGAGTGGTGTTACTCGTATAGAGCTTCAACACCAAATTCCTTGGTATAGTGTGAGTTGAGTTTAACAACGTGCGGAGTGAATCAATTTCACCCTGGTCGGTAACTAGCAGTGCCATTTAAGTTTACTCCTCGTATTTTCTTCCTATATGAACTTATTTATAATAAAATTAGAGTGCGAGCTTCATCGCCACTACGCACCTTTGTATATTTAGTGCATACACAATTTCAAACTGTAGAATATCTCCTGTATTGAGAGATTTATTCCAAGTTGATATTGTTGTATTTCTATTTATCCTCTGTTTTGCTCCTGATTGAATATCACCTAACTGCGGTCTTTCATTACCACAAATAGAAGAGAAATTAGGAAAATTAGAATAATCTGATTTCTTTATATCAAATTGTATTTGACCATCTTGATCACCTATAACTGTCCAAGATTGAATCTCTCCAGTTACATCAAGTGTCATATCACCTTTAATACCAGATGACATTGGTGCGGAACCAGCATCAACAACAAAGTTAATTGTTCTTGTGAGGTCAGCAGTTGTAGAAAGACCTACAACGTATACAGTATCTCCACTAGTAGGAGGAGTAGTAAATATAATATTAGTACCACTAACTGTATAATCAATACCAGGAACTTGTACTAAACCATTAACAGCAACTATTAACTGTTGATCATTAATGGGAGTATATGGATCACCTTGTGAATCAATTAATGGGAACCCAGTATTAGTTCCATCAAAAATCCAACTACTAGTATTAAGTATCTCATTACCATATTGGAGATACTTACTAGGTATCTCATAATTAACTCCAACTTGATATTTCTTCTGAGGTTCTGAAAGAACCTGATAATTAGAAGTTTTTACAGCAACGTTATAATTAGGCATTATGTAACTCCTGGTGTTACTTCTATAATCCCCTCTATAACTCTTGTTTTAATGCTCTGAGGTGAAGTCAATATTATATCATATACATATCGTCTTGGGTCTAGAACAGCAGTAGTAGCATTTGCTAGACTAATCTTTAATATACCATTATAACGATCAACAAAATCAACAATGAAACTAGTTGAAGTAGAAGAATAATAACTCCTCTTCAACTTTGCTTCTGCTGTATAACCAGTCAGATTTAATGGTGTTGTATTATCTTCATTTTGGATATTAAAGGTGGCATCAAAATCCGTTCCTTTTTCCAATAATAGATTTAAGGGGATTGCTGCCATTTATTTAATAAGACTAATTTTTATTTATTCGGTTGGTGGTTCTGGTTCTGCTGGAGGCTGAGGTGCTTGTGTCGTATCATTTGACTCAAGTAATTCTATCGTCTCCATTCCACCTTGCAGTTTCAATCTATACTCTTTAAGTTGATTTAAACTTCTTTGAGCAGCTTCAACTTTCTGATCAGCTTCAGCAATTTGTTTTTCAAATTCTTTTCGTAAAGTAGCCGTATCCATAATTAGAAATTATATGTACTATTATTTATGCTATGTTCAGAATCTTCATAAACTCTTGATAGTATTCATCTCCACCAGGAATTCTTGAATCTATTTTATCCGAAACACACTTACATGCTCTATCATAAAATTTAGTCTGAATCATTCCGTTATCTTCCATAGCATTTTTTATCTTAACCCAATTGTTAAAAGTATTATCATCCATTGTTAGTTCTCCTAAGTTTTCATAATAAACATTAAAGCATAATATGGTGGTAAGTTCTTACCTGTTCCAGAAACACCTTCAGAATCAACTGTAACATTATGACTATGGCTACCAGCATCATCTTCAGTAACTGATATACTGAGAGTGTGTGAATGACTTCCACCAGATGTAGCATTACCAGTTACGTTATGACTATGACCACCATCATTACCAGTGTTTCCACCTATGTTAAAGTTGAAACTATGTGTATGATCTTGACTGACACCTAAAGTATCATGTGTAAAGTTGAAAGTGTGACTATGATTTCCTTGTGAATCTGTCCATGCTCTCCAATCAGTACCACCACTAGCATCTGGGTTATTGTTTCCACCCTGAGCTCCTATAAGATCATCAGTACCCCATCTGTGTTGGTGAGCTCCATCAGATCCAGTATTAACACTGGTGCTGGTAGTGTGATAATGGTTAGCACTTTGAACACCAGTGTTTCCGCTACCACTACCACTCTGGCTATGTGAGTGGTTTCCAGTATTGTTTGTTCCTGCACTCAATCCATGAGTATGAGATCCAGTATTATTAGTATTTCCACTAGCACCTACATTGTGAGTATGAGATCCAGTATTACCACTACTTGCATTATGATCGTGGGATACAACTACTGCATCTGCACTTCCTCCAGTATCATCAACATCGTAAGTATTTCCTGAACCAACAACAAATTTATCTCTTAAATCAGGAGTATTATTCTGACCATCACATATAACCCATCCACTAGGAGCACTAGTACCACTATACATCATAATCATTCCAGTAACAAATCCACTAGGAACGGATGTTAAATAACCAGCAGTACTATGATCACCCCAACCATGTGCTTCATCCCAATCGGATGAATTGTCTGTAACTGTTGTATAAGTACCAGCAGCAGTTCTCTTCATCAATCCATTTGATGAGAAGTCAGCATCTTGAATTGCATCTCCAACAGATGTTATATAACCACTATCATTTGTTAAATGACTAGTTGCTGATGGTATAGATGGTTTATTCTGTATATAAGCATCACTAGCAGTATCGGTTTCAGTCCAATTGGATTGAACATTAGAATCTCCACCAGCAGCAGCAGAATTTTTAATTATATAACATAGAGCATAGTATGGTGGTAGATTTGCATTAGTTCCAGAAGAACCTTCACTAGAAGTATTTCCACTAATATTATGGCTATGATCGCCAGTATTATTACTATTTCCACTGACTGATACAGAGAAGTTATGAGCATGGTCTCCATCATCTCCATCAGATGCTGTGTTACCACCACTATCACCAAAGTATTTTGTTCCACCACCATTAAGTACACCCAAGAAAGTAGTGTATACATTCTGTGATGATGTAGCTGCACTTCCAGATGCGTTTACGTTATGTGAGTGACCACCAGTATTATTTGTTCCAATATTTCCACTGCCATGTGAGTGTGAAACAACTATTGCATCTTTACTACCACCAGTAGTGTTGGGAGTAGGTGAAGTACCACTAGCACCAAGAACAAATTTATCTCTCAGATCTGGTACATTAGTTCTGATTGCTTGTAATGCTGATGTTGCAGATGCTGCTCCATCACATAACTGGAATCCTTCTGGAACATCATTTGCTGCACCAGACCATATAACAATAGTTCCTATAGGATCAGTACTAGTAGTGCCACTAGCACTGCCTGGTTCCCATTTACTAGTACTTCCATTATAAACTAATATTTCTCCATCACCAGGAGTAGGTACATTAACATTGTTAAGATCATCAAGATCTGCTGGAATTGTTGGTTTGTTAGTTAGATCATTATATGACCCAGAGAATAACGTAGGTAGATTTGATAAACTATTATAATCCCCATCAAACAATGTTGGTTTATTAGTTAGATCAGTATAAGAACCAGAGAATAATGTAGGTTTATTTAAAATTTCACCCATGCCAGTAGTGGCATTCCAATCAGATTGAACTTGAGCAGAAGGGATTGCAGGCTTGTTCTTTATATAATCAGCAGAATTAATGTTTGATTGATTCCAATCTGATTGAATATAATTTGTAGTGTCTGGAGCCCAATAACTACCATCCCATGTCAATACCATTCCTGCAATAGGGTTAGCACTACTAACATCAGAAAGATCATGAAGGTTAGATGGAATAGTAGGTTTATTTAATATCTCTGATAATCCAGTAGTAGAATCCCAATCAGATCTTATTTGTGCTGCTGGAATAGTAGGCTTGTTATTAATATATGCAGTGTGATTACTATCTGATTGATTCCAATCTGCTTGAATTTGTGCTGCTGGAATATCGGGTGGAGTATATGTAAAAGCTCCATTAACACTACTATAGGTAAGATCACCATTACCAGATGGTGCTGGATTTGGTTTGACTACACTAAATGCTGATAGATTAACACCACCACCAGATCCACCACCTCCACTAAGATTACGGAACGCACTGAACTGTTCGTCTATAGGTTCTATAAGAACACTACCAGCACCGTCAGATGGTATGTACATACCAAGACTGAAATAATAATCACCCGTTCCTGTATCCCTTAAAAATACTGTAGGTTGGGACATAGGATCCATAGGATCCACTTTCCAATTTGCAGTAGCAGAACCACCATTTCCATATCTCCAAAATTTTGATGCATCTAATCCATTTTGCCAATTCTCACTATACTCTCTTATCCATACCTTATGGCGTGGCATATCAATGACGAAATGCCAATGACCAACACCGCCTGCTGTATCTGAACCAGGATCCCACTCAAATCCATTGGATGGCCAATTCCAACCCTGAGCATTATTGTCTGCAATTATAGTTTTGTTATTATTAACACTTTCTTCATTATAACATTTCCAATAATGACTAGCATTTAGGTTATCTGATATACGACCTAATCCACTAGCAGTAGGGTCAACATCACATCTAGTGTTTTGCCGATCAGAAAAATACCATCCCCAGTAAGCACCACCACCACTAGATCCAAAGGAAAGTTTAAATTCATATATTTTATCATTATCTAATTTTCCAAACTTGCCATCTACGTGACGATTAGTTCCATCATTAGCCCAATCAATACGTGTAGTCCCAGTGAATGTAGATCCAGTAGTACTTTCTGATTGATCAATTACTGGTACTTCTATACCATTTCCAGAACTTCCTTGTGCATCTGGTCCTGCAACCCATTCACTATTACTATTATCCCACTTTAGAATGTGTCCATTGGTTATAGAAGTACCAACATTAACATCTCCAATATCATTAAGTGTACTAATAGTAGTACCAGCAGAATCATCTCCTATTATCCAACTGGTTCCATCATGTTTAAGGATCTTACCTTGAGCTGCACCAGTTGTATCAACATCACCTAAATCATTTAAATTTGCTACTACAGAAGCATCTCCAGGAACCCAGTTAGTACCATTAAATTTTAATACCTTATCATTTGCTGGTGGGTTAGTAGTAGTATCAACATCATTAAGAGCACCAATACCAAAAGTACCTATACCTGTAATATATCCAGCACCATTAGTTAACTGATTATTATTAGTAGGTATCGTTGGTTTATTAGTTAAATTATTATAGTCTCCATCAAATAGTGTGGGCTTGTTAAGTATCTGTTCAACACCACTAGTAGCATTCCAATCAGAATTTAATTGTCCCGATGCAATAGTAGATGCTTTCCACTTTAGATCGTTAGCATCATAAGTTAATACTTCTCCGTCATTTGGAGCATTAGGTGCAAGTAGATCTGTATCAGTTAAACCAATTAGAGTGTGAGTATGAGATGGAAGTCCAGTTAGATAACCTGATAAATCTGGTGGAGTATATGTGAATACACCAGTTATTGCATCATAATCAAGTCCTCCATTACCATTAGGAGTACCATCTGGACCTACAGAAAAATTTGTTAATGGTACATTACCAACTAATCCTGGTTTCCACTTAGATCCATCCCATATGATAGTCTCATACTGAACTGGTGCGTCAGCACCAGTAGTAGATACATCACTTAATTCATTAATTGATAAACTATTAATATTCTTAAGATAATTCTCAGTTGAATGATCACCCCAACTATGAGCTTCATCCCAGTCTGCTATATCTTGTGCTGTTATACCAGACGCAGGAGATGCATTAAATATAGGATCTGTTTCAAATGCTGAAATATCAGTTGGTCTGTATGTAAGAATTCCAGTACCAACATCATATGATATGCTTCCTAACGTACCAGCCTGTACTGCTGCATTCTGTATAGTAAAATTTGCATATGGATGGTTGACCTGATGATCATACAGGTCTTGAGCAATTTCATTAATCTCAATACGCTGTTCTTCAAAAGAGAACGTCTTTGGTACATTTCTAAGTACTGCCATTTGAGCCTATTCCATCCTTATAATGATATTTAGTTCTAGGTTGGTTCTGTTGGCCAAGTAACATTCCAAATAGTAGGATCTGCTGTATTTGCAGGAAGATCTCTTAATGATTGTCTGTATGCTTGCCACTTAGTTCTAGTTGCCTCTGGTACATCACTATTCTGTGTCCAATCAGTTTTTGTTAATCTAGAATTCCTTTCTGTTCTTAACATATCTAAGTGTTCATCGGCAGTTAAATCTCTACCAACTTTATTACCCCAAGTAGATCCATCCCAAGTACTACCAATCTGTAAATTATCTGATTCTTGATATTCTACTTTAGTAGAACCAGCAACCACGAGAGTGTGATCAAACTCAGGTTCTTCTTGTATGAATGCTTCTACAACACCACTTTTAACAAGTGCATAATGTTTTGCTGTAGCTGAATATGCTGATAATGTCATTTTTTAGAATTCGTAAATTGTACAGATACCTTTAACGGCGGTTCCACCGTTACCCCAGTTGCCATTGTTAGAACTAGCACCACTAGCACCTAGACCCCAGTTAGCACCACCACTAGCAGGGCTTAAGAACCATCCACCTCTACCACCTTTAGCGTTGCCAAAACCATCTATATGACCCATACCTCCAGAAACACCAGCCATTAGGGAGTTACTCATAGCTCCTCCACTAGAATCTCCACCGCTTCTATTATTTGTGATCCAAGATCCAGCACCACCTCCACCACCAGAACCAGCAGTTTGTTGTCCAGCAAAAGAAGATCCTTTTCCACCTTGTGCATGTAGTGTGTTATTACCAAAATAGAAATAACTATCACCTCCATCACCTCCATCAGCAACTGAATTGGTAGGTGAATTACCTTTAGGACCACATTGCCAAGACATTGAGGTTGGATTTCCCATATTTGTTAAATCTCTACGGGAGTAGAACCACATAACTGATCCACCACCTCCACCACCACCAGTAGCAGCAGGGTTTGTTGATGTTCCTAATGCTGTTCCAGAACCTCCACCACCACCAACGATAACAACTAACCAACCATTACAATCTGGGTTAACAGCTAATGAACCATTAGCAGCATCTGATTGGTTGATACCATACCAACCCATTGCATTTGGATACCAACCAGAACCATTCCACATTAATATATCTCTGGTGGTAAGACCACTACTATAAACATCACCAATATTAGTTAAGTTAGTAACAGTTCCACCAGATTCTGTCCCTACAACCCACTGATTATTTGATGTCTGATATTTTAATATAGACCCATTAGCAGGTGAAGATGAAACAGTTACATCATTAAGATCGTTTAATGTCTCTGCTCCTGATCCTTGTAATGATGATAAATCAGCCGAGAGATTTGATAAACCATTTCTACTAAGAATTAAATCTGTACCACTTAAACTTATAGCATCTACATAATCGTTATCATTGCTTGCTTGGATTTGGAATCCACCTGATCCAATACTACTATAGCTTATATTCTGACTAGACTCTATTACTACTGAGTCTATTGTAGTACCATCTTTCTTTAATTGTAGTTGTGCGTTGCTTGCTCCATGAGTGGAAGCTTCAAGTGTATAAGTTGCAGATGCAGAACCAGTATCATCAGTTCCTATCTCCCACTGATTATTTGATGTATTGTATTTTAATACAGAACCATTAGCAGGTGAAGTTGCTATAGTTACATCGGTAAGTTCATTTAATGTTGTTGCACCACTAGTGGAATCTATCCAATCCAATCCACCAGTAGTTGTACTTAATATCTGACCATTATTTCCTGTTGAACCATTTTTGTCTACAATTCCACCAGTATATAAATTTAATCCAGTGGAATTAAATCGTGCGTATGTTGCATTACCAGCAACATTCTTAAAATCAACACGTGTACTTTGAGTTTCAACATATTGATCAGAATGTAATTGAATTTGTCCTACAGCATCAACTGCGAACTGACCGCCAACATCAAAAGTACATTGAGCATCGGGATTACATTGAAAATAACTCTCTGTGTTGATGATAAAATATGAGTTTCCACCAGACCTTGAAATAGTTGTGTGTGTAGTATCTGTTTTCTTTACATAATTAGAAAGATCAACAGAACTTCCAGTATCATCAGTTCCTATCTCCCACTGATTATTTGATGTATTGTATTTTAATACTGATCCATTGGCAGGTGAACTTGCTATAGTTACATCGGTAAGTTCATTTAATGTTGTTGCACCAGCAGCAGGAGCATTTATCCAATCTACTGAAGTACCAGTAGAACTTAATATCTGACCTGATGTACCTAGATTACCATCCTTATCTTTAATACCACTAGTCAATAAATTTAATCCAGAGGGATCAAAAAATGCATATCTTGTATTAGAAGTATCCCTAAAATCAACACGTGTGCTATTAAATTCAGCAATATCACCAGCAGATAAAGTAATCTGACCAGCAACACTAACTGATAACGGACCAGTACTACTGTTAATATTTACAGAATTATTACCATCTAGTCTTACATATTGATCAGCACTAAGTTGAATATAAAAATCAGAAACTAAAGTGAGATAAGAAGAACCAGTTCTACTAATTGTTGTTGAAGTTGTATCTTGTACCTTCACCCAAGGATCCATATTTAATGGAGTATATGTGAATACACCTGTTGTATTATCATAATCTAATTTTGCTTGAGCACCAGGAGTTGCATTAGTACGAGAAAGATCTGTTAATGATATACCACTACCACCTGTTGATGTTTGATCAGCAGCAGCAATCCATTTACTCGTAGAAGCTTGCCACTTTAATACCTGTCCATCACCAGGAGATCCAGCATTAACATCTGTAAGAGCATTTAAAGTATTAACACCACTAGTAGGAGCATCAATCCAATCTAGTTGAGTACCAGTACTACTTAATATTTGACCTGCTGTACCTAGATCACCATTCTTATCTACGATTCCACCAGTAATGTCTATACCATCTGCATGGGTTGAAAGTTTTACCTGTCCACTATGGAATATATCAACCTGAGCACCAGAATGCATATGAATGTATTCAGGACCAGTCATATTGGACATCTTAATGTTTCCATATGAATGGATGGTCATCTGAGTACCACCTGTATTCGCCTGTTGTATAGAAAACTCACCTGTAAGGTTTCTTAAACAAGTTGAAGCACCACTATGGAATATTTCAAAATCTTTATTAGCACCAACTCTTATACCAGCACCAGGTCCAGTTGATGAACTATCTTTTCCTATTATTAATTCTCCTTCAAGAGTTGCTACAGGATTACTAGCATTAGTAGTGTTATCAAATGTAAATGTAGCAGCACCACCAAAGGAACCATTATCATTAAATTGTATTTGTTGGTTAGAACCACCTGGAGTTCCACTTCCACCACTAACAGTTTGCCAAGTACCATCAGATCTTAAAAACTTAGTTGTTTCACCTGCTGTAGATGCAGGAACCATACCTACTGTTGTACCAGCAAATGTCGCAGCTGAAAATTCTATAGTATGAGGAGATGTACTAGTACGAGTTAATGTTATACCTGTACCAGCATCAAAGAATACTCTATTAGATGCTTGTGCATTACCATCATCTAGTAATTGTATTCCAGGAGATGATAATGCTTCAATAGTATAAGTAGCACCTCCACCACCTTGAACATCAGCACTTAGTACACCTGTACTACTATCTATTGTTAATCTATCACCTATCTTAATACCACCAAGTACGCCAGAAGTAGCAATAGGTAAAGTGTAATTACTAGAGTTTCCTTCTAGTCTCCAAGAAACACCATCCCACTTCCAACTCCTTCCAGCATCGGAATGAGTATCATTTAAACTAGGACTATCGGGAAAATTTATTGCCATTTGACTTTTTAGTTATTGTTATTTATTAACACTAATTCCAGAACGTACTTCCATTACCATTACCAGCAACACCAATAAGATAATTGAAATCTCCTGCTTGTACATTAAATTGTATAGGGTCTGTTGCATTATCAGTACAATCAACAAATGCTACTGTACATCTATGATGTGTTCCAGCACCACCTGAATCAAAGTGAATACCATATTTTTGTGCTCTGGCAGACCTATTGAAGTCACCTTCTGTACCAATAGTTTCTCCCATATTAGTACCACCACATTGTCCACCTTGTATCTGCACATCATTCACACCATTTCCAATATCAATCCCATTACCATTTCCTGTACCTGACCATGTTCCTGCACCATTCTCACAGCACTGTGGATTATTAATCATTACCTTCTTATGACCTGGTGAATTAAGCAAAATTCCATGCTCACTATTACCCCTACAATCAGCATCATTTATTCTTAAAACACCTGTAAAGTTAGAGGTGGTTCTAAGACCATTATATTTATTACTACTAATATAAGGAGAGTTAACCCAAATAAAACTACCTCCCTCAACATTGATACCACAGAAAGAGTTAGTATCAAAATCACAATCATTCACTCTAAAGAATGATCCAGGATTACCAGACCCTCCACTAGGCATACTTGTATGGAAATCCATTCCATACTTACAACGATTGGCCACACAATGATCAAACCATACTGAATTTGTAAAATCTTTTATTTGTATTCCAACTGTATTATTACCAGCATTACCTGGATTTGAATTACCACCTACTACCTCACCATCAATAAGAACATTTTGACATCTTATTTGATCAACTCTTTCACTACCACCTTCAGAAGCAGCAATCATTAAACCATATGAATTTGCTATATCATTAAAATGTCTCATTTCAATGTCTCTGAGAATGGATATAGAATGTCCATCCATCTTAATACCACCAAATTGTTGTCTAATATAAAGTCTCTCTAGTTTAATCTGTTGAGTATTTGTATTAGAATAACAATGAATAGCACTGCCACCAGTCCTTGTAACAGCTGAATCAAATGCTAACTGTTTAATTTCTACATTCCTTACATTAGTTATTTTAAATATATCTTCACCAGGAGTTTGTGCTATTAATCTTGCTCCTTCTGAATCAGCAGCACCAACTCTAAAATTTGGTCCCATTATAACTATACCACCACCATCACCAACATTACCATCATCAGCATTTCCTGTATTGATTATGTTGATTGTACCCTGTATAGGATAATCACCATGAGGAACGTATATAATTCCCCCTTTATTAGATAAAGATCCTATTGCTTTCTGGAAAGCATTTCTATTAACAGTTCCTGTTTTTCCTGTACCTACATTATCATCAGGAGTAGCTGACCAATTAGTAACATCAAGCCAAGGAAGATCAATCCAATCTAACGCAGTACTAGTAGAACTTAATACCTGACCTGGTGTTCCTTTTTGATCATCTTTATCATAAAGTGCTCCTATTGGTTGAACACCATCATATTGTGTAGTAAAGACTTTATTTCCACCACCATACAACTCTGTAAGGTATCCAAAATCATCATCCAAACCTATTAAGTAAGGCATGTCAGTGAAACCACTGAATCCTAATACTAACGCTGCACCATCGTTATTATATGCTCCTTTACCACCTGTTATGACGAGTGGAGCTCCAAGTCCAGCAGAAGTAATTCTATTAATCCAATTAGTACCTGAGTTGATTGATTCAAACTTAGATGAAATTGTCAGTTTAACATCATTAGCATTAGTACCACCTTTAAATTTAATATCACCTTCTGAATTGGTATTCGTTGCATCATAATCAATTATGATGTCACCATCAGAAGTAAACCCTGCTGCTGTAATATCATTAGTAGTAGTTTTACCCTGATCTGTTACGTTCTGTAAATTTGGAGTACTCCCTCCACCACCAGATGAAGCTTGCCATGAGATACCACCTGATCCATCAGAAGTAAGAACTTCTCCAGACGCACCATTAACTTGAGGGTATGTAAGTCCTCCAATGTTTATACCATTAGGACTAACTAATTTAAGAGCACCAGTAGTATTATTAATGTAACTATCTGTAGAATCGTGGTACAGTTTGAGGTCTGCACTAGATCCTATCTGAATCCAAGCATCATTACCAGCATCATCATCAGAACTAATATTTAACTTGTGGCAACTTACCATACCACCAGCAGGACTTATACCTCCTAAAACTTGTATTCCATATGATGTAGTTTCAAGAGTTTTATTACCATCAAAATACAAAGAAACTTCTTTTGCTGCCTGATGATTGGTCATCATGTATGTCTTAGTTCCATCACCATTCTTTAGTCTAAAAGTATTATTCCATATCTCAACGTGACCACCATATGCTGGACCTAATTGAATAGTACCTTCAACAGGATTATCAATTAAAAATTTACTACCATCATGTTTTATTCTTCCATCACCACCACCACCATTGCCTGTACCAAGACGCATCTCTACGTTATCAGCAAAATTAATACCGTGACCGTTCGTATCTAAAGTTCCACCTAATTGTGGTGTTGTATCTTCTACAATATTATTAATACCACTGCCACCTGAACCTGGAGCAGTATATGTAATTTCAGTTAAAACATTATCAACTGATCTTGTAATCTTGAAATAATAAACATGACATCTTGATCCTGGACCTCTATTACTACCACCAGTACCATTTGCATCTGGATATTCAACAAAACTTAAAGCTTGTAATTGACCACTGTATGCTGGTGTATTATTAGAAGTTCCATCATATACTATAATTTCTGTAGGTGAACCTGTAACTCCATTAGCACCATAAGCTTGACCATTATCAACTCTCAGCATGTTAGCAGAGTCAAAATTTACTCCACCAAATCCTATCCATCCATGACCATCATATCCAACTGTAATTTTAACTACATCTGTTAATTGAGATTGTGATAACCACAGATAACTAACATCAGCATGACCAGATCCCATGTTCACATATGATCCGTTATTACCATCACATAGACCTGTTAAATCAATTCCACCAGGTCCAGTATTAGAAGCAGTCTGATAAGTTACAACTTCTTGATAATTATTTGCTGCTGTTTGTTCAGACCATCTAGGTTGTCCATTTAGATATGTAACCCATGTGTTACCAGGAGTGGAGCTACCTCCACTACTGTTGATGGTAAGTTCACCATTCCCACCACTTTGATCAAAGGTTATTCCAGTACCAGCTTTAAGAGCACATGTGTACGTAGTACCAAGACCATTATTCTGAAATAAGAGTTGTGATGTAGTTGAATTTGCGTGATTAAATGTTAAAGTATCATCTGCTGCTGGTTGGAATTTAAATTCTCCAGTTGTATCATCATAAGAAATCCCACCATTATCATTTGGTGATAATTCATTACCTATAGAAAGATCTGTTAATGAGATACCACCTCCACCTCCAGCAGAACCACCTCCAACACCTCCTGTATCAACCCATTGAGTTGAAGGATTGCCAGATCCATCATCATAGTAAATCTTTAATTGACCCTCATCAGATTTCCACCAAAGATCTCCTGTAGTGGGATTACTTGGTGCAGTATCAGAGATGCTTACATTAGCACCACTTCCACCACTTGATGTA
>VTLG01001082.1_pt1 | contig 19234 bp, 14 predicted proteins | sample 4694571 | NCBI WGS metagenome assembly VTLG01 (sample SAMN12604809, study PRJNA352737) | marine metagenome | biome: ENVO:00000447; feature: ENVO:00000209|ENVO:00000569|ENVO:01000036; material: ENVO:00002151; isolation source: viral sequences binned using virsorter ...
AAACACTGTGTGAGCAATATATTCAAAAAATTTTCAAAAAAAATTTTCTATGCTAAGGTTGGAGCATGAGTACAAGGATATGTGCTGATTGCAATCAAAAACTCCCCATAAAAGAGTTTGAAGTTCTTAGTGGGAAATGGAAGAGATCTATCTGCAAAAAATGCAGAACCACCGAACAAAATAAAAATAGGAGTAAAACACCAGAATCTTACTTATCTCACCTACATTCTCAGTTGAAGTACTCCAGAAATAAACAAAACCCAGAAATGGAATGGGCCATCGACCCTGGACATTTGATAGTGCTATGGGAACAACAAAAAGGACGATGTGCCATTAGCGGTGTATACATGACACACATTAAGGATGGCACTGGTGTACACGATTTTAATGTTTCAATAGATAGAATTAACCCAAACATACATTACATACCTGGGAACCTTCAGCTTGTATGTCATCGAATTAACACTATGAAACATACTTTGACGGAGGACATGTTTTACTGGTGGATTAAGAATATAGTGACGACCAGAGGGGATATTTGATAACATGTGGACATGAAAGAAGGAATCTTGCGTTCGGTTAGGGAAAGGCTTATAGCAGATATATCCAACTACGATACGAACCTAGAAATTTTATTAACTAAAAGTGTCGGTATTGGGGAGCACTCTGATATAACAGCCGAAGCGGAACAGTGGATAAAGAAAATAGGTGAGGCTAAGGAAGCCATATCCGTTATTGACGAAAAACTTAAATCGGAATAATTATGTCGAGTTCTGAAAGGGCTGAACTTCAGTCACATTATCCTTATATGGGATTACATTTAAACGAGTTAAGCGTTCAGGAAGAGCGATTAATTTTGTGCTATGTAAGAGGCATGACAAAAGCTGCCGCAGGACGGGCTGCTGGGTATCAAGATATGGACAGTGTCTATGACATATTTAAAAAACCAAAAATTACTCAGGCAATTAACTATCTACGGGAGGAAAGTAGGAGAGAGTTTAATTTTGACAGGGGAACGGCTACATCAATGTATCTCGAAGCGCATAGAAAATCAGCTAACGCTACCGAAGAAAAAAATATCGTTGATTCATTATGCAAGCTCCATGGTCTATTTACTCCAGAGAGTGCTACACAAATAAATATAATTAATGGTGAGCAGGTAGAGAGGCTAGAAAATTTAACTGATGAAGAATTATTAAAAATAGCGGGTGATGATACTAAATACTTGGAGCCCACTAAATGAGTGCAGTCCCTAAGATAGAATGTCCACGCTGTAAGAAACTACATCCTCAGACTCTGTTCTCTCAGGAGCATGGACTATGTGTGTACTGTCGAGCCGATGACGCTGAGAGGATTGACCCGACCCCTGATCCAGTTGAACAGAAAGAAGATCCAAAGGAAGAAGCCGCATCGTTAAAGGCACAAAAAGAATTAGCCAAACGTATACTTTCACGTAAGAGGCTCCTCCCATTTGTAGAGAGATTCAATCCTGAGTATCAAGCTGGCTGGGTTCACAAAGATATTTGCAAACGCCTCGAAAAATTTAGCCAAGATGTAGTAGATCGTAAATCTCCTAGATTAATGTTGTTTATGCCACCAAGACATGGAAAATCAACATTAGCTAGTATTACGTTCCCCGCCTGGCACTTGGGCAGAAACCCAAAACATGAGTTTATAAGCTGTTCGTATTCTGGATCTTTAGCGATGTCTTTCAGTAGAAAGGTCCGTCACTTACTGCGGGAGCCATTATACAAGAACGTGTTTACGGAATCAAAATTAGACCCACATTCACAGTCAGTTGAAGCATGGTTGACTACCAAGGGTGGTGGTTATGTAGCTGCTGGTGTTGGCGGTGGTATTACAGGTAAAGGTGCGCACGTGCTTGTAATAGATGATCCTGTAAAAAACCGTGAGGACGCAGAATCAGATTTTAATAGGGATAATGTTTGGGACTGGTATACATCCACAGCTTATACACGTCTTGCTCCTGGTGGTGGCATACTTATCATTTTAACGAGATGGCATGATGATGATTTAGCTGGTCGTCTATTAAGAGGCGCGGCCGATGGTGGTGATGAATGGGAAGTGGTCAAATATCCAGCGATAGCAGAAGCAGATGAAGAGTTCAGGGAAGTAGGAGACGCCCTTCACGAAGAGAGATATAATATGGAGGCCTTAGAGAAAATCAGGAAGGCGGTTGGCCCTCGAGATTGGTCAGCGTTATATCAACAAAATCCAGTCTCAGATGAAGGAGATTATTTCACCAGGGAGATGATCCGTTACTATGAGCCGGAAGATATTGACCTTAGTAGAATGAAATTCTACTGTGCTTGGGACTTGGCCATTGGTCAAAGAGATAGGAACGATTACTCAGTTGGGATAATAGTTGGAGTAGATGAGTATGATTGTATGTACATAATTGACCTTGTTCGCGGACGTTTTGATGGTTTTGACATAGTTGAACGCATTTTAGACTTGTATCAACAGTGGAGACCAAGCATAATTGGTATTGAGAAAGGTCATATAGAAATGGCCCTTGGTCCATTCTTGGAAAAAAGGGTAAGAGAGCGTAAACTATATGAGGCCTATTTCAAAGATTTGAAACCGGGAAGGCGAGATAAAGAAGCGAGGGCTAGAGCAATACAAGGTAGAATGCAACAAGGAATGGTTAAAATTCCAAAAGATGAAATATGGACAGGACCTCTAGTTGCAGAGCTATTACGTTTTCCTAATGGAGTTCACGATGACCAGGTGGATGCTTTGGCGTGGGTTGGATTAATGATGGCTGAGTTTGCAACTTATATTGAGCCCGTAGAACATGTTCCATCATGGTCAGATAAATTAAAACACCTTGTAAAAGGCGAGAGTAAGAAAACAGCGATGAGAGCATAATGCCAGACCCTAGATATAAAAAGAAACAGAAAAAACTTACAGGGGAAGAAGAGCACCGTATCTGTAAAAACCAATGGGATCGATATAAAAGAGCTAGGGACAATGGTCATTTAGCATATGTAGATATGGCTAAGAAGTGTGATGCTTTCTATAGGGGGGAACAATGGGATCAAGCGGACATAGCTGCACTAGATGAAGAGGGGAGACCTGCACTAACAATCAACACAATACTGCCGACCGTAAATACTGTAATAGGTGAACAGTCTACAAGGCGGATGGATATTTCATTTAAGCCCAGAAGAAATACTGATGAGGAAACATCCGTTGTGCTTAATAAATTATTTAAGCAGATTGGCGATAATAACAAATTAGATTGGGTGGAGAGTCAGGTATTTTCAGACGGACTAATTCAAGATCGCGGGTACTTTGATGTAAGAATGGACTTTAGTGATCATGTAGAGGGTGAGATAAGAATTAAAGCTGAGGACCCATTAGATATATTAATAGACCCCGATGCAAAAGATTGGGACCCTAAAACTTGGAATGAAGTATTTAAGACCCGTTGGATGACTACAGATGAGATTGAGGAATTATATGGTCAACCTAAAGCCGATAAGTTAAGAGTAATTGCCGAGAATGGTTCAAGTTTTGGTATAGATTCTATTGAGTATGAAGAACAGAGGTATGGCACTGTTAATACAGGACTTGAATATAGAGAAGATCCTATAGCTGATCCAGAAGAAGTTGGGGCAGTTAGAGCTATAAGAGTTATTGAACGACAACACCGTAAGCTTATGATGTGTGAATTTTTTGTAGATGAACTTACAGGAGACATGAGGGAAGTTCCTGAGGGGTGGTCAAAACAAAGAAGGAATAAATTTGCTAGAGAATATGGGTTAGGAGTAATTGAAAAGCTGGCTAAGAAAGTTAAGTGGACAGTTACAGCAGATAAAGTAGTACTCCATGATGATTGGTCTCCTTATGCTGATTTTACAATTGTTCCATATTTCCCATATTGGAGAAGGGGCAAGCCTTTTGGAATGGTTAGAAATTTACTTTCACCACAAGAGCAGCTAAACAAAATTTCCTCTCAAGAATTACATATAGTAAACACCACTGCTAATAGTGGGTGGATGGTGGAATCTGGATCGTTAGTGGGTATGACTGCAGATGACTTGGAGGAACATGGGGCGGAGACAGGATTAGTTCTCGAGTATAATCGTGGTTCCTCCGTCCCACTTAAAATCCCTCATAACACAATACCTACTGGTATAGATAATATAGGTAGAAAAGCAGCATTTAATATAAAAGAAATTAGTGGTGTCAGTGATGCTATGTTGGGTACTGATAAACCAGAAGTATCTGGAGTAGCCATAAGAGCTAAACAAGAGCGTGGTGCTTTAATGATACAAGTGCCTTTAGATAATTTAACTAAGACAAGACAATATTTAGCTGAGAATATGTTGGGCCTCATACAGAGGTTTTATACAGAACAAAGAGTTATACAAGTTACAAATGAAGAAGACCCAATGAAAGAGCGTGAGCCTATGGTTATTAATGAAGTATCTCCAGAGGGAGAGGTTATTAATGATTTAACATTAGGTGAATATGATGTGATTGTAGGTACAGCACCTGCTAGAGATAACTTTGATGATATTCAGTTTGCCCAAGCACTTGAATTAAAGCAATTAGGCGTTCCCATACCTGATGATGTTATTATAGAATATTCAAACTTGCAGAGAAAAAATGAGCTGGCAAGAAGAATAAGAATAATGACTGGTCAGGAACCACCTACACCAGAGGAAGCGGAATTACTGGCTTTTCAAGCGGAGGCACAGATTAAACAAATAGAATTACAAATAGCTCAGTTAGAAGCACAGGTTGGTAAGACTCAATCAGAGGCCCAACTTAATGCAGCTAAAGCTCAGGATTTAATGGAGATAGATCCTCAGATACAAATAGCTAAACTTCAAGCTGAACTACAAATGAAGAGAGAAGAACTCGAGTTACGTAGGCAGTTATCTTCGGATACTAATGATATGCGAAGAGGACAGTCTGATACTCAAGCAGCCGTTAAAATGGCTACAACTGCAATTAGCAATAAATAGGAGTAAATTATGGCAAAAGCAAAAGAAGCAGAAGCCCCACAAGAAGAGGGAGCACAATTTGATATTACTTATGATGGTATGCCTGGGGCAGATAAAGTAAGTGAAGAAGAAGCATCTCCATTTTCAGAAGATTTGAGTTTTGGTTTAGATGGGGAAGGTAATCCAGTAGAAGAACCCAAGGAGGAAACAGAGAGTGAAGAAGTTGAGGAGGAACCAACAGACCAGACAGAAGGTGACGAACCAGAGGAAGAGGCGCCTGCAGAAACGGATGACACGCCAGAAGATGGTGACGAAGGAGGCGAATCTGCAGAGGAACCAGCAGACGAAGAGGTATTGGAGGAATCTGCTGAGGGAAGTGATAGTCAAGAGCCAGAAGGAGTAGAAGATAAGAAAAAATCTCCTATGGTTCCTAAATCGAGATTAGATGAAGTGTTAGCAAAACAGAAAGCTTTACAAAAACAGTTAGATGAACAAGCCGCACAACAAGCTGAAATACAAGCTGAAGCTCCTAAGTATGAGTTTGAGGTCAAAGAAGCTGAATATCAACAACTAGTTCTCGATGGAGAAGCTGAGAAAGCTACAGCATTAAGAACTGAAATAAGGAATGCTGAAAGAGAGCAGACGATGTTTGAGGTCCAACAGAAGATGGGCCAAACAGTTCAGCAGAGCCAAGAGGCTATTCAGTTACAAACTACAGCTCAATTAATACAAGAACAATATCCTATTCTTGACGAAAATAGTCAGGATTATAATAAGGAAATGGCAGATGAAGTAATAGACCTTCGTGACGCTTTCATAGTACAGGGTTATCAAGCCTCTGATGCTTTAACTAAAGCAACTAAATATGTTATGGCTGGTAATACACCTGAGCCAGCGCAAGAGGCAGCACCATCTAAATCTAATGGCGCAGTTGTGCAAAAGAAAAAGAAAGCTACAGTTAAGAAGAAAATAGAGGCCTCTCAATCTCAACCCCCCGACTTACAAGGGCAAGGTAATGCTGAGAGAGGAGAAGGAACACTTGATGTAAATGCTTTATCAGAAGATGAGTTTAATGCTTTACCAGAGGAAACTTTACGTAGATTACGTGGTGACTTTGGATAAAGACTCATATATTATATGAGTATCGTTAGCTAGAACGATATCTAGCCCTAGTCGTTAAGGTAAAAAAACGCTTTCGTCCATCATGACGTTAATCTGGTCGAGGTCGCATTCGTTAAAGTCGCGAAGTCGTTTCCTCACGATACGAGGTACACGGGTTGGTTTGTCACCCCAATAAGTTGGCAGGTTAAATAGTTACGTAATATAGGAGAAGCCTAATGGCTAATACTAATTTCGCGTCACTGACCTCCGAACAATTAACGGCTTGGTCACGTGACTTTTGGCGCGTTGCTCGTAACATGTCTTTCATTAACCAATTCGCGGGTTCTGGATCCAATGCAATGGTCCAAAGAATCAGTGAACTTACTAAGTCTGAAAAAGGCGCAAGAGCGGTTCTAACACTCTTAGCCGACATGACAGGCGATGGTATAACTGGAGATAACACTCTAGAGGGTAATGAAGAATCATTACGTGCATACGACATTGTGGTCCAACTAGATCAATTGAGATTTGCGAATAGACTCGCAGGTCGTCTAGCCGACCAGAAATCCGTTGTTAATTTCCGTGAACATTCTAGAGATGCACTTGCTTACGCAATTGCTGACAGAATAGACCAATTAGCGTTTTTAACGCTTTCTGGTATTGCTTACACGCAAAAAAACAATGGTGCGTTAAGACCGGTTTACACTACTGGCCAAAACTTAGGAGACCTTGCTTTTGGTAGCGATGTCTCAGCTCCAACTTCTAATAGACATAGAAGATGGGATGCAACTAATGGTTTGGTTGCTGGTGATGTCACAGCTACTGTAGCTGCTGATAAAATCTCTTACAACGCAATTGTGGATTTAAAAGCTTACGCTAAAGATAACTACATTCGTGGTATCAGAGGCGCAGGTAACGATGAGGTGTTCCACCTTTTCGTAACTCCACAAGTTATGGCTGACCTTAAACTAGACTCTGACTTCTTGGCTAACGTCAGGAACGCTGGAGTAAGAGGACCTAGCAACACTTTGTTTGCCGGTTCTTCTAGCTTAATGGTTGATGGAATAATGGTACATGAGTTCAGACACGTGTTTGATACTTCAGGAGCTACTTCTGGAGCGTCAGGTAACGCTGGATCTGCTGGATACAAGTGGGGCGCTAACGCTGACGTTAACGGTGCTGCTTTGTTATTCTGTGGAGCTCAGGCTCTTGCTATGGCTGATATCGGTTTACCAGAAATGGTTGAAGACAACTTCGACTATGGTAACCAAAATGGTATCTCAATTGGTAAGATTTTTGGCCTCAGAAAACCAAAATACAATAGCGACCATAACGGTTCTACAGAGGACTTTGGTGTAATTAGACTTGATGTTGCTTACGCATAATCCAGTCTTAATTGAAGTGGGGGCCATCTTTATGGTGGCTTCCCTTCTTTTTTAATTTAGGAGTATTATGAAAATAATTTCAGATGAAGATATGTATGTATCTACAACATGGGGCGCTTCCATACGTTTGTATGCGGGTGAACCAAAAGAAGTTGGTAACGATATAGGATTAGTTGCTATTCAACAGGGAGCGAGAGAAGTAAGGGGCGCAGGGGAAGTTTCTACAAACCCTAGCGTTATAGCTTCTGAGGAAGAAGTAATTGAGGAGGCTATTGTTGTTGAAGTAAATGACAATAGAGATAGAGAAGACAAATTAAAAGCTGCATTAGAACAGATATTAGATGAGGGGAGTCCTAGTGATTTCACTTCTGAGGGGCTACCTAAACAGTCTGTTATAAAAGGCATATTTGGAGAACAAATAAGTTCAGATGAAAGAGATGAAGTCTGGGCAGATATAATAGTAGATAAAGAAGAGGATTAATGGCATCAGTAACCACAGGGGCAAATATATTAGCTCGAGTAGAAGCTACACTACAGGACACGGCAAATGTTCGTTGGACTGAGGCGGAGCTATTAAACTATGTTAATGATGGCCAACGTGAGATAGCTAATGTTCAACCCTCATCTACTGCTACCCATTCTAATGTACAGTTAGTTACTGGTACTAAACAATCCATACCTACTGATGGGTTAAAGCTTATTAGTGTATTACGGAATATGTCTGATGCTTCTGGTGGTGCTACTGGTGGTAGGGCTATTAGATTAGTATCTTGGGATATTTTAGATACGCAAGATCCAGATTGGCATGACCCTACTGTAACAGGAGATGCAACTCATGGAACAACTCCTAAACATTACCTATTTGATGAGAATGATCCTTTAAATTTTTATATATACCCTGGGGTATCTGGTAATGCTTATGTAGAGCTTGTGTATTCAAAAAGACCTACAGATTTAGCTAACACTTCTGCAACTATTGCTGTACCAGATAATTATTCTAATGCTTTAATAGATTATTGTTTATTTAGAGCTTTTACCAAGGATGCAGAATTTGCTGGTAATGCCCAGAGGGCTGGTACACACTACCAGTTGTTCGCTGTTAGTGTAAGTGGTAAAGCACAAATAGACGCTTTGATTAAACCTGATATACAAATAATGAGTACTGCACATGGCTAGTTTTGAATCATTTATGAAAGATGTATTACCCTACGTACCTGGGTGTCCGGATACTGTTGTAGAGAATGCGTTACGTTCTTCTTCAATTGAGCTTTGTGAAAAAGCTGCGGTATATACAAAAGAGTTAGACCCTATAAGTACTGTGGCTGGTATATATGAATATGAGTTCAATCAGCCTGTGGGTACTAAAGTAGATAAGATAATTTGGGCTATGTATGATGGTAAGGATTTAGAGGCTATAACTCCTAGGGGATTAACCGCTAGAAAACCTAAATGGAGAGACACTAATAATAATTCTACTCCAGAGTATTTTTTACAGCAGTCTCCAGATTTATTTTGGTTGGTACCTATTCCTGATACAACAAAAACAGACGGGGTTATAATGAATGTATCATTAAAACCCTCTCGTAGCTCTAATAATATACTTACTCAGGTAGCAGATGATTACAGAGATGGGATTATATTTGGGGCTTTGTACAGATTACTTAGAATGCCATCGAGAGATTGGTCGGATCCACAAGCGGCAGCAGATTATGCAGGGCTGTTTAGACAAACTGTAGAAGAGGCTGAGATAAAAGCGAGGAGAGCTGATATTGGTGTGGGGAGGAAAGTTTCATATTCTGGTGTTGGATTACCTCCTACTAGAAGATATCGTAGGTATGGATCGGAGAAAGGTTAAATGATGGAAGAAAAAGTAGTTTATATAGATAGTCAGAAGTTTGTTCCGCCTGAAGTTTCTGATATACGTGAACATTGGCTTCAGGTTAAAGAGGGGATCCAAGACATTTTAGATGCAAACCCACAGTTAACTTTTTTACCTGAAGATGTCTACAGTGAATGTGTTAATGGTAGAGCAATTTTGATGCTTTCTCCTATTGGTTTTCTTGTATTAACACAAGAGGTTGACCAATTTACACAAGATAAAACATTGCTTATTTGGATAGCATATACTTATGAAAAAGGTAAACATAATTGGATAGACCACCATAAATGGTTTGAGCAGCTCGCTATAGAATTAGATTGTAAGTTTATTGAAGCACGATCTTCTGTACCAGCTATGGAGGAATATGCATTAGATAATGGGTGGAAGTTAGATACTAGAATATATACAAGAGAGGTAAAAAATGGGCAGTAAACCAAAAAAATCAGAATATAAAGCTAGCGAGGCTGAAAAGACAGAAGCCTCTATTTCTTTAGCTGAATATAATAGGTGGAAGAAATTATATCACCCAGTTCTAAAAGGATGGAGAGATGATTCTGAAAAAGATTTTACTGAGACATTACGGGGTAGAGCCGGAGCTGATTTTGCTCAAGCAACTACTGGTAGTCTACCAAATTTAGCGGTTGTTGAAAGTCCTGGAGTAGGAGCAGAAAGAGCTAGGATAGCAGCTAAAACTATGCTTGAAGGTACTTTACAGGGGAGAGATGTAAAAGCTAATTTACAAACTGATGTATTAGCAGCAGCTAGAAAGCAGAAATCTCAAACACAGGCTGGTTTAGGACAGGTGGCTAGAATAGGAGCCTCTAATGTTCTTGCTGATGCATCTAATAAACAATTAGTTCGTGGTGCTATTGGTGGGGCGTTAGGTAATATTGCTGGTAGTGCGTTGAAGGCAGGCTTTGCTAATTTGGATGCTGGCATGAAATTTTTTCAAGGGAATAAAAAAGCTGGGCCGCGTAATAGTGGGTTTTTCTCTGATATAAGGCTCAAAGAGTCTATTGAATATTTAGGTAAATCTTCAAATGGTCATAATATTTATACTTGGAACTGGAATAATAAAGCTGTAGAGCTTGGAATTAATGATCCAACAACTGGGGTACTTGCCCAGGAAATTATGGAAACTAACCCTGATACAGTTACAAAGGGGACCCATGGATATTATGTTGTTAATTATTCTCTTTTATTTGGTGGGGGTTAAATGATAGGTAGAATGCCAGTGATGCATGGGGCTGATGTTCAGTATGGTCAGATGTCTGGCTATGGTGGTCAGGGCTTACCTACAGTATCAGACCCAGAAAAGACTTATGCTTCTATAACTAGAAATGAATATCAAGATTTTGTTAGTGGGTTTGGACAATTTGAAGAACAGCTTATTGGCCAATTGGATGACACTTCAATAATAGACGAGGCCCCAGCAGACGCTAGACAACAGGCAGACATTCAGGCGGGGGTTCAACAAAGAAATTTAGAAAGATATGGTACCCAATTAACTCCAGCACAAAGGCAAGAGATGGATAGAGCTAATCAGAGACAAGAACAATTAAGTGTAGCTGGTGGTACTAATGAAGCGAGAATAGCTCAATTTGAGCAGAACCAAAGAATGAGATCAAATTTAATGAATATCGCTTCTGGTGTTTATGGTGATGCTTTGTCAGGTATGGGCAATGCTGCAGGTAATGCTGCTTCTAGGAGACAGGCATATAATCAAGCTAAAGCACAAACTAGAGCTCGGAATATAGGGGCTGTAGGACAAATTGGTGGAATGGTGGCGGGCGCTTGGATGTTAGGACTTTTATAGAGAATATATTATGGCACAAACTTTTTTAACAGGATTAGCAGCGGGCCTTGGTGGTGAGAGTATGCAAAATCTCTCTAAAATGCAGGTAAATAGAAAGCAGAGAAATGCTAGTGACCTAGTTCAAAGAATGCAAACAGAGGAATTGATAACAGAAGATTTTGATGGGGCAAAAATAAATTGGGAAAAATTTAAAGCACCTGAGTATAAAGGACTTAGACAACAACTTATAAATCATGGTGGTCAGGCCCTATTAAAATACTTTGAAAAGGATGGTTCAATAAGACAAGGCGCTTTTGATGACATGGTGGAGATTCGTAAGGGGGAGTTTGCTGTTGGAACTAAAAGAGAGGATGGTAAACCCGGTCAAATTACAGATGGTTCTGGTTCAGATCAGAATGAGAATGTAGTTATAACACCCGAAAGGCATTTAGAAAGAATTGGTAATGTCATATTAGGCGGGGTTCTTCAGGACTATGATCCAGGATATGGTGCAGGGCTTGCTTTACAAAGAAAAAGAATGGATAAAGTAGATAGGGAAACGGAAAGAAGATTAAGTACAAACCCCTATTTAGCTGAGAGCCAACAGAGATTAGATCTTATAAATGGGAGAATAACAGAATTACAGGATTCCCTAAAAACAGCTGTTGATACGGGGATAGATGAAAACCAAAATCCAGCCGATACCAGAGAGGCTGTTGTAGCAATAAATGAAGAATTAGATGGCTTAGAAGATGAGAAAAACACAATTGAAAATGAATTGGGGGATAATCAAGTACCTTATGGTATTCCTTCTAGGGATTTAGGGGAGAGAGTATCCAAAGAGCTTTTTAATATTCCTGAGTCTTCTCTTAATATAATGCGAAAAAGCGGTATGACTGAAGAACAAGTTCAAGGTCAAATAACTAGGCATAGTAATTTAATAAAACGTGTTGAAGATGCTGAGTTTAAGGGAATTTTTGCTGCTGGTAATGATAGAGCTACTATTACAACAACATCTCATGATATTGCTAGATTAGAGGGGCAATTAACTAAAGTACAGCTTTCTCCACAAGGTAAGAAAGCACAAACTTTACAAGAGAGAGTAAATGCTGGTGAGACATTAAATAAAACAGATGAAAATACATTAAGAAGGCATCAGGAAAGAATAAAACGAATAAATGATAAATTAGCAGATAGGCAAAAAACTATTGCTCTTACTTTTCAGAAACAGGCAGAAGGAGATTATATTAAAGGTGGGAAAGCTTGGAATGAAGTTAAAACTTTCTTTAATGATTTGGGTGATTTATACCCTGATTATATGGACAAGATAAATAAAAACAAACTCCACCCTCAAAAAGTGACTGAGATAATTAAAGACACAATGGCACAGGATGAGATAGATCTAAGACAAAAGGAACTTAATGACCTAATGATAGCAAAGGAGATAGAAGAAAACAGGTGGGAATCAATTAGTGATTTTATAAAAGATGAGCAGTTTGAGAAAAAAGATTCTATCTTACAAATTAATATGGCTATAAGAGCAGCCCAAGCTAGGGGGGCGACTCCTATGGCTGCTAAAGATTATTTAACTGTTATGGAGAATGCTTCAGTTACGGGTACTTATTCAATAGGCCCTAAAGAGTTAGCTGCTGCAGAAACAGCAAGACTAGATAGAGCATCTAAAGTAAAAACAGCTAGAGAGACACTAACTAAGGATATGATAACAATGTCTAATAGGGTAGGACAAGACCTAGGTAAATTAATAACTTCTATTGTGGATGAAGGAACTAGTGAAATTAAGCCCCCTAATAATGCAGAGTTTAGAAGTATTTCTAATATCATATTTAATGAGTATGACACTTTAAAAGATATAATTAGCCAGGGGGGATCAGATTTAACTGGGACAAAAGATAATGAAAGTGCTTATTTTAATACAGTTACAGATGCAGTAAAACAAGTTATAGGTTATGGGGCTGCGGCCGGTTTAGAAGAAAGTATGCCAGAGTTTTGGGATATAGTACCTGGCGGTGATCCTTTCTCTATTTATGATATTGGTAGATGGTGGGGCGCGCAGGATATTTATTTTTCTTTCGGGGCCCTTGTTTCTGGTCCTGGAACTTGGCTCCCCACTAAAGAATCAGCGAGTGCAGTACTTCCTGGTCTTAGGGTAAAACAACATCCACATAGTATAGATGCAGCTAATATAGGGGGTATGGTAGATCGTATGTATGCCACGTTTAATTCTGATGGTAAATTACAAACTATACATTTACATCCTGGGGCAAGTTCATCTGGGGATAAATTTTTAAGGATTACTAGAGGCCAGGCACAAAGGTATTATGGAGACCAGTTTAAGATGGTAGAAAATTATTTTAGGGATGTAAAAGATACAGACGATAAAAAAAGACTAGCGGCATTAAATAAGAATAAAGGCTAGTAAAAATGGCCAGATCAGATGAATGGATAGGTGGAAGAAAAGAACAGGTAGATAATTTCTTTATAGGGTCTTCAGAAGGCTCTTATGAACCCCAAGAAGGTATAGCCCCAGAAACTCTAGGTGAAAAATTTGAGGCTGGGAGTGTAGCTGGTGGCTATGGCATGCAGGCAAATGTAAATTATCTTGATGCTGCTTGGCAGGCTCTTACAGGGGACGAATATGAAATGGAACAAGCCCTTGATAGAGCTAGAATTGCGGAGGAATTTGCTGGTAATGAAATGAAACATCTTCCTCTTTGGGAGGAGTTTGTAAATGAACCCACAGCCGAAGGCTTTTTTGAACAGGCAGCAATTGGTTTTGGACAATTCTTACCTTCTGCATTTAGTAGTATTACTGCTGCCACTGTTGTTGGTGGGTTGGCGGCATTAACTTCAGCCTCTGCCCCACTTGTAGGATCAGCGGCATTAGCTACTGGTGTTGTGGGTAGACAAGTATTCTCTAAAGCGGGTCTTAAGGCCGCTAAAAAAATATATAAAGATGCTCTGGAAAGGAAGACTAAGAAGTTGCAGATGTCACAGGCCCAATGGGATTTAAACGAGGGTGTTTATTCCGTATCTAAAAAAATGTTTATTGGCCGTCCAGGAGCTGGACGGGCTGGTAGATTTGGGGCCTATGCTGGGGCTGGAGGACAAGAAGGAGCTATGGGGACAGGTATAACTTTTGGTGAGTTTGCTAGACAGGATATGACTGGACCTAGAGAAGCTTTAATAAGTGGTGCTGTAGGAGTTCCCTATGCAGGAGTGGGGCTTATATCTGAAGCATTAGCACTTAGATTTATATTTGGCCCTTTAATGAAAGAGGCTTCTAAAAGGGCAGTTAGAGCTCCAGCTTCTTCAGGATTCCACAATTTAGTTAATGATTTATCCAAGATTGGTATTAAAGGGGCGGCTAAAGGATTAGCTATTGGTGGTAGTGCAGGCGCTCTTGCAGAAGGGGGGGCGGAAGCTATTCAAGACACTATGACAGGAATACAAAGATTAGCCATTGATCCAACCTATGATACTGATCAAATGAAAATGGATGTTATGGAGGCGGCATTTAAAGGTGCTGTTGGGGGTTTTGGTCTTTCTGGTGCTGGTAGAGCTGTTACCCAGTCTGCTAGGGACATGATTGATGATATAAATCTTAGGAAAGAAAAACAAATGGATTTATTTGGTCCAGACACAGATATTGAAAAGAAAACAAGAGATTTAATTAAAGCAAGAAATGCTATAAATACACTACAACAAGATTTAGATACTATAAAAATACCAGGGACGGATTTAAAAACAACAGTAGAGACCCCTGAAGTAGCGACCCCTAAAGAAGCCTTAGAAGCTTTTGCACTAGAAATAGAGGCTGAACTAAATGAATTAAATGAACAGTATCTTGATACTAGAAGTGGCACACCAGAATCTAGGGAGCTCAAGTATAGAATTGAAGGTTTAAAAAAGGTTCTTATGAGATTGCGTGGTTCAAAAGGACCGAAGGATAAAGGAAAAGTATTTAATCAAGCAGCCGTTGATGAACTTTTAGCAGCAGTTAAAGCAGAGATGCAATTAGAAGAGGAAATAGCCAACTTCGATAAAGGTAAGAAATGGACAAAGGCAGAAACAGATGCCCACAGAAAAAGGGTTAATGATGTTTTGGATAGGTATAAAAAGGCCTTTGATAACTTACTTATAGAAGAACAAGGTACAGGGGAAACCGTAATGACTTTCCCTGATTTAGAAACTCGTCAGATGGATTTCTACGATATGGTACCTGATTTTGATGCACCTCTTGCAGAAAGTGTTGGAGATATACTAGGACAATTTGCAGCTGTACTTGATCCTGATAATGATAAAGATAGTGTATGGATACCTGAAAATCACCCACACCCCTCACCAACAGAGTTAGAAGCTATATTTGGTAATAAAAGATTATATATAGAAGCAATACCAGGGAAGGGAACAATCTATTCTATAAAAGAAGGTAAAGTAAATTATGTAGTAAACCAAAAAGCTAATGATGAGGCGCTTGCCCAAGTTCTAGGCATGGAGGAAGTAAAGAACGCTAGCCATGATAGGGGCATATTAGTTAAAGACAGAGAAGGAAGGACTATACACTCAGAGAGTACGAGTGCACATAGAGAAAAAGCAGCTATAGATAAACAAAAAGGAAGGTTTAATAGAACAGAAAAGGGTAAAGCTACTTATACAGTTGATGAACAAGCAAGGCACCTTGAGGATATTGCAACAGAAAGAAGAGACGCTCTTATTGATGAAGCCGAATCTGGAGAGCATATAACAAGAGCCATAGATGAATTAGCCAATGCAAAAAGTGAGGAAGCCGTAGCTAGGATGCTAAAAAGATTTGAAACTAATTATCCGGTTTTAAAGGCTTTACATGACAGTGTTAAAGGAAAAAAGGATGCGAGTTCTGTAAGAGCTACAAAAGCTTTACATGACATGCTTCTTCCTATACTTAAGGATGTTTATAAAACTTATTCTGAGGAACTTGGTCAAGATATTGATCCAAAAGTAGTAGTAGCCCTAACAGATATATCAGAAGCTGCTAAGAATCTACAACCAAAACCTAAAACTAAAAAGGTTTCTCCTACTGCAAGAATAACTGGTGAGCTTGAGATGGTTCAAGAAGAACAGGCTAAGAAACTAGGGGCAGTAGCAGTAGGAGAAGAAGGAGCAACAGGGGGCCGTGGAAGTTTAGCCGAAGAAGAAATCGAGGCTGTAGGAGCTATAGCTGGTGCCGGTGATTTTAATATCATTGGAGAGATGGATGAGGGCCAATTTAATCAAGTTACTGTAATAGGTAAACTAGGAACAATTAATCAAGAGGCAGAACCTTGGCAGGTAGCTAGACCTAGAGGAGATGAAACTCAGCAAATAGCTGGTTTAAGCCAAGAAATTTTAGCTACTATGACCGCAGATGAAGCGGCAACTTTCGCAGCTAATCAAATAATGATGGGGGGTACTCCTTTTAATTTCCCTATTGGATTACTAAGGGCATATAAAGAGATAAGGGCGGCCCAACCAAATGCTACATTAAAAATAAGACCTAGGTATATAGTCAAACCTCTTAAAATTAAAGAAGATATACGCCCACCAACTTCTAGAGATCTTGCTTCTCTACAACCAGATATTAGAGAAAATATTATTCAACGCTATAAAAAGGCTCTTATCGAGTCTCCAGAAACAACGCCTGAAGAGGCAAGAAATATGGTTAATGATAAGACATTTATAGTTGATTACATAACTAATAATTTTGATGCGGGTGGTATATGGTATACCTATCCTATTAGTGAAGATCCAGGTTATCATGACGCATTTAAAACAAAGCAACAATTAGATGATATATTTGGCAGAGTTGATACTTCTTTAGTAACGAATAAACCAGTTTTACCACCAAAGACACCCCAGCAAAAAGGTGGACCTTTTCAATTTTTGTCTTTTAATGTACTAGAGTTCTTTAACAAAAACCCAAATTTAGCTATAGCTTCTGGCTTGAAATATCAGGAGTTAGGTTTTGTTATAGAAACAACTGCCTCTCCTGAAGAAGTATTAATAGAATACGATGATAAGGGGTCAAAGATAAAGGGTAAATTAACTCCAGATCAGTATTTTGAAAGATTGGTAGTAGAAGCCCGTAGATCTAAACCAGAATTTAAGGAAAAAAGCGGTTGGACTTTAGTTAGCCCAGATGGTAAAGCTGAGAAAGTTGATATAGTTTCAATGATAAGAGGGGCTAGAGCCATAGTTGCTGCAGAAAAGAACTATGTTCCAGGCGATCTAAAAAGCGTATATCAAGCATTAACTTCTCTATTTGCTCTTGCTGATCGTAATGGCTATGACTTTAAGTTAGGTAATAAGTCTTTATTAAAGGATGAATTTACATTAAAACAACTACTTAATTCTAAAGCTAAAGTATATGTATCTGGTCCTGAAGTTTATACTTTTGGGAGATTGCTTAAATATAACTTACGTAATAAAACCCAGTATGGAGAGATGCTTGGGCAGTCCGCTAAATTAGTTGAAGCTATACAGGATAAAACTAATTTAACCCTGGTTGAGATTTTATCTAAGGTAAATGGTCCTGAAGGTAAGAACTACCCTGATTTTGCTAAGCTTAATGAAGAAGAAGCTGAAAACGCAACAGCGATTGTTCCTAGGATAGAACCATGGGAATTAACAAGCGTTGAAGTAGAAGCAAGAGATTTTAGGAGAGGGGCGGGCCGTGGTGAAACGGGTAAGGAAACAAAAGCAAGGCTAGATTTAGAAGTTAAAAACATTCGAAGGGGGCTTAATCTATTTGCCTTTAAAGACATACTCGATGGGCTTTACCAGATAGCAATTGATAATGGTGTGAATGTAGGTTCATATGAAGTGGGCTATATGGGTGTGGATAAAGAAACATTAGGGGCTGAGGAAAAAATTGAAGATATTGATGTAACAGTAATAAGAGGAACAGCAGGTATGTTTGACGTAAGACCAGAACATACTACATCAGAAGAAATGAGGATGATGAAATCTAAGATGATATCTGATGCACAGGAGGCGGGCATGGAAGTCTCTGATTGGTATGATGTTCCTGCTAAAGACATGATACATAATTCAAAATACTCTTATGTAACAGAATATAAGGGTAGACAGTATTCATCTAGTGGCAAGACTAACCACACGTCAAGAAGCAAAAATAAAAAAGTTGAAGTAACACAAAGTGAGTCCTTTAAAAAACACCTTGGAACAGTAAATGATCAGTTTAATGCCGTGCTTAGGGAATTTAAGTATTTTGGATTGACTAGTGATATACATTTCATGACATTTGAGGATTTTGCTAATCCTTATAGCAAACCAAGTAAGGCACAAGAAACTCTTAATGTGTGGTATGGGGAAGAGATGGCAGATAACCTTGCTAAAGCATATTGGCGTAGGAGGAAAGAGACACCTAATGGGGAGGGCCTTGCTATTAGAGCTGGTAAGAATAGTCCTTGGATAGTTGTAGTAGATACTGGGCCTTTACTTGAGGCAAAGACTAAAAAGAAATTTGCAGTTCCTACTAATGTTCCAATGAAAGCACAGAAATGGAAAGGGGATATTAATATTTGGTCAACAGATAAAAATGGATTTGAGCAACTTAGCAATCTTATGCCTAGAACCTTTGAGTATGAGGGAAGACAATATAAAAGTGTAGAACATGCCTATCAGTCTCTTAAATCGGGGCAGTTTGATGAAGCTACTTACAACAATCCTAGGTGGGGTACAGGATTAACAAAGATTGTAGGTAGGAAGGGAACGGATAAAAAAACTAACATAGTTCTCATGGAAAACATTATGAGGAGTATGTTTGACCAAAACCCAGAAGCTATGGAGTTGCTGAAAAGCACGGGTACTGCTAATTTAACCCATACTCAGGACAAGGGTATATGGAAAGGAAAGTTCCCTGAAATTTTGATGAAGATTAGAGGAAAAGTAGGTGACATTTCTCTACCTTTTAAAGAAAAAGTAGAACTGCCTGGTCAAAGTAGATATAAAGCTAAAGACCAAGCAAAATCTGATAAAGCTAATAAATTTATAGGTGTCGGAGCTATAGGTAGCTCTACTATGAAATATCTTGAGGCTT
>VTLG01002742.1_pt1 | contig 19233 bp, 17 predicted proteins | sample 4694571 | NCBI WGS metagenome assembly VTLG01 (sample SAMN12604809, study PRJNA352737) | marine metagenome | biome: ENVO:00000447; feature: ENVO:00000209|ENVO:00000569|ENVO:01000036; material: ENVO:00002151; isolation source: viral sequences binned using virsorter ...
GTCTGATGTATTTAAGTTAAGTGTTACTGCTCCTGATGCCCCACCACCACTTAAACCTGTTCCTGCTGTTACTGATGTAATATCACCAGCTCCACCACCACCTGAAATACCTAAGGTAGTAGTATGGAATGAAGCAGAGTCATCTGAACCACCATATCCTGGCGTAGAGAATGCGATAAACTTTCTTGTAACATATAATTGTTCAGTATGTTCTACCCAAACAATCTGTCCGTCTCTAAGTCTATCGTGATAAATAGAGTTCATGTCTGATGCTGATGCTACAGTAATCCATCCACCTTGTACATATTGTACTGACGTGAATGAACCTGACGCTCCACTTCTTACATAAATATCACCTGCTGTTGTTGCCATCTATTTCTTTTCCTTTTCTTATGGTGCTGACGCCGAGTCAGGCATTAAATAATATCTTGAGTTATTTGTATTTTCACCTTCTGCAAATATTATACCCCATCTTGAATATCCTTCTACTGCATTTTCAGTGTCGAAGTAATATACACCCGTTCCAATTGTGCCAGGAATTGAGGCGTCTTTTGCATATACATAGTATTCTTTTTCTGTACCTGTTCCATCAGGTGGTACTCCATCATACATACTTCTTGGTTTCCCAAACTGATTTGATGCTGATGGGAATACTACGACTAATCTTTTTGAACCACCACTACTAAAGTTTATATATCCGAAACTTGATAGTCCTGTTGCGTTACTATCTGATAATGTTGTTTTTGAACTACTTCCAAATAGTAACATTGTACCACCAACATATGTTGGACTGAATGTTGTACCAAGTGAACCACTTTGTAGTTTTGCGATTACTGAACCTGCTTCGATATCAACACCATCTGCTCCACTATCACCCATAGATGCTATTGCTGTTTCTTCACTTGCTGCGGAACCACCATCCCAACCGTAAACATATGTTTTTGCTACAGGGTCAAGAAGTGTTATTGTTCTTTTGTATGATGTTGATTTATCAAAGTTATCGTGTACTGATGCTGTATAACTATATGTTACACCCGAACTTATCGTACCCGTTGTTTTAATGACGTATGACGATGAATTTGCGTTTTGTGGTACAAATTGTAAGTTTCCTGCGTTTGGTCCACCAAATGAAGCGGAAAACGGTGTATCGGATTCTGTATCAGATATTGACATACTTACTAATCCTGTTCCACTTGAAATCGACGCAGTCATGTTTGCACCAATCTCACTAAACGTTGCTGTTGGAGCTTGATTTGCAACTACACTTACTGATATACTGTCTGAACCTATATTATTAAATTGGTCTTGATATGATATAGTTGATGTAATTGTATCACCACTACCTGTACTTGAACCACTTATATGTACACCTATTGTTAGGTTACCATTACTGTTTACTGCTATGGCTGCGTTAGATGAAGTAAATGCTTGTACTGCTGCGGAATTATATTGAGGTGAATAAGTAACTCCTAAGTCACCTTGTGTTCCCGTTCTACCATCAGCATTAATTTTTATTTGTGCTCCACTCTCTGCACTCTCTATTATTCTAAATGTACCATTTGTAGTTAAAGTACCATTTGGTGCTGATGCGATTGTTACACTATGTTTAGTAGTACCTACTCTAAATCCATGAGTATCTTTTATAGATGCGGTCATTGGATAAGCAGAACCACTTAAGTTATTTTTTGGTTGTACTAAGTAAGTATCGCCAGATTTATATGCATTTAATTGACCACTTGGGTCTGTAAATGTAAATGAACCATGATTTAGTGAATCACTTTCTGTATCTGTAAAAGATATTGTTGTAATTGTACTACCACTTCTTGCACCATTTGTATTTAAGTTTGCAGATGTGTTACTGAAACTTGGTACAGGTGCGTTATTAATAACAACTGCTATATCTTGATTTACAAATTGTTTAGTTGTTTCAAATCCATTTTCTGATGCGGTTAATTCTACTGAAATTGTACTTCCACTTGCATATGCTGAACCACTTAGGTTACTTGCTAATCTTAAAGTTGCACTTGAACCTGTTGTAGATGATAATGAAATTAAATTTCCTGTTGATTTAACTTCCCATCTTTGAGATACTCCTGATGACCATAATGCACTTGTTCCTGTTCTACCATTTGAACTAATTTTTATTTCTGCACTACTTGTTGCGGATTCTATGATATATAAATTATCCCAATTGTCAGTTATTGAAGTTGCGGCGTCATCATCGATGTTAATTCTAATTAAACCTGTATCAGATGTTGAGTTAAATGCGTCTTTTACTGTTACTTGATAAAAATATCTATTTGCTACATCAGAATTTAGATAAACTCCATTCTTTCTTGTTACTGCACCTGCAGAACTACATTGGAATGGGTCTGAGTGTGGGTCATATAATGAATTACCACCTAAAGATGATGTAATATTTGAACCACCATCTAAATTTGCTTCTTTTAGTGTAAAATTACTAAATGTTATTGTATCACCTGTTGGGTCTGTTGCAGTTATTGAACCTACACTTGCACCATCTGTCGTATTTTCATTGATACTTCCTAATGTTTGGTCATTTACAGTTGGACCAACGTTATCAACTACTGCTACTTGGAATGGTAAGTAAGTAATTGATTCAGTATCATCACCACTTCCATAATGTTCATCACTTGCTGTTAAAACGAATTCATATTTTGGGGTAACTTCATAATCTAATGAAGAAGTTATCTGATTTAGTTGAACATATGTACTTGCTTTAGTAAATGAAAAACTTGAACTTACAAATGCTGAACCACTTCCAATTGTTATAGTGTCACTTTCTGCGTCAGTGAAATAAACTCTAACTTTATTATTAGCTGCTACAGAATTTTCATTTAGTGATTGTGTAAACGTTGTCACTATTGAACCACCTACTGATGTTTGTCTCCATTTAGGAGCGGTATTAGGAGTTACCCTTATGTATATTGTTTTAGAACCAACACCTGCGAATGTATCTACGGCTTCTATAGGAAATGCGTGAGAACCACTACCTGGCGTATTATCAGTGTTCATTGATGATGTTGATTTAGTATTTAGAGTTATTTTTCCATTACTTGCTATCTTAAAGAAGTTATCTGAGTAAGAACTTGCTGCTTGGAATGTAATACTTTGTCCTTCTGCGTCTGTTGCTGTTGCTGTTCCGATTTCAGAACCACTTGCTACGAATTCACCGATTGTAAATCCATTTGTTGTGATTGATGGTACTGTATTTGGGAAAAATACCTTTTCTATAAATTGTGTTAACGAACCACTTGTTCCTGCGTTAGTATTGTAAACTCCTGCAGGTAGACTTGTGTTAGATATTACTCTATTTCCGTTAAAAATTGAAAATCCTGTTGTAAACGATGAAGTTGCTACAGACATTGAACTTGTTTGGGAAGTTTGTACATGACCTATCACAAATGATGCTGTATCTGCGTTTATTGAGTGAGATGAACTAACTTCTGTTGTAATTTCATGAGACGCGGACACTGCGAATAGTGCGTATGATGCAGTTGCTACTGTCATTGACGAAGTTTGATTGTTTGAAATCGCAGAACCCGTAAATGTGTTTAGTGCCGTAATACTTGTGTTTGCAGAACCCGTAAAATTATTTAATGCTGTTATGTCAGTTGAACCACCACCTGTTCCAAATCCAAACGATGCTGCTGACCTTGAAACTTCCGTTGGGAAGTCAGTAATACTTGAAGTTACTATTGGTAATATTTGATTTGAACTTGAAACAATCCCTGCTCCTAAACCTACAATCGCATTTGCTGATAATGAACCTGATATATCATCTGCTATCTGTGCTGATGATGAAATACTTCCTAATTGTGCTGAAGATGAGATTAATCCACTTGGTAATTGTAGTGAACCTGTATTTACTGTTACCGTAACTGCGTTACCTGCGTTAGTTGCTGTAACTGCGTTACCTACAAAGTCAAAACTACGAACTATTTTACTTAATGGAGTTCCTTCATCTGATGCTGTTATGTTTAATCCTGCTCCACCACCACCGCCACCTGCGAGTGTTGATAAATCTACTGTATTTCCATTTGAAATACTTAGTGCGTTTGTACCATCATTAAATGATAGTGTCTGTTCTGACCCTGTATTGTCTGTTGCACCTTCTAAAGTAGTTAATCTTGTACCAATTGATGATGATACGGATGGAAATGTTGTTTGTCTAAATGCGTTATTTGCGGTTATGGAGTTTTTTTGGAATGCAGATATAGTAGTTGGTTTATTACTAATAGTATTATAGTTTATTTGTCCTGATGAGGACACTATTCCACTCGGTAATTGTACAGATGATGATAAAATCCCACTTGGCAATTGAGCCGAGGAAGATATTACTCCATTTGTTGATATTAAATTACCTGTGAACGAACCACTAAATGAACCTGTGTAGTCAAATGACATTTATATCTCCAATAATTAACGTTTACGTTATATAAATATTGTTTTATTTTTCTAAATCGTTATTCAAAAGAAAATAACAGTTTAAGAACGTTATCTAACGACTCATGTCTGTGATTATCTTTTAGGTTTACACTATAAACAAACTCTGAATCTTTTAGTTTATGAACTTCATGAACAGCAGAGTCATTTGTAAATTTTAAATCAATTTGTTGTGGGTCGCCACACAACATCATTCTTGAGTTTTTACCTAAACGACCTAAAACCATTGCTAACTGTTGTTTATTTAGATTTTGGAACTCATCTACTATAACTATTGAACTATCAAAAGTTCTTCCTCGAAAGTGTGATAAAGATACCAATTCTATATCTTGATTCTTTTCCATCTTTTCTAATATAATAGGTTTATTGTAAACTTTTCTCATATTAGACCTAATTGGAACTAACCATGGTTCCATTTTTTCATCTAATGAGCCAGGAAGGAATCCATTATCTTCATTTGATATAGTTGGTCTTGTAATTACTATTTTATTTACTTCTCGTTTAAAAAAACAATCTAATGATATCTGTACTGCTAATAGTGTTTTACCACTTCCTGCTTTTCCTAATATAAAATTAAATGGATGATTTCTTATTTCTGATTTTGCGAGTTTCTGTTCTTCTGAAAGAGTTATATTATATTTAACTGCTCCCTTTGGTACCCTTTTATTCGTATTTTCTGGCATGCACTATCCTTATTAATGAATAATAACTTACATAACTCTTTAATATAAGTAGTATAGGGCATAAAAAAAGGGTAACCGAAGTTACCCTTAATTTAATGAGAATTAAATAATTAAATATTATCCAATTACTTCAAGTCCATGTACAAGAACCTTACCATAGAACTCACCTCTCACCATTTGTTTAGCGTAACGTGTCATTACACCTTTTCTTGGCGTGAAGTTAGTTGGGTCATATACAAGAGGAGTCATAATTAACGGAATGTATGGAGCGTAAACTGCACCTGTTTCCAAGAATTGTGAACCTTTGAATCCTAATAGGATTACGTTCTCTTTCATATATGGGTTTTTGTATACTTGGTATCTATTCGCGAAAGAACCTACTTGGCTTACACCAAATGCGAAGTTCATTTCGTTTCCTGTACCATTACTATGGAAGCCTGGAATTGACTCAATGATTGTAGCTACATCAGGAGATACTACCATAAAGTTTGCTCCACCTCTCATAGTCTTCGCGTGGATTTGGTTAGAAACTCTCTGTAACTGAGTACCTAAAGTTTGGAACCATTGTTGTTGAGTATATCTCTCAACTGCTGCGTTAAGACCACTTGATGTGAAACCTGAACCATTCCAAGAATATCCGATTCTTGCTGACCAATGTCCTGTAGTTAATGCATTTTCCAATAACATATCTAAGATTTCTAAGTCGATTTCTTGAGAAATGTATTCAGATAACATTGAAGTTAATTCTGCTTCAGCGTCTACTGAGTGGTATGCATTTAAGTCTTGTGCGAATTCAGGAGTCCATTGTGCTTTTAACTTTCTTGTTTTAGCTACAATTGGAACACTTCTTAATTCAACATTCAACTCAGGAATACCTAAGTCTGCACCTACACCACCGTTTGATGCGAAATCAGATTGCTCGAAGTCACCTCTTGTGATGTCAGTTGGTTGTTTGTGATACTTGATTACTAATTTATCTACTGCAGTATCTGCTGCTGAGATTCTAACAAGTGCGCTAATGTTTGCACCTGATAGTTTAGTAAATGCTGGATAGTGTTCTGCAACACCTGAACCTGATACTTCAAATCCTCTTACACCTTCTTTATCGAATCCTGAGATTGATGAAGTTAATGCAGATACTTTAACGATTAATGCACCGTGTCCTGCTGCTGCAATTGATGCTGAGAATGAAGAATCATAATCATATTCAGTTCCACCTGTATTTAGGTTAACTGATGCTGAGATAAATTTAGTTGCGTCAGATAATGATGCTGCAATATCTAATGCTGATGATGCTACGTCATTGATTGAGTAACCAAATCTACCCGCTCCGTAAAGACCTTCACTTGCTTCACTTGCAGTTTCAGTGATACCGAATACTGAGTCAGTTTGTGAATCTTTACCTGCGCCAGTTTCAAATCCTGGCTGTGCTGTACCGTACTTAAAGTCTAAGTAGAATACAAGACCTGATGGTAAGTTCATAGGTTGTACACTAACGAATTCTTTTGCAGCGATTTCACTGAAAATTCTTCGTACCAATGGTAGAGCTACACCTGCCCACTCTTCAGAGTTTGCTGATGTACCTGTAGAAGATGCTTCTTTTACAAGTTCTCTTGCTTGGTTTTCTAAAAGTGTAGCTATAGAACTTCTCTCAAAGTCAGACTCGATACCTTCTAAAAGGCCAGTCTTTTCCCACTTGGATACAAGTCCTTTTGCCTCTTCAGACATTTGCTTGTTAAATCCAGCGGATTCATTAAGTAAACTTTGTGTGTTCATTTTACTTTTCCTTCTATTTTAAATTATTTTATTAAACCTGCTAACTTCTTAAATCTGTCAGCAACCTCGTTACCTTCTGAGATTATTGATTTTTTAGGAGCTGAACTCTTAGTTGGTTTTGAAGCACTTCCTTCTTTAACCACAGTTTTCTTTTTTCTTGCAACGTTTAAGTTTTCACCTAATGTAGCAAATACAAGTTTAACTTCTCTTAAGTTTCCTGCTCTATCAAAATTCTCGATAACTTTTACTTTTTGTGACTCGTTCAAGTCAAAAGTTCTGAATAATTTGTTAGTATAAAGTAATTTAGCGTTTAACAAGTTAACTTCGTTGATAGTGTTTCTTAAAGACTCGATAGTCTTGTAAGCTTCTTCCAACTCTTCTTCGTTGTTAACACCCATTTCTTCATCCATATCTTCTTCTTCAGATACTTCTTCTTCTTCTGATTCTTCTTCTTCAACCTTATCGTCTGCCATTTCTTTTAGAGTTTCAATGATTTCATCAATGTTTAACTCGTCATCGTTTTCAATGTCAGATGAATCGGATGCGTCATCAGATGGTTCAGCGTTTTCGCCATCACCAATATCAGATGAGTCTAATTCTTCTTTTACTTCTTCTTCCTCGTCAACTTCATTTTCATCAACGTCTTCTTCTTCAGTAAGTGAAGCTTCTAATTCAGCGATTACAGATTCTAAGTCAAGTTCATCTTCTTCGAGTTCATTTTCTTCTACGTTTTCGTCTGCAGGACCTTCTTCTTTTTCTTCGTCATGCATTTCGTCTTCGTGAGAGTCCATTTCATCGTCTACGATGTCTTTTACTTTCTCTTCCTCTTCTGAATCTAATTCTTCTTCTACTTCTTCCTCTTCAGATTTCATTTCTTCATTGGATTCTTCCTCTTCAGATTTCATTTCTTCATTGGATTCTTCTTCCTCTTCAGATTTCATTTCTTCATTGGATTCTTCCTCTTCAGATACTTCAGAATCTTCTTCTTCAGATTTCATCTCTTCATTAGATTCTTCCTCTTCATTATGATACGTTTCATACGTTTCATTTGAGTTTTCCTCTTCTTCAGACATTTCATCTTCTTCTTCTAATTCTTCTGCAATCTTATGAGATAACATTGATTGAAGTTTTGGAGTGAAGGCCTCTTCTAAAGCCATCTTTGCGTTTGCTAATGCAGTTTCTTTTACTGCTTTTGCGTCAGCGATAGCCTCTTTTAATAAATCAGATTTAGCCATACTGTTTCTCCTTAATTAAATTTTTGGATAGTAAGATTATTTGGAATCTTAATAGTGATTTTACTATTATTTAGTGTGAACACACATTGGGGTGTGTTATTTAGTCGGTAATAAATATGGTAGAAGTTTTGAAAACGATAAAGTGTTTACCATTTAATTTTCTTCTCTTAACCGTCTAATGTATTCTTTTCTGATTGCTTGTTGTTTTTGTCTTCTCTTTACAGCTGAGGGTTTTATGAACTCTTGTCTATCTCTAACTTCTTGTAAAACATCTGAATCTTTCATTTGTCTTTTAAAAAATCTAAGTGCTGCTTCGATATTTCCATTCACCACTTTTGCTGCTCTAAAACGGCCAGGTACAATCATGGCCTCTCTTCTTACTTTTTTGAATCTTTTTGACATATATAAAAATTAAAATACCTATCAATTGGATAGGTATCTATAAATATGAAAATAAATTTAATGAAATTATTTATGATGATAAATCATCAACTTTTTCTTTGAACTCAACAAATGCTTTTGCAAATTCTTTTTTTGTCTTAGGGTCTAACTTATTTATGTTCTTAAGTGCTTTCTTATACATGATAGAAAGGTCTACTGATATGTCTTGTAAGATTTCTGCTTTGTCCATTACTTTACCTTACCACTTCTTTGAAGTTCTGTTGCTGCACCGATTACATAACCTAATGCAGTTTTAAGGTCTCTGTTCATATATTTAGCAATCTTTCTAACTGCCATCATTACGATTCTTTTTTCTTCAGTGGAGTATCCTTCATTTACTTCAGTTTCACTTTTGAAAGTTATTTTTTGACCATCAACCTCAACCTCACCATCTTTGTGTAGTTTTTCCATATCATCTTTAGATATGTTTAGTTCGTTAAGTAAATTTTTTAACTTAATCATTTTATTAGGTCCTTTAATTTCATTGACTTAGATTCATTTGTAAATTCTTTTGCGTTTTCTTTATCATCTTTGTCAACTGACTTTACAGGATATTTTTTTCCGTCTACTTCAAATTCATCTTTTCCTTGAGCGATTGCTTTAGCCCTTGCAGCACCGAATTCATTTCCTTCTTTAATTTCATAATACTTTGAAAGTACTTCACCGATTTCATCATAAGTGGACTCCAATCTTTGTTGTAGGGTATGAACTTCTGTTAAAGTCTTTTGGAAAACTTTGAAAGATTCGTTCATAGATTTCATGTGTCTATTTACTGTAACTCTATCAAACCAATCACCTGTCTCTTCAAGTGTTACTTTGTTTGCGTTTTCAACAATACCTTTAATAGCTGTATATGTTTCCATAAGGTCACCATTACGATAAATTGTTTCACCAAATTTTTTATATGCAGATACTGCTTCAAGAAACGCTCTTTTTTCTTCAGAAGTCATTTTCTTTTCTTGTTCTTCTTCACCGATGTTTAATCTTTTGTAAGATTTGGTCGACTCGTTTAATAAATCTTTTAATTTCATACTTTTACCTTCTCTTATGGACTCGTTTTTTTCTTCGTATTCTTCTGCGTTATCACTAGCTGACATACTGAAATCGTCATTCTCTACTAAATCGTTTAACATATCTCCCAATTCCGCCAATCCATCATTGAGTTTATCTGTAAGTTCCATTTGTCTATCTTCATCATCAGAATCATATGCTTTATCTAACTCTTTTTCAAGAAATGCTAAGTTACTTGCACTTCTTTTTAATTTATTTCCGATACCTTTTAATTCACTACCATAATCACTAAAATTATTTTTATCTAATAAGTGTTGAACTGCTTTTTGTGCTTGTTGCCCATCCATCATATTGACTTCTTTAGCTAACATATCAGCGTGGTCTTGTCCATCTTCAGCATCAATTTTACCATCTATTAAATTTTTACGCTTTTCTGCTTTAACTTCTGGCGAATCGGATTTTGGTTCACTTTTTAGTTCTCCACCTTTAGGAGAACCATTATCATCTGAAGTTTTTGCTTTTTCTACTTCACCTTTAGATGGTGGTTCGTGTTTTGCGGGATTTGCATTTTTTACCTGATAAACATTACCTGTTCGTTTATTCTTGACGTAAACATCTTCATTTAGTAAATCTATTAATTTCATTTTTAGTCCCTATCTAAAAACACTCACAATACCCACCAACTTCACAGATGATGTCTCTCATGATGTTTTGTGCTTTATTATATCTATAAGTATCTTGTTTTTTGCTAATTCCTTCATTTATTACACCTTCATTCCTTGGTGACATAAATGCTCCATGTGTTGATGGGTTAGATACAAAGTCCCAACAAATCAATTCAAAGTCTTGTTCTACTGCTACTGTACCGTCTTCACTGATTTGTTTTACAGAACCCATTCCTCTTGATGAAATACCAACTGTACATTTCGCGTTGATTATTTCTTGTAATATTTTTCCTGCTGGAGTGTTAAGGATTTCAACTGTACCCATAACATCATCACCTCTCCAATAAACATCTCTTACAATGTGAGATGTGTTTTTCAATTCAACAACTGATGATTCGGGGTGGTCAAGTTCACCGTACGCTCTATTCTCTTTTACTTCTCTACCCATGTACTTGGTAACTTCTCTTTTTAGAATATCTTTTGGATATACTCTACCATTTTGGTTTTTGGCGTTTGCTCTTTGTAAAACACCCTTTACCATAAATCTACCATATTTGTCCTTAGACTCTTTTAACATAGTAGGAGTTACTTCAAATAACATTGTATCAATTAATAGTTGTTTCATCTAACCTTCCCATGTTTTTTTCTTACGATACAAATCAAAGAATACTCTTGCTAATTCATGTCGAATTAGTTTTCTGATTTGTTGGATATCACTTACTTCCAACTCCTCTTTCAAGGTCATCTTTTTATTTTCATTACATCCACAAGACATATTACGAACTCAATTCTCTTAACTTACGTGCTACTTTTAACATTCTTTCAGAAATCTTTCCAAATCTTTTTGTTGTAGATTTCCAATACTGTTCATTAGATACACCCATTTCGTTTTTTAACTTTGAATTTTGATTTACAATCTTGGTAATTTCCCACATCAATCTGTTAATCTCTTTGATTGAGTTGTTTACTTTTTGATGAGCTTTCATTGACTCATCTTTTTTATAATCACGGTAACTTGCTTCAATCAAGTTTTCTAATTTCTCTTCTAACTTGGATTCAACAGATTCCATCTTTTTGATATTCTTATTTGTCTTCTTTGATTTTTTGTATCCAAGAACTTCTATATGTTCATCGTCCATATCATCTTCTGACTTGGCAAATGCGTAAGGAGTTTTTGGTGGACCTGCTCCACCATCTAAATTACCTGTAACGTTTGCTTCGTCTTTAGTCTCTTCTTCTTCATCTTGTCCAAGTAAGACAGTTTTCTTTTCTTCTAACTCTGTAAATTTTTTATCGAGTTGCTCAAGTAAAAATTTAGACATTATTTTCTCCTTAACTCTTGAAGTAATTGATGATATCTTAAAAGTGCGAGGATTTGATTTTCATTAATTACTTTATTTTTAGTAAGTTCACTAATTAAATTTACAGTTTCATTTAATTTTATTTTAGTAACCTTATCTGAGATTTTAATTGACTTTAGTTCTCTTCTAAGTTTTGCTACTTCTGAAACTACAAACTTTCTTAATTTATCTGAATTATCAATATTATTGATATAATTTTTTAAAATAAGTTTTTGTGATTCACTTAAACCTGAATACTTAGAGTTAAATGAATCTACTAAAAATTTATATGCTAATAGTCTAACTTCTTTTGGTTGTTTAGAATATTCTTCACTTACAACTTCTTCTTTGATTACAACTTTATCTGTAGTTATTGCTTCAAATATCGTATTTTTACAATCTACATATTCTTTAGGAGATACTGACTCTACGTTTTCAAATAATTTGTACGCTGATGCCATTTCTCTATAATTACTAACTCTATATTTAAAAAAGTCTTCTATAATATATGAATCTTTTATAGACTTTATTAAGTTATACTTTTCTCTTCTAAGTACACTTTCATTTAATTTAGCTCTTTCTTTTAAAATAATATTTAAAAACTCTTGAGCTTTATACTGAGAATCAAAGTTTTCTTTTGTAAGTGATTGATATAACTTAAGTTCTCTTGCTAATTGAGAACTTTTTCTAAAGTGGTTTTGTATAATCTTAGTTGCATAGCAAGTGTTATCCGACAAAGTGTCAGAGGCGATTTGTCTGACTAATAACTCAAACAGAATCCCCGTATTCTTAAATTTACTATGTTTTAATTTTCCCATTTTTCTACCTTAATTACTAACAACTACAATATAAATATCTAAAAATAATCTAAATCGTGTCATCTATTAAATTCTTCTCGTCTAACAGTCCACCCTCATCATTACTTTGGGTGTCGTCTTTCAAAGATTCTAAGATAACTTTTTTAGTTTTTCTTTTTAGTTTTGAAAGAGATGCGTCCATCCTTTGTTTTTCTTCATACGCAAGTGGCGACATCTTATTTTTACTATATGTAGAGTTTGCTTTTGGTCTATTTGACTTGTTTCCAAGTGGGTCTCTACCAAACGGGTCATCATCAGTTTTATATGTTCCTGAATGTTTTGGTCTACCCGCTCCTTCGTGTCCACCCTCAGGTGCACCACCCTCTGCTTGTGGGAATCCTGCGTTAGTATCTTCAGCACCATCACCTTGTTCGGATTGTTGTATCGTGGCAAGGTCATGTGGTGTTCCGAATGACTCACCCGATTTAACAGGGTCATTACCTTCGGATTCTATTTGTTCATGTCTAAATCCTAACTTAAGGTCTCTGATAACTTTCGCTTGTTCAGTCTTCCACTCATCATCAGACATATTAAAGATGTTTTTGTATACCCATTCTTGAGATACCATTCTTAAATCTTTCATATCACTTGCGAGTGATACTTTTTCAGACCAAAGATTTGCTTTTTCTTGTTCGTATATAATAGATGGGTTAGTAAGTTCTAATTCAAAGTTAACTAAGTCTGCATTTTCATATCCTTGTGAATATAAATGAACAATTGCTATTTTAGTTAATTCTGAAAGAATAATCTTTTGTAATCTTTCAACAGTTCTTGCGAATCTAATATCTTCTTGTGCAAGAGTTGCTTTACCTTCAACACCTTCTTCGTATCCAATAAATGCTTTTGGAACTTTAAGTGCTGCCATCATTCTGTTTCTTAGGTATTCAATATCATCAATACCACCAAACTCCATTCCTTGTAAAGAATCAATCTCAGTACCACTTTGACCACCTCTTACAGGTAAGTAATAATCTTCTAACATATTCATAAGATTAAACTTCAAATTGTAATCACCTGTATTTTGGTCAAGGTAAGGGACTTTTTTCATTTGGTCAATAATACTTCTCATGTGATTATCAACTTCGTTAGGTGGAATGTTACCTACATCAATTTTAAATATTCTCTTTTCGGGTGCTCTCATAATTCTATGAATCATCATAGCGTCTTCCATAAGAGTTAATTGTTTCCAAGTCTTTCTTGCACCTTCTAATAGTGAACGACCATATGGTAAAAAGTTTGTGTCTGCCATAAGTCTAAAATGTGCTACTTGATAAAATTCAAAGTAGTCATCAGGTCTATTAGCTGCAACACCATGTGCGGCTCCCGCTGCACCTAACTTAAATCTAACCTCATACGGATTCTCAGGATTGAATCCTTCCTCTCTTTCAAGTTCATATGCCGACAGTGGTGAAGCATTAACAATACCCACTCCCTCTTCTATATCTAAATGTAAGAAGTAATCACCATATTTGTTCATACCTCTAATCCAAGACCAAAGGTTAAACTCAATGTTTAATACATCATAGAAAAGGTTGTGTAATATCTTTTTTATATTTTCGTCATTACTCTTGATTCTTAAAACGTCACCCATATCATTTTTAAGGGTACATTCATCTGAGTAAATATCTAATACAGATGCGATGATTGAATCTTTATCCATCGCTTCATAATCTGTATATAATTCTAATTTATTTGAGTGGTAGTTAAACTGATTATTATATGTTTCCCAATGTCTTCGTGTGGTATGTAATCTACCAAATCTATCGTAATAAGAAGAACCTCTAAGGTTACCCTGAGATTGTAATCTCTGAGTGTCAATAGTTTGTGTTCTACCTTTACCGATTCTACGAACTACAACTTGAGTGTTAAATAGTTTTTTTAATCTACCAAATAATGATTTATCTGCCATAATTATGTTTTCTAATTATATTGTATACGTCTACAATCTATAAATATACAAAAAAAATAGTTTATATCCAAATTTTATAGTAACCAAGTTAAATCTTGGTCTTTTCCGTGTATATCTTTCTGTTTCCAAGGGTCATGTCCAAGGTTACGATTACTATAGACGCCTGGTTGGTTCTTCTTAATATGGTTCAATGTTGTTCTTGTTAAATCCATTCCCTGTTGTCTAAGTTTAAGTGCGGTATCTCTTACCCACAAACCTGTTGAGAACGATATAACTAAATCATCATTATACCCTCTTTGTGCTTCTGCACGTGAACCATTCCATATAAATACAAACAATTCGTCTATTAATCTTTTTGAACGAATTATTGGTGTTCTTTCTCTCATATATGTATCTAACTTAGATATAACAAGTGGTCTTGTTCTTGATGTCATAGAAAATCCAGGCACCATATCGTCTTTTCTTTTTAAGTCCCACCCTTTTCTTAAATGAATATCTTCATCAATATATCCAAGTTCTCTATATGAATAATATAGGTTTTGATAATTTCTATCAATAACCTCTTGTATAACTGCCCATCCAATATTTGCGTTTTCAATAACTAACATCGCATTGTTCCATTCACTTGCGATAGATGTTAAAAATGCACCATATTGTTTGGTTTCAATCTTTCCTTTATATTCTGCTACTTGTTCTACATTCTCAACATCAAAAACGTGAAACGCAGAGTAGTCTGTAGAGTCACCTCTTGCAACGTCTGCTACAACTACATAATCTTTTGTATAGTTAGGGTAATCCCATAACCAATAGTTACCATCAAATCCTCTTTTTTCAACAGGGTCTTTTACATGAGTTTGTTCATACCACTGTAATGTTGAACCTTCGACAACGGTATAACCTGATGATATAAAGTCACAATCACATTCTTGTGCTGCTCCCTTTTCACCTAAAAGTTTTGTTTGTTCTTCTCTCCATTGTTTATTTCTTTCAGGATGTACACTCCAATGTAACTCTATTGGATTCCATTGCTCACCACTTGTTCCCTGTAACCAAACTTTGTGAAACCAATTACCAACACCATTTGGAGTTGACAATACAATTGCACCACCACCTGTTGATAACGTAGATTGAGATGCTGTCCAAATTGACTCTACATTATCAATAAACGCTGCTTCATCAATTACCAATAGTGATAATGCTTCAGAACGACCTGCGTCACCTGCTGCAGATGTTGCTTTTATTTGAGAACCGTTTTTAAGTCTTAGTGATAGTTTGTTATCTTCTTCTGTTCCACCTCTTAACCATGATGGTAAGTTTTGGTGCATGAATCTAACTTTTGTTACAAGGTTTTTTGCAACTTCTTGTTTTGTTGCGATTACAAGAACATTTTTGTCTTCGTGAAACAACATTAACCAAAGGGAGTATCCTGCTGATAGTGTTGATATACCTAACTGTCTTGATTTTAGAATAACATTAAATCTGTTTTCTCTAAAATCATCCATTAGGGTTTCTTGAAAGTCGTATAAATTAAAAAGAATTTTTCCTCGGGAAGGATGTTGGATATAACAATACTTTTTGAAAAAGTATACAGGATTTTTAGCACATTTAATGTACTCTTCTTTTATGATTTGTTTTAGAGGTTTGGTCATACATTTACTTTTTATCCTTCTTAAGTCTTATTCTCCAATACAGTCTACCTGTTATGATTGGTTGAAGGTTTTCGTTTACACCAAGTCCCAAACCATAAACATTGTCTGATTTAGATTTGTAGAGAAGGTCACCTGATAAAAAGTTTATTTGTGTTTTATTACCACCAATACTAACACCACCAAAAAACTTTGCTTTGTTTAAATAAATATCATTTGTTATTGTAGTGGTTGGTATCAATACTTGTGAATCAAAGTTTCTACTGAATATCTTGTTTTGTGTAATTGTATCTACGATAGTAATGTAACCTAAAGAATCTAATTTTAAAGTGTCTTTGTAAACGTATTTACTATAATAATCTTTTAGGATTTCAAGAGTATCTATTTTAGATTTTAAAACTACGGTATCTGTTACCGTGTTTGTTACAACACGAGTGGTATACTTTGGAACGTAGACTTTTTTTTCTACTTCCAAAGTATCATATCTCGTTTCAATTTTTGTTACAATTTTTTCCACCTCATTTACATTAGATGGACCACCACAAGTTTTCATTAAAACTAAAATGATGAGAACAAAAATCACAAGAGTTTGTATATTACTTACAAACTTTTTCATATAGAAATTCTCCTATGCCTTTCGGCGTTTACTTTTTAGAACCTCTACCTGAACCCGAACCTGAAGATTTTCTTCCTCGTCCTCTACCTGAACCTGAAGACTTCTTAGCACCGTATCCTTTACCTGAACCTGAACCTGATGATTTCATTTTGGGACTCCCTGCCTTTGATTTACCTGAGGAAGGCTTTCTTCCTTTTCTTTTAGTTCCTTTTGCTGCGTTTACAACATCTTTTGATTGTTTACCAACCTCTTTTACTGCATCTGCAACATCACTAAGTTCTTCTTTTATTCTCTTAGCTCTTCTTTTGACCTCAGACTTAACTTTAGTCGCCTTTTCTTTTACGTCTTCAACAGTGTCTTCAACTTCATCAGGAATATAATCCCCGTCTCTATCATTGATTTTACCTGTTTTGTAAAAGTAATAGTATACTCCCGCTCCCGCGACTAATATACCTAAAATAATTAAGAATGTTACCATAATTTACCTATTTTAAAAATTATTGTTGTTAATATAAATATGAAAAAAAAATTAATTAGTTACTTTTGGTATATCTCTACAATATTCTTCCAATTTTTCCAATATATCAAAATGTGTTTTAGGGTGATTTTGTTCTATTTCAAACATAACTGATTCTATTACACTCTTTTTAATTCTATCCCATGCCTCATATCTTTCTTTTTCATAAAATGTCTTTGCACCCCATAGATGAAAAACATTTTTATTCATTTCTTGAATTATTACGTCTTGACCCATATTGTGCATTTGGTGCATGAATCTAAACGGTGTAGCAATTGAATCCGATAGTGAAACAGTTTTTATATTGTATTGGTCAATATTACTTCCAATTGGTTTAAAGTTTTCTAAGTAAACCATTGCAGGTAATAACCATTGTTCTGCTGTAACTTGTGGTCCGTATTGATGAAGATAACTTAATTCATCTCTTTTTATAACCGTACCTTTATTGTTATTAACAAATTCAAAATACCTTTTTACATATTTCTTACAAAACGGTATATTGTTAAATCCTAATATAGCACAATTAAAAGGTAGTGTATTTGCGAACCCAATCAATTCGTCATCAGACCATTCAAAACCTTTTGGTTTAGAAATTAAAGTAGGAAATGGATATTGTGCTGGAGTTTCAGGGTGAAAAAAGAAAATATCTAAATTCTTATCACCTAAGTTTTCTACCAATGGTAAATGTATTACCATATCCACGTCTACTATTACAAAAGGTTCTGTTTGTACTTCCATAACAGACATTTTAGGCGTTGCCCAAAACATATCGTAGTTTATTTTACTACTATCAAAGTTATCAAGAAGTTCAGTATTGATTTCATCGTAAACTTTTAAAATATCAAACTCATCATATAATTTTTTAGTTTCTGAATCTGTATAAAAAATTACTTTTGAATTTGGATTTAATCGTTTTAACTTTAAAACACTTAAAAATTGTGTGAGTAGTGTAAGGTCGTCCAACTTGTCAGTCTTCTTACACTGATAGGTTTGTATAATGTTCATAACTAATTAACTTTATATTATATAAATATGATTTTATTTTTAATGAATGTAATTACCAAGTTCTACAAGCCCAATATCTTGCTTTATGTCTTGGGCCTGGATTATCACAGTTGTGTCTTGACCTAAATGCTTTTCTTCTTGCAGGGTCAGACTTTTTGATTCTCATGGTTTTTTCACCACCTTTACCTTTGTGACCAAAGTTTACTTTTACTACATTACCTTTTGGGTTCTTGACATAAACTTTAAACTTTTTAACATCACCCTGCATTATCTTACCAAGTTTAACATCACGACCTTGATACTCTGCTTCATTTACAGTAGGATTTAATGCGTAAATATCTTTTTCGTATTCTTTCATAAATTCTATGAACTCTTTTACGTCTTGGTAATTTTCTACATCATATTCTTCTATTGATTCTTTTTTCTTACCCTTTTTACCTTTTGCTTTATATCCACTTGCAAATGCTGCTCTTCTTTGTGCGTCACTTGCAAATCCTTCGTAGATAGATTTAAGATACTTTAAAAACTCTCTATCGTTTTTCATATCTTTAAAATCATCATCTTTAAATACATTCTTGATAAAATCTCTTGCGTCTTTAGAATTTTGTCTGATTAGGTCTAAGTTAGAAAATACACCTTCATCAATACCTTTGATTTTCTTTTGGGTCATCATTACTTTATACCCATCCTTTTTCATATCAGCCATAAACTTTTGAGCCATCTTTTTATCGGCGTAAGCTGCGAATGCAGGTTTGATAGATTTATTACCTTCTCTTTTTCCATATGCAACAAGAAACGCCTCATTTAGTGATTCACCAATTAAAGAATCTACATCAGTATGGATATCTTTCCACTTATTAAATTTTTGATTACGAAGTGTACTATAAAGAGCCATCGTATATTTTTGTGAATTATTATGAATTCTTCTTTTTACTAAGTCAACGGCGCCAGGAATTGGTTTTCCTTTTTGAATTGAATCAACTGCTGCCTTGAATGCTTTGTAATCGTTAAAAGATTCTTCTTTTCTTCTATCTGTGAGAACTTGGAAAATATAATCTTTTGCCT
>VTLG01004516.1_pt1 | contig 19233 bp, 33 predicted proteins | sample 4694571 | NCBI WGS metagenome assembly VTLG01 (sample SAMN12604809, study PRJNA352737) | marine metagenome | biome: ENVO:00000447; feature: ENVO:00000209|ENVO:00000569|ENVO:01000036; material: ENVO:00002151; isolation source: viral sequences binned using virsorter ...
GATGAAAAAATATTAGAAAAATTAAAAGCAAATAAAATAGATAAGCTAGAAGAAAAGCTTGATCATAATATTAGAGGTTATGATCATTTGATTGAGTATAGAGATGATCATAAATGTGGTTTAAGAAGTGATTGGGTTGATGAAAATATACAGATTGTAATTGATCAACACAACATAGAAATTGACAAAGTAAAAAAAATGACTCTAATAGATTTCAGTATGAATGAAATAAAACAGGTTACAGAAACCTGATATATCCACTCCCTCGCAAGAACATTAACCAAACCCACGCAAGAACATGAAACAAATGGATGCCAACTTTAAAGATAAAGAAATTTTAGATATGCCGCCTGACTTAGAAGGCGTTACAAGACCTAAGAAAGATAAAAAAACAAAAAAATTCACATTTTTGGTAAAAGGAGTAGGTATTGGAGTTGCACCAATGAAACTATCCATTAATGCAGAAACTCAAGCAAAAGCCACTCAGTATATAAAAGCTAGATGGAAAAATTGCACGTTAGAAGTTGTCAGATAAAATTTATGTTTCGTATCTCGTATGTAAGGATGATTATGGGGTACAACCAATATATAGTGGGCTAACATTTCAATTTCAAGGTTGGTATTACAATGGAAAAAAGGTTTATCTCAGCAAGATATGTCAAACCAGATCAGAAGCAAGAGAGAAAGCAAAACAACTCAGGAGAGATTGTATGTTGCGGTAATCATGTATTTAGGGTTATAAATGGGAAAAGATATTGGATCAGCAGACCTCCTAATGGTTACGAAGGTAGAAATTGGTATAAATAATGGCTTCTCTTAGATACCATGCTGGCCGCATGGTGTTATATGAAGAGAAACCAACAGTATGGCGAGTAAAAATTAAGACAAAAAAAGGCAAAATAAATTTGCCGTTAACTGCTACTGAGTTAGAACCAGCACTAATAGAAGCAGAATATCTTTATGCAGATGCTAGATGTATGGGAAGAGATCATCCTTTATGTATTGACTGCATACATCACTTAGTTGTTAAGGCTGAATGTGGTTTAGGAATGCCAGAGGGTAGAGCTAGCGGTGGTATGTGGGCTAAAGACTGTGCTTACTTTTGGGAGAAACAGGTTTAGTATCATTAAGCTTATCAATATGATCTCCGGCTTGATTTATAATTTTTATTAATCTAAAATTTTCCATTGCAAAAGCACTTATAAGATCTGGAATATCATCAGGATCTATATAATCAAAAACTTCACGCAATATCATTTCTACTTCAAATTCTTCTTCTAATGAAATAGAAGCCAATACCCAAGGTTCAACCTTACGCCTTTTTTTTGCTTGTTTATTAAACCAGCTAGACCACGGCATTTCTAATTTCATAACAATAGTCTTTACTATAAAGCTAACAGACTAGATATATTTCGCAACAAAGCTATACTTATTACAGTTATCCCCATCACTAAAATGCCAGGTCATTACGGAACAGGAACAAAGAAAAAGAAGAAAAAGAAAGGCGGTAAAAAATAGTTACCGACCAGGAAATAAAGCTTTTTCTAAAACCTCAACTAATTTATCGTCTATTGTATTATCAGACTTCTTTACCATAGCTTTTGCTATATCAAGCAAGAGCTTTTTTAATGCTGATCCCTTTAAAAAAGTAAAAAGGATTGGTTCGATGATTTTTAGCATGATTTAAAATGTAAAAAGAAAGATCGGGAGATTGGTCAGCCAACTGTTAAACTGCCCTGCTTTAATCCCATATCGAGGATCTTATGGCTCTCAGATCTGCTTTGCATAGATCATCAGGCTTCCCGACTTATCTAAATACTACTATAAATTAGAAAAAAAATCTAAAAGCAAAAGTAGTGTGCCAATTAAATTAGTGTCACACTAAAATCCTATTCTTGATTAGTTGGCTTTATAATAAGGATAGCCGATAGAGGTATCGGCTATTTTGCAACTGGAAAATTTAAAAATGATTAAATTCACAAAGCTGGAGATCGACACTATTGTTGATCGTCCAGAAGATTGCATCATGGAACATCTTTGCGATGACCAAGAAGGCAACAGAAACAATTCAGATGATATCTGGATTGAACATCGTCAAGGCCACACTCAAATGTGGGAAAACAAAGTTTACCCCGAAAAGATGTGTGATGATGCTATTAACAATCTTTACTGGCATCTCCAAGAAAAAAAATCTTTACCAGAGAACCTAACAGAACTCGATAAAGAAATTCTTGACAACTGTATTTCATGCGGCACTTGGGATAGAGCATCTGACGTTAGTCCACAATTTTATGGACAAGTCAAACGCGCTGTTCGTAGCATTGCAAAGAAGTTCGATAAGCTAGGAATTAACATTAGTTACCTAGACATCTAATCCATCGCCCTCTTCGGAGGGCATTACATCTTACATTTTACACTTTATTATGGAATTTAATTTCAACGATGGCGGTAGAGCCAAAGCTGGTTACAAAGGACGCACAGGAGACTGTGTTACTAGAGCCGTAGCAATTGCAGCAGAGTTACCATACAAGCAAGTCTATGATCGACTTGCAGAAGGTAACGCTACTCAAAGAGTTACTAAACGCATGAAGAAATCAAGGCGTGGTGTTAGGACTGCTAGAAACGGAATCAATACTAAACGCAAATGGTTTCAAGACTATATGCAAAGTTTAGGATTTAAATCTGTTGCTACGATGGGTATTGGAACTGGTTGCAAAGTCCATCTAAAAGCAGATGAGTTACCTAAGGGTAGAATCATCTGTAATCTAAGCAGACATTATTGCGCTGTTGTAGATGGCGTTATAAACGACACATATGATCCTAGTAGAGGAGAAACAAGATGCGTTTATAGTTACTGGATAAAACAGTAATGTTACAGCCCCCAATGCAGGGGGCTTTTTTTTGTGTTAGTGTATCCGCGTGTGTGGGAGCTTGTGAGTGACTAGTGGAAACTAGGCAACACTAGACATTCGCAAGAACTAAGACCTCTAGCAATAGGGGTCTTTTTTTTTATCTTCTTGGTTTTATCTCTACAACTGCAAGTTCTACTTCTTTAAGCCTATGAAACACCTCTTTCATATCGTCATGCATATTATCAATTTTGTCAGATAGTAATTCTATAGCTGTGGTATTTCGCACAAGGTCATCTCGTGATTGTCTACCTCTATAAGAAACAGATCCAACAGAGACAAAGCAAGCTGTCATCAACGCTCCACCTACTGCTGCAATTACTTCAACCACTTTACTATTCCTCAATATATTACTATTATGACAGAAAAGGCTTATGGCAGTTAAGAAACCTAAAAATCTTTTGCAAACATTGAAAGAAAAAGTCAGCGATAAAGAAGAGCAATTTGAGTATATCTCAATAGCAGTCAGACTTCTGGTAGTTTTTTGGAGCGGCCTTCTGGTTACAAGCAATTATTTACCTAAAATACCAGGTATTACTACTGGAGAAAAACAGGACATAACTTTCCCGGCCAGTTTGTTAGCAACAGCCCTTAGTTCTTTTGGTCTTGAGCAAGCCAAGAAAGGTAGCAAGAAAGAGGACAAAGTTGCACAAAACGAAGGTATGGTTCAGACTATAAGAGTAATAACACCTATCAAAATAGAAGGTGCTGAAGTAATCGACCCTCCAACTAAAAAATGAAAAAGCTTCTTCCGTTTATCTTTGCATTTACAGCAGCGAGTCCAACTTATGCAGACCTCTCGCATAGTATTACGGCCTCTACAAAACTTACTGTAGGTGGCGCAAGTACAACTGCCTCAAGGCTCGGTAATAGCTATAGCGTTAGCGGTTCTGGTGTGGATACAACTTACACACCTACTGGAGGCAGCGCAGTTACTGATGGCATTGGATCATTAACTGTTAGTAGTGGCGTAGGTAGTATTCCAGCATTAGAAGCCACCCAAAAAACTGCTGGCAATAGCTTCACATTTAGTCAGTCATTTAACCAGGCGGATGCCGTACCTACTTCAGCAGTTACAACAGGTGCTGCTCCTAATTTTTCTGATAATGTTGTCAGTATTGCTGGCGGTACAGCAGGGGATCTTGCTGGAACAGTCACATCAGCCGGTGCGGTTACACTAACAGCCGGAGGACACAATACTGAAGCGCTTGGTCAAATAACCTCTACATTAGTAGTGGATTAGGTGAGGTTATGTATAGGTATGCAATTCTGCTAAGTCTTTTTAGCGCACCTGTATATTCTCAAAGTGTGATTCCTAATTTTAACCAAGGTGTGCTTACTCAAAGGTCGGAAACAAAAAGTACTGTGGTGGAGGACATAAAAAGCTTTGAGATAAATAATGGATATCAACTAACTGTTGGTGGAGAAAATGTAAAAAGTTCTACAGGCAATGTAGCTCCGGAAGGATGGACAAAATTAAATACAACAATACAAGGAACAGGCACTACATATGTTTCCCCAAATTTAGATAACAAACCTACATTTAGTATTGTAAATGAAGGTGAGAGCTTTCAATACTATGAAACTCTTGAAGCGCCAGGCATCACGAATTACACCCATATAATTAGGACTACCCAGATAGAAAATGTAACTGACACAACCAGTACGTTTAGCCAATGAAGAGATATTTATGTTTGCTCCTTTTACTTAATAATCCTGTCTTTGCAAATTCTGTGAATACGACCAGCAATTCGTCTGGAAGCGTTGTAAACCAGGCCGTACAAGTCGTGCCTTCTAGGAATTTTAATTACCAGATGAATACTATTCAATGTCAAGGTGCTACCCTTAATATTTCGCCATTTGTCTCTACAACGTATGGTTTTTCCACTCCATATGAAACGCATTTTGATAGACCCATCTACAGTAGAAAAGATATAGAAGGTGACTTTGATGATGAAGGAAATCCAATAGGTGATGGAGATGTTGATTCTGGTTATAGAGGTGAGATACTATATTTTGAGAAAGTAAGAACAGGACAAAAACAATCTAATGTTTCTATTAATGGAGGAATCACAGCTACTTTCTCTATTCCATTAGATCGAGAACCGATAAGACAATGCCGCAAGGCTATGGAAAAACAAAACGAATTATATGAGGCATCACTAGCAGCAAAGCGCCTTAACTATGAAATGAGCCGTGCAAAAACTTGCGTTGATAATTACAAGAATGGGATTAGGTTTAAAGAGGGTACACCTATGGCAAAAATATGCGAAGACGTAGAAATGTTGGAATTTGAGTCACATACCCATAAAATTGAGAAAAAGCAATAAAAATGCCCCTCGAGGATGGCCTGTAAGGGGCTTCTAAAAAAGTCTGCTTATGTTTATACCTTGTTAATTTTGCTTTTCATAGGTTTTTTACCAGAAAACTTAGTACCCTTTTTACCTATAGCTTTTTTAACTTTACCTATAGCTTGTTTAAATAAAGGTTTAAGTATTCTATTAAGTATTGGTGTAAGAGTTGCAGCCGTTGTTGCAACTACTGTTATTGCAAATGTTGTCGATACTGTATTTATGCTTGGAAGATACTTTTCAACTATTGTTGTAGCTTCATATTGAACTACACATTCTTTTGTTTCTTCTACCCATTTAAATCCAACAACCTTTTCTGTACCTTTTGCATTTAGATCTCCTATTCTTGGATTATTTTTTTTTGGATCTGGACAGGGTGGTTTTTCTGGAGGCACATTAGGAACTTCTGGTTGTTCTATGTCAGTTTCTGGTTGATCTACATTTGATGGTGTTTTAGCTTCTTCTACAAGTAATATTTTTTTCTTGTCATATTGTAGAGGTACATAAGACGGAAGAGGGCAAACGAATCTATTACCACTTGGATCATCTATAAATAGTTGATTATTTTTTGTACCATCATTTCTAAAAGTTACACAAGGCGTTGTCAATGCCGGAGGTAGTGTCCTAGTTACATGAATTGTATTTGGTAATGATTGCTCTACAGGTATTTCTATAATTGGTATACGCGGTATTGCTGTAGTTGGTATTGTATTAATCTCAGGCATCTTTATCTACATCTCCTATAGAAATAGACCAATCATCATCTCCAAATTTTCCATTTTCTACAATTTCAATTTTTTTTACTTTTTTATCATATTCCTCGTGATATTTTTTTATATCATTATCTAGCTCTAAATTAAATTTTTTAATACGCAACCAATTAATAAATTTATCAAAATAATATTTTATTAGCTTTTTTAAAAAACTATAAATCATTAATCGTAAGCATCTCTAGGCAAGTAAACTTCTACAAAAGAATTACATTTAGGACAGGAAAGATTAGTTATCATGCTGTATTCTCCAGATTTTAGTGGATAGTCCTCTTCATCTAAACTATGATCACCACCCCAAATTAATTCAGTTTTACAATGCCAACAATCCACTAAAACTTAGGAAGTTCTGTTCTTGGTAATGATGGCCCTGTCATACTTGGAAGATTATCATCAAGAACTTTAGGCATCATATCGCCAACTCCCCCAAGAATTTTATCCATCATTTCTTTTTGAAATTTTTCTGAACGTACTGTTTTGTATGTAAAGAATCCTGTTCCTATAATTCCTAAAGTAAGGATTGTAGTTACGATAGTTAAAACGTCAAGAAATTTTCGCATGATTAAAGAAGCATTTTTAAAAGCACTTACACCAATTACTTTTTTGGTTTTTGCTTTGATTGTGGGCTTAGCTCCACTATACCTGTTGGCTGGGATTCTTGCTCGATCTTCTTCAACAACATCTCCTTCGCCTGTATCCCACCCTCAATCAGTAAAATAGTTTTCGTTTCTTCCTCTAATACCTTTTGAGCTTGATTTCTAGTTTGAACGTGTTTTGCTAATTCTTCTTTCCATTGAACTAACTGTTTTTCAATAATACTTTTCATAATCAAACGATAGTAAGAGTTTCACCTGATCCAACAGTAACAGTAACACCACTGTTTATTGTAATAGGGCCAGCAGACATAGCATTTTTGCCATTAGTAATAGTATAGTTCGTAGTTACAGTTTGATCATTCTCATAAAATACTTCATCAGATCCACCACCTGTAGCACCAGCCGATATGCCTGTAAGATTTGATCCATCAATGGCTGGTAAAGCTCCAGATAAATTAGATGAACTTAATGTTGAAGAAGATGTAAGGTATCCAGCACCATTTGTTATAGCATTGTTATTTAGAGATATGTTTGCTGACCCATCAAAGCTAACCCCTGCAATAGTCCTTGCTGTAGCAAGTTTAGTTGCTGTAGCAGCATTGCCAGAAGTATTTTGATTTCCAGAGGTGTTTACGCCAGGAAGATTTATGTTTCCTGTTCCATCAAACGACACTCCACCAATATTTCGTGCAGTTTCAAGGGCTGTAGCTGTTGCTGCATTTCCTGTAGTGTCCTGATTAAGTGTTCCTACAACAAAATCTATTGTGCCATCGCCATCTTGGTACGTTACTGTTATGCCTGTCTCAGTATTGCCAGTGAGCATACCTCCAACAATATCTTGAACTTGCTCATTAGTCAGAGTCGCAGTTATATACCCTGCTCCATTAGTAAGTTGATTATTATTGGTGACATTAGTAGCAGAAGCAGCAATTCCGTCTAATTTATTTTTTAAGGTTGTCGTAAAGTTTTCATCTGTTTGACTTGCAACTACAAAATCAAGAGTTCCATCTGAATCTTGATAAGTTACTGTAATCCCTGTTTCAGTGTTGCCAGTTACCATGCCACCGACAAAATCCTCAACTTGTTCTTCAGTAAGAGTTGCGGTTATGTAACCAGCACCATTGGTAATCGCATTATTGTTTAAAGAAATATTAGCTGTACCGTCAAACGAAACCCCTGCAATGGTTCTTGCCGTTTCTAAAGCTGTGGCTGTAGCTGCATTTCCTGTGCAAGATCCTGATGATCCAGAAGCGTTACCAGTTACGTTTCCAGTTAATGCACCAGCAAAACCTGTGGCTGTTAGAACTCCTGATGAAGAATTAAAAGTTAAATTAGTTCCTGATTTTGGAGCGAGATTACCTGTCGCAGCAGTCGCAAATAAGACATTGCAAGAAGTATCAGAAGATTCATCTGCAACTGTTACTGTAGTTGCTATCGCTGCTGTTCCTGTCGTGTCTTGGTTAAGAGTTGCTACTCTAGCTGCTGCAAGCGTTCCTGATCCAATATTAGAAGCGTTTGTAGTGTCTGTGGTAGCTGAAGATGCAAGGCCAAGCATGGTTCTTACTGCACTTGGAGCTATTTCTTCTATAATTCCAGCACCACTACTATCTCTACCTAATAGTCTGTCTGTTGCTGATACATTTTGAATTTTTGCATAAGTAACAGCATCATTATCAATAGTAAAAGTTGCACCGCTATTACTGACAGTTATATCTCCTTTATCTCCATCATCAATACCACCACCCGATATTTCAGCTACAGAATTATCATCTTTTTTTGTAAATAATTTACCATTATCGGTTCTTATCGCTACTTCTCCGACAACTAAATCACTAGCACTTGGATCGCTGCCACTTGCGTTTTTTAATTTTATTGTGACCGCCATTTGTGTTACCTCCTAGTGTTTAATTTACCTCCTATCAATAAGTTCCCCCATTAACATCGAAACCAGAAGTAGAACCATCTTCAAGGAATGTGACTAGGTCACTAAGTGCAACTTGTTTCATTGTGCCGTTGTCGTTCATCACCATACGATCTGCTGTTGCAAGAGTGGTTGATGTTGCAGATGTGCCGCCATCCATGATATTCAACTCAGTAGTCGTGACAGTTGCACCATCCAAGATTGCCACTTCAGTTGAGGTCAAAGCAGCCAACGCAGCGGAAGCACCTGACTGACAGCCAGATAGATTATCAAGATCAGCGTCATAAGCTTGAACATTTGTGCCTATTGCAAGACCTAAAGCTGTCCTTGCTGCTGATGCTGTGGTTGCACCTGTTCCACCATCAGAAATTGCCAGAGTTCCAGTAATTGAACTTGCTGCAAGATCAACAGCTATTTCAGATGACTCAATTACTAAACCACCATTTGATTTAAGATCAACAGATAAAGTGTTTCCAGACTTTGAAAGGCCATCTGATGCCGTGATCTGCCCTGCGCCTGAGAATTGTACGAAAGTAAGGTTATTAGTACCTACAACCGCTGATCCTTTGTCCGAACTACAAACAAAACCATTGTCTGCATTGACTGTACCTTTCTCGACAAAAGTGAACATACCCGCTGCATCAGCCCCAGCAGCTAAGTCATCAGCCCTTGCTGGTGATGACCCGACTATGTAGATACCATTCTCGGACGCACTAGACTGGTCTTTGACCAATACTCTGTCATTTGTTGAAAGAGAGACACCATCTAAAGTGTCTCCATTATTTAAGGCAGTAGATATTGTTATATTCGCTGTAGTTGCTGCAATACAACTGTCTTTTATATCTAAGCCTTGTGCAACTCCATCAACATAACCTTTGTTTGCCGCATCAGCATCAGCAGTTGGATCAGCTAAATTTGTAATCTTTTGACTATTTAGACTAACAGCACCATCAGGAGCAGTAAATTCATTCAACTTTAACAAGTCTGCCGCAACTAAGGCACGAAAAGTAGGGGCTGCTGCTGAACCACTCGCTGGGCCAACTAAAATAGTGTTTGCAGTTCTTGTATCTGTCTTATTAAAAAATGCTCCAGCACCACCAACAGTAATAATTGAACTTGCAGAAGGTGGGGTAGAGCCATTATCACCAAAACCATAATATAATTTTAAATCTGCTTCATTAAAAGCTAATTCAGATGGAGACAAACTAGATGGCGCACCAGCACTTCCGGAGGCTGCTCTTTTTTTAATTCTTATAGTGTTAGACATGGCCTAAAAATTTCCTCCATTGACGAGTGTTAGTTTGGTCGTAGTTGCGTCTAATTTAACTTTGTTAGAAGTTGAATCATAGTACATAACTGAATCGTTTACTTTATCAGTATGTTCTAAAGTTAAATCAAAACCAGGCCCTTGTGGCCCAACTGTAGTTATTTCTACAGTTGTAACATCAGAGACTTGTGATACTTCAACTTTATTTGGAGTACTCATTCAGTATAGCCCTCCGTTACATTAAGGTTTCCTTTTATATAATAGTATTCATCGCCGCTAGGTTCGGTTAATTTTACATCATATTTCAAAGTTCCAACAAGAAAATTATCTGTTTGAACATCAGTTAATTTAATATCAATAATCCCAGCACCTCTATTTGTATATGTAACATCCCAATCTGCAAACTTGATTTTTCTATTTTCATCCCAAACTTGAGCAGCAACAGTATATCCATTTAAACTTAATGCATTACCATTTCCATCTTTAAATGTAAGAGTCAAAGGAAAATCTGCTCTTTTAACAACATCAAAATTTTTTTTAGCTGGTATTATTGCCATTAGCTATATGGTGATGTACCAAGTATATCAGTTTTCCATTGTGCTTTTAATGCTGCTTCGTCTGAAGCTGCTGCAATCCCAGAATCAGCAGGGGCATCTCTTAATGCTTGTTTTTTAGCAACAATATCAGTTGTACTAGCACCAGTTTCTAATGCTTTTTGAAATTCAATATCAAGTGCAGCAAGTTTTGGAGTTCTTGCCTCTCTTATATTTGTTTTGTGAATTTCTCTAGCTTTCGCCATGTCAATTCCAAATCCCATGTTTTACTCCGTGTAAGTCCAAGCATTTCTGAAACTCCTGTCCGTAGGAATTGCAGATTTATTAACAGTATAAACTGTCTTTCCTGATGGACAATCTTTATCTTTTATTTGTTCTAAAGTTAGACCGCAGTTATCTGTAGGTATAACAATAGAAATACCTCCTTCATCATTGTTGTAAATAAACCGATAATCTGAATTTGCCATAGTTTTTTTCTTTTAGTATATCTTAAGTTGACCAAAAACCACAGTAACCCTGAGCAGGGTCATATTCAGTTGTGCTTCCTCCGTTACATATAAATTTACATTGCGAAGTTGTTTTTAATTGAATAGTATCGCCACTAGAACTTCTTGCATCTACATTTAAAGAAACTGAGGTATGGTCACTGTCATAGCTAGTAGCCGTAGATGTAACCATATAATTTGCGTTGGCTAAATTACTTGCAAAATTTACTGTAAAAACTCCAGTTGCATCATCTGTCATAGAACTTACATTATGATGACTTACAACTGATACTCCAGAGACCGCTTGAAAAGTAACCCAAGCTCTAGCTCTGCCAACAGCTATTTCATCTGGTGTTGAACCGTGATTACCGCTAGTATTTTGAATTGTGTTGACTTTAAGTGTTGACATAATTAGTTAGGCGACAAAGGCAATCATTCCATTATCTGGATCGTTTTTATTGTCACTAGCTCCTCTAGTAACAAATCTATAAGACCCAGTATTTTGTGACACTCTGCAATTTACTCTTATTTGACTTGAAGTATTATCGCTTCCTGTAAGTTGACAATAATTAGTATCAGCAAAAGCAACGGTAAAATTAACCGTATAATCTCCTTCTCCATTATCAACAGCCGAAGAAATATTACCTCCAACCGCTGAACTTGCTACATTCCCAGAGCCATCAAATTTACACCAAGCCCTAATAAGAAATCCATTTGCTGTTCCAGAACTATTTTGAAAAGCGGGAACAGTAGAACTTGATGCACTTTTTACAGTGGTACATGAACTAATTGTGGCGACTGAAAGTGTACTCATGGTTTTGGATTTGCGTCTTTAACTGCTTTGATGTGGGTAGCCCATATGCCAGATGTTGTGACAGTTCCAGCTACTATATCCTTATATAACATATCCAACTGATCTCCTATGGTAGCGTAAGTAGTCGAACCATCAGTAGTTCTATCCGTTTGGTATTTTATCGCAGCAGCTTCAGCATCTAACGTAACTCTTGCAGCATCTACTTTGGTTTGATCTATTGTTACTTTATTGCCATTTGCATCAAAACAACCTTCGGCAGAATCTATTGCTGTAACAACACCAGCGTAAGCTTTAAAAATAGCTTTGTTATCAAAACTCATGCTGAAACCTCAATCAAAGTAATAGACGATGTACCTCTTGGCTGATTTGAATTATTACTATCACTTGAACCTTGATTAAGATAAAAAGTATTATCTGAAGATACTGTATCAAAAAACTTAACAAAATATGTATATGCACCTGCGCTACCCGGTGTATCTACAAACTGTGTACCTATAGAAAACCCATTCAAAGCAGAAATAGATGTTGTTGGCCCTTGTAACCCCATTGTTCTTCTATCTCTACTTCCATCAGCATCGCCAATAAATATTTCAGTGCCGCCACTAACATTATCTGTACCAGAATTTCGCATCAAACTAAAAGCTGAACCGTTATAACTTGCACTTACCAATAGTGTCATATTAACAAGAACTAAAACCTTGCTTGAATCTGTTTTTGTTGTTATTGTTTGAAACATTCCTGTTGGTACAGTCCCACTCGAACCTATAGATGCTTCAAATGCACTTGTTTTTACTTTTTGTAATACTTGTACTATTCCACCACCACCACCAGATGCAACACCAGCGGTTGGAATAATACTGTCAACTTTTAATTGGCTCATAATTTAAACGACTGTCCAAGTTTCACCAGTACCAACTGTAACTGTTACACCTGATTGTATAGTAATCGGGCCAAAGCTGCCAGCATTTTGTCCATTTGTAATTGTGTAATCTTGTGTAACAGTTTGATCATTTTCCCAAAAGATATTATCTGAGCCTCCCCCTGCTGCCCCTGCTCCAGCAGCGGCCCAGCTTAAAACTCCAGAAGCATTTGACACAAGAGCATAACCAGAAACAGCAGCATCAGTAGCTGGTAGTGTCCAAGTAAGGCTAGTAGAAACTGTTGCTGGTGCTTGAAATCCTACATAATGACTACTATCAGAGTCAGCAAACCTAAGATCATTTTGTGCTTGGAGCGTTAATCCATTACCATCAAATATCATCTGCTCTGTGCCAGATGAAGCAAAACCCATAATGTTTGCTGACTTTCTAAATAAACCTAAATCTGTGTCTGTATCAAAACTTAATGCTGGCGCAGAAGCACTATTCGAGTCATCAATTAAAAGCTGACCTGTCATTGTACCGCCAGATTTAGATAATAAACCTAAATTAGCCTGATCTATATTTCCTATTGTTGTGAAAGCACCATTAGTTGAGTTTCTTACTTTTAAATCTTTAGAAGTTGTATTAAGAAAAGTCATGCCAGCTACGCAAGCACTAGAAGCTAAATCAGAATCAGCAGAACTTGAATTACTAGACTGTAAAGCTAAAAAACACGCCTCAATATCTTGTCTTACTGTCTGACCAGCGGCATTTTCGATATTAAAATTACTAACGATACTCATAATTCAATAGTAGTTTTTTTCATTTTACCCTCCTTTACCAAAACCAACAGCACTATAGGTAAAGTTCCTATCAATACTAGCATTACTTGAGTTTTTAAAATGAACTGTAAAACCAGTTCCGGATATACTACTAAGTTCAAAGTAATCACCTGTAGCCATATTTTGTGGAGAAACAACAACAGAAGGTAAAAAACTATTTAAATTGCCTAAAGCTGAAGTACCCACAAAAAATGGTGCTGTAAATGTTACTGCTTTTGCCCCTGCCCCTGATGCTATTACTGATGATTGTTCTGTTCTAGATGGCATTTCTGCTGAATATCCTAATTGTTGTATTAGCATATTTTGTGCTGGGTCTGTTGTTTCAAGTGTTGCTCTAAATTGAAATCCTCTTCCTTTAAATGTTCCATTTGCAAAATCATTAAAATCTGTATATGTCGGTGATCCGCTAGGATCATCAGTTGTAGTACGAACAGCTAATTTTGCATTAGCTTCGTCTGCTGCATCGCCATCCCAATCAATCCAAGTATCTACAAAACCAGTTCTACTATCAAACAAATTTGAAGGATAATAACCAGCACCTTGAAAATGCCTTTTTAATACAAGTGAGAATGTACCTCCAAGATCTAATGTGGTTGCAAAATCATACGTTCCTGTTGCTTTTGTTGCTGGACTTGTAATTGATATATTCGTTAAAATTAATCCACCCTTTGTTGAATCATATTGGGTATTGTTAAATAAACTACTAGTTGTGTTATTAAAGGGAGGAGAATCTGTGTCTTCTCTATCAGTTTTTACAGTAATAGAATCAAGAATATCAACAATAGATAAAGCTACACTAGCTGCATTAGCACTAAACCTACCCCCATCATCTTGAAATTTAAGAAGATAAGTACCAGCTAATGCTGGTACTATAGCTTCTGTGGCATTACCAGCGACAGCTTCAATAACATCTTGCGCAGCTTGGAATGTTGCAGAATTTCCAGTTTGATTAGTGTGCCTTATATAGACTCTACCTCCATGTAGAACATCAATCGCTGTAGCCTGTGTAAACCTTAATCTTGCAAATTGTTCATTAATAGGCTCAATAGTTAAACCTGACACATTTTCTGGAAGTGCTGTTTTACCTTGAGCTATAAATGTTTTTTCTGTAAAATTAGATGATAAAACTAATGCAGCATTATATGAAAATACTTGAAATGTATAAGTACCTTTTACAGTATCTAATAACTCAAAATCACTACTAAATACGACTTGAGAAACGTAGTTACCATTTTCTAGTTTGTAATTAACTAAATACTGGGTTACACCTTGAACTGGTTGCCAATCAACAATTAATTTACTTCTAGCAATATTATTTATTACAACTGTTTTTTCTGTAACTGTAAGGTTACTTGGTGGTAGAGCAGGGGCATTTAATATTGATATAGTTCTTGTCGGTAAAGGAGTTCCGTTTTCAATAAAATCATATTTTCCTGATAAATAAGTAATTGCAGTAATTTGATAATTAATTTCATCTTTTTCCTCAACTTGAATTACTCTAAATTGTTGAGTTTGTAATGTTGTACTAGATATTAAATATGGAGAATTAACATTTGGAGCAGAAGAAAAAGCAGAATCGACTGTTATAACTGCTCCTGTAATATCTATAATTGTTTTATTTTCAACACTTCCATCATTTAAAATTACACTAATAGTTGGGTTGTCGTTTAAAACTGGCAAAGTTGTTTGTGCTTCTGCATCAATAGTGATAGCAGTTGTTGTTGCAGATACAATACGACCACCTCTTCTAGCCCCTGCGCGAACAGGATCATTTACCTCTATAACAGAACCTGGCCTTACAACAACTCCAGCATCTATAGAAGTATTAAAAGTAATAACTTCAGATTGCTCTTCTTCAGCAAACATCATTGCTCTTCCGAGTCTGGCTGCTTGATTACGAGAAGTACAAGCAAATGCTTTTACTTTTTTAATTTGAGTGCCTAGTTTTTGTCTTCTTGTAACATCAGCAGTACTATCACTATCTCCAACAACCTCAAAATCAACTTCCTTTGAATCCATATTGAAATAACTAACAGAAAATATTGAATGTCTTTGCTTCAAACTACTTCCTGAGTAGCTAAATCCATCTTCACTTACGTTAGACAAATTAAATATATAAGTAGGTGTTAAGGGCTTGTCTTGAGATATGGTTACGCTTCCAGCAGACCATATAGGCATACATCTCATAACTCCAGCAAGATCGTTTATAGCATCAAACGCTTCTTTAGGACTTTGAATATTAACATTACAACTAAATCTTGCTTCTGTTGTACCAGACCCTGTTCCATCATCAACAAGCTCATTTGAATACTTACTGGCAGCTACAAAACTAAATAAATCTAAATTAGAATCAGACATATGATCACCAAAACCATATCTGCTGTTTGTTAAAAGATCCAAAAGGCACATCGCAGGGCAATTTGTGTAAACAGCAGCGCCCATTGTTCCATTAAATATATATCCACTTGGATAAATAATTCTTCCTGTCTGTAAATCTACGCTAGGAGTTCCAGAATTAGAAGCACCAGCGCCGGGTATTCTTACTTTAATTCCTCTAATACGATATTTTCTTGTAGGAATTCTATTAAATTGTTTACTATCTAAACGAAGTGCAACATATGCACTATTTAAGTAAGTAGAAGCATTGTCAATTACTTCTTGAAAACTTGTAAATTGAAAAGAATTTACTCTAGCTGAGTCTGTACTATCCGCAGTTACTCTAACCACTCTAATATCAACTGTTGTATATCCACTCGTAAGTTCTATTCGGTGATCTCTAGCATATGCATCTGCTGTTCTTCCCGAAACAGAAGTAACAATTTTATCTACATAACCTCCAGAATCATGTTGTAATTGTATTTTGTATTCAACAGTATCCCCTCTAATATCTCCATCATCTTCAGCAACTTGTATCTGAGGCCAAGTTAAAGTAACAATTACAGCATCAACATTAGTATTAGAAATTTGTCTAGTTACAGGGGCTGAAGTTGTTACAGTTACGGCAACTGATGTAGGTGATCTACTCTCATCAATATTTGGTATGCCGCTCATGGCAGTTTGGTTTGAAGTACCAAACTTAGATTTAAAAGTTACATCCTTAAAGTTAAATTTACTGTCAGCCGGATTAGCACTTGTTGCATCAGCAGCAAGTATTGGCGTATCGTCAAGGAATACGTCTTTAAGGCTTGCGTTTTGATATGCAGTAGTTCCTTTAGTTAAACCTTCTTTTGAAGCACTTGCAAAACCCTCTATTTCTCCCTCAGAGATAAGATCTTGAATAGTTGCAAAACTTCTACTATGTAGGGTGTCAGGCGCACGATATGGAGGTGGGGGTGGTTTAGGGCCACCGCCAGAACCTTGAATTAATTTAATATCATCCGTCATGCTTCTACCTGATTAGTATCAATGGCAGCAGAAATCACGACCGACCCGGTTATAATTTCTCCATATACAATCGGAACTGGAGTTCCGGCACGACTTGTATTTTGCACCCCACTAAAGTTAAAAGATAATTTTGGATCTTCTTCAGATTCAAATTTTTGTGGTTCTGGAGTTGGAAATAATAATTGACTTACACCTCCAAGAACAAGAGCAAAACCAATTTTTTTTGTGAAAGCAAATAATCCAGTATTTTTAGCAAAAGCTGATCCAAAGAAACCAGCACCTCCAGCAAAAGCAAAACCAATTAAAACAGCACCTAACAATATTTGACCTAATCCTCTTCCAGCACCAGATATGACAGGGATAAAATGAATATCTTCTTGACCTATTGGATAAGCTAATTCAGAATGTCCGATAGAATAATTTCCTATTTTTACCTGATAATATTTTGGATTCATATATGCTTCTAATTGTGGAAAATTATGAATTAAAAAACTTACAGCTTGAGAAACATTTACAACTTGCACCTCAAACTCTTTATGCCCAATAAATTCTGCTAGTTTTCCATATAGTTTTATTTTACGCAACATAACGCAACCTCTTTCCTGTACATTTTAACAACCATTCAGAATAAGACTCTCTACAACTTAGTCTATCTGTTAAATGATGTAAAACATCTCCATCTATAAAAATAGCGACATGGTTTAATCCCACTCCAAGTATAGACATAAATAATAAATCACCATTTTGCAATTTTTCATTTGGATCTAATGTCTTAAAACCAGTAGCTTCTGCACATCTTTCAAACATAGGATTTTTTAAAAATTCTTCTGGAGTTGAGGGTCTTTCCCAATCTCTAAGTGTTATTCCTAATTCTTCTTTATACCAATCTCTCACTAAAGCCCAACAATCAGTTATCCCCCAAACCCATTGTCTACCTAAAATTGGTGGTTTATATCCGCATGGTTCACAATATCCCCATTGTTCTGTTTTTGGATTAACAATATACCACGGAAGGTTACTTTGCTCGCAACTAATTTTATCTGCCTGACTAGGTGTAGGTGGTGTTACAGGATGACTATGAACAACTGCTGTTATCTCTCCAGTATTGTCTGCTTTTACATAATCCTCTGGATCAATAATAAAACATTGATGATCTGTCATTGAAAGATTACGACACGGATAATATCTTTCTTTTCCTCGAATATTTAACAATAAACCACAAGACTCTTTAGGATCTTGGTCTTTCGCATGAAGTAATGCTTTATCTTTCCAAGTCATCCGACAAACGTACCTATAGAAGGAAACTCAGCCCTTGTACATTGTCTTTTTGGACAAGTGATTGAAACTAAATCCAGAACTGAAGCTAATTCAAATTCTACTATTTCTCTTGTTTCTGTTGCTTTGCGATCTATAGAATATTCTTGTGGAAATTCTGCTGTCGGATCTGGAGTTCCATAAGGATTAGTATTTCCAGAAAAATTAACTGCGTCTAAAAATTTTGCTAATGTTCGTATTCTTGTAACAGTAGCTCCTGTTAAATCATTTCCTGTGGTTGTCTCATTTACTGTTAAAAGTATTGCTGAAATTGTTCCTAAAGCATTACTAACTACTAATTTTGGACGAGGAATTTGTCCATTTTGAAAAGCAAAACCAGAGATTTGTATTGGAAATCTTAGATACTCATTTCCAGCCCAAACTATTCTTCCATTTGCATTCATATTACTTCCAGCATGGAATCTATAAACAGTACTAGCGCCATGTAGGGTATTATCTAATTTTAAAGTAAATAACTCGATTATTGCACTTGGATTTATAGGTTGAAGATCGCTAAAAGTAGCACTAAAAGAAACATATCTAACATCATTATCGTATACAGTTTCTCCAATAGATGTAGCCCAACTAGGCTCGGAAGATCCAGTAGTTCCAGCTACTGTTACTTTAAAAAATAAACCAGCACTTGCAGATGTAGGTGCAATAATATTACCTACAGATAAACTAGTACTAGCACTCCAAGTAGTAGCCATTATGAAACAGGTTCAAAGACTTGAGTAAATGTTGCTTGTATAGTTGCTCTTGATGGATATTCCATACTTTTACTCCAATCAGTACACTTAAATTTCATAGCACTTGACTCGTTTGGAGGTGTATAAGTAAAACTATCACTATCAGCAGCGCGAGCATCAAGAAATGTTTCTATTGTATCTGAATCTGTTTCTGAAATATTTTTCCAAACAAGATTAAATACTTTTGGATTTTGATTAAGACCAAATAATAATCTATGTTCATAGCCATCCCCAAATTTTACAGTTCTTGTTTTTGGCTTTGATATTTTTCTTACTGGAAAACTTGGTTCAATACTTGGAAAAGTTGCCATTATGCAAGAATACCTCCCGGTCTTTTTTGTTCAAGAAGTTCTGATTGTATTGCTGCTGCAATAACCTCTCCAAGTTGACGGCCACCATTGTCATCGCCCTCAACAG
>VTLG01005369.1_pt1 | contig 19231 bp, 19 predicted proteins | sample 4694571 | NCBI WGS metagenome assembly VTLG01 (sample SAMN12604809, study PRJNA352737) | marine metagenome | biome: ENVO:00000447; feature: ENVO:00000209|ENVO:00000569|ENVO:01000036; material: ENVO:00002151; isolation source: viral sequences binned using virsorter ...
GTTGTTGTCATATAGAGACTATTACGCACACATCCCAATCCCCTGCTTACACCCCCCCTCTGGACATTCCTGAGAAATCTGGGGTATTAGAACAGGTATGGATGATAGTACGCCTATTGATCTTCCTGATTTGGGGGAGAATACAAAAAAAGGCAGCAGCGCACCCCGCCCGTACCACAAGCCGACGGCGGATACCCGCAAGACGGTGATGGCGGCGGTAGGCATGGGGCTGGATCAGAAGGCCATTGGTGCGTTATTGGATATAACGCCCAAGACGCTGCGGAAGTTCTACCGTAATGAACTTGATACCGGTGCGGCCAGGGCTAATTTGAGTGTGGCGAAAAGTCTCTATGGCAGGGCCAGCGGCGGCAAGGACACGATTGCCAGTATATTCTGGTTGAAGGCGAGAGCGGGTTGGCAGGATACGACCAAGACGGTGCATGAGGGATTGCCGGAGAATATTACGGTGACGTTTGCATTGCCCGATTCTGTGCCGGAGGACAAAAAGCCGATGATTGATGTCACACCGTCCGAAAGTAAGTCCGGCGGCCCGTAAGATATGGAAATACAGATACCCTATACCCCGCGTCCCCAGCAGTTTGATCTTCACAGGAATACAAAGAGGTTCAAGATTTGCGTCAGCCACCGGCGGTGGGGCAAGAGTGTCTATGCGGTGACGGAGTTATTGGCGAAGGCGCTGGAGCTAAAGACTGAGCGCCGTGATGGAAGGTTCATGTATCTTGCGCCCTACTACCGCCAGGCCAAGCAGGTGGCATGGGATTATTTGTGTTACTACGCAAGGGATTTACCCGGCACCAAGATCAATCAGTCGGAACTCAGGGTGGATCTGATTAACGGCAGCCGTATCCGTCTGGCCGGAGCGGGGGATGATCCCGATGCGTTGAGAGGAATTTTCCTCGACGGGGTGATTCTGGATGAATATGCCGATATGTCGCCCCGTGTCTGGAGCGAGATTGTCCGTCCCGCTCTTGTGGATCGTAAGGGCTGGGCGATATTCATCGGCACACCGAAGGGACGAAACCATTTCTGGCGTCTGTATGAGGATGCCGGTGATGACGGTGAGTGGCACCGGGCGATCTACCGGGCGTCCGAGACGGATGTGATTGAGAAGGCCGAGCTGGAGGCCGCCAAGCGGGAGATGGGTGAGGACGAGTTCTTACAGGAATTTGAATGTTCGTGGACGGCTGCGATCAAGGGCAGCTATTACGGGGGAGTTATTGATGATGCGGACAAGGAGGGACGGATCTGCCGTGTGGAATATGATGAGGCGTTACCTGTCCATGTGGCGTGGGATCTCGGCATTAGTGATTCATGCGCTCTGTGGTTTTTTCAAGTCACTATGGGCGAAGTGCGTATCATTGATTACTACGAACACAACAACGTAGGACTCGAACATTACGTCAAGATCATGCAGGAGAAGGGCTACTGGTACGGTGATGACTGGCTGCCCCATGATGCCAAGGTTCGTGAACTGGGCACCGGAAGAACCCGCGCCGAGACGCTGATTAACATGGGCCGGAAGCCTAAAATTGTCCCCGGCCATAAGGTGGCGGACGGCATTAACGCGGCCCGTCTGTTGCTCCATCATTGCTACTTTGATGAACTAAATTGCGAACAGGGACTCAATGCGCTCCGTTCCTATCAGAGAGAATGGGATGACGTGAAGCGCGTGTTCCGCAAAACGCCGCTTCATAACTGGGCGTCCCATGCCGCTGATTCCTTTAGATATTTGGCGATTGCCTACCGTAATTTGAAACCAAAAGAACCTGACAGTGACTGGCAGGAAGAAATGATAAAAAAGCCAAGTCTTGACGAAATGTGGGAAATACATGATTTTAATTACCAGAACTATACGGAGCCTCGCATTTAATGGCACTTGATTACGGCTTCTCGGACGAGTATGGATTCGCTGATGAGGACGCGGCCATGATGGGCGGTATTCTCACGGCCAAAGTCACGGTGGAGACAACGGAAGCTCCCGCCGATTACAGTGGTGTGCCGAAAACTACTACTACTACCGAAGAGATTCCTATTATTCCCGATCCCCCGCCACAGATGCTTATGCCGGGGCCAGCTCCCATGATGATGGCTGCACCGCCGCCGCCATTAGGCGTTCCGCAGATGGCCGCCGGTATGAACGGCGGGGCCGGTGTTCCCCCGGGAATGGCTCCAGGAATGATGCCTCCGCAGGCAGCCCCTGGAATGATGCCCCCGATGGCCGCTAACGGCGGGGCTTCCGCACCGTCAGGATCAATGGGCGTCAATGCGGCGCAACAAGTTATGCAGCAATTCGGGTAGGGCGCTTTGTATGGATTTCTGGGAAACCAAATCTCTGGAGGCTATGTCCTCCGATGAATGGGAGTCCCTGTGTGACGGATGCGGCAAATGCTGTGCGGTTAAAATCAGAAGCGCGGAAACCGATGAGGTGTTCTACACTGATCTTGCGTGTCATTTGCTTGATACCACTGAAATACGATGTACCGATTATGCACATCGCTCACAGCGCGTACCGCATTGTGTCACATTATCGCCGCAATTCGTGCGGGAGTGCGACTGGCTCCCTGATACCTGCGCCTATGCGAAGCTGGCGCGGGGCGAGCCTCTGGAATGGTGGCACCCGCTGGTTTCAGGCGATCCCGATACCGTGCATAGCGCGGGAATTTCTGTGCGTGGAAAGGTAAGCGGAGCAAGTATCAATAATGGCTGACGCTCAAACCCGTATCCCCCCAGGTCAAATACCGGGTATGGCAGCCGTATTACAGGCTCCTATGGATGCTATTACACGGCACCATTACGAAAATTTAGCTTCCGGCAATGAGGTAAGAAAGAATGGCAAGGTACATACTGTTTACACCATTCAGGTAGAGATTAACGGCATACCGACATTGATCCCGACAGTTTGGGACGGAAAGATACTAAAGAAAGAAGATGGAAGTCCGGATATAGCAAAAGCAACGAAACGTGCTATAGCTTCAGGAAAAAAGTGGCCTCAAATACTACCTGCTCATGGAGGGAGAGCTGCAATCAAAGAAGCTCATGCTAAATTAAGAGTTCTTGACGAAAAGATACATAAAACGATGAAGGATATTTCTGCGGAAGAGGCTCAAGATATATTGGATACGAGTAAATAATGGCTGATAAAGACGACACACGCGCTGAACAGGAGAAACTCCTCGGCCCGTCACGCTACTGGCAGAACGAACTGCAACAAGCCAGCCAATTTGAGCGTGACTGGCGTGAGCGCGGTGATCGCGTGGTGGAACGCTATCGTGACGAGCGGGGCGGCAACGCTGTGATCGGCCCTGTGGCGAGCCGATTTAATATCTTGTGGGCCAATACAGAAACTCTCAAAGGCGCGTTGTTTGCACGAATGGCAAAGCCCGATGTGCAACGGCGGTTCCCCGATCCCAATCCCGCAGCCCGACAGGTGGCGATTTTGTTGGAGCGGGTTCTTTCCTATGATCTCGATACCTATGATGCGAGCAGGCCACTTCAATCAGCTCTGGAGGATTATTTACTCCCAGGACGGGGCGTGGTGTGGGTTGTCTATGAGCCGATCATCATCAAAGAAAAGATTAAGATTGAAGTAAAAGATGATGATATGGATATCGTCGAGGAAGAAGAGATCGAGCGCCTTGGCGATCAGAGATGTCGTTTTGAGTACGTCCATTGGCAGGATTACCGCGAAAGTCCCAGCCGCAGGCCGGAAGATGCGACATGGCGGGCGCGGCGTCATCTGTTTACACGGGATGAATTGATAGGACGGGGATTCGATCACGCCTATGAGGTGCCGCTGACATGGATGCCCGATACTGACGACAACCAGCAGCTTGATGAGATTTACAACCGCGCTGAAGTCTGGGAAATCTGGGACAAAGTACAGCGTAAGCGTTTGTTTATGGCCCCCGGTTACAAGGACTTGCTGGCCGAGGATGATGATCCCTATCAGCTTGAGGATTTCTTTCCGACACCCGTGCCTTTGATCTCAGTACGCACCAATAGCACATCGGTTCCCGTGCCGGAGTTCACACTCTATCAGGATCAGGCTGATGAGCTTGATCGTGTAACCAGCCGGATCAGTCATTTGATCGAAGGGCTGAAGAGGCGCGGTGTCTATGATTCTTCGGTGCCGGAACTCGCCAATCTCGCCACGGCGGGAGACAATGATTTTGTACCTTCGGAGAATTTTTCATCGTTAGCCCAAAAGGGTGGGCTGTCGGTGGTATTCCAGACTGAGGACATTTCCCAGATCTCCGCAGTATTGCAGGGGCTTTACAACCAGAGATCCCAGATTTTACAGATTATTTATGAAGTGACGGGAATCTCCGACATTATCCGGGGTGGCGGCACCAAGGCCAGCGAAAGTGCGACAGCACAACAGCTCAAGGCCCAATACGGTTCGATGCGTCTGCGCTTGCGTCAGGATGCCATCCAGAAATATATCCGTGATCTTTTCCGTATCAAGGCGGAATTGATTGCCGAGAATTATGAGCCGGAGATTCTTCAGCGTATCACGGGTATGGAAGTCACCGACGAGATGCTTGAGATTATGCGGAATGACAAGACACGGCACTATCAGATTGATGTGGAAACGGACAGCACCGTATTTGCGGATGAAGAGGAGATGAAGCGGACGCGGGTGGAGTTTGCCAACGTCATGGGCGGCTATCTGGTACAGGCGATTGAAGCTACACGGGCTGCGCCGGAACTTACGCCGATAGCCTTTGAGATTCTCAAGTTTGTTTCGGGAGCATGGAAAATCGGACGTAATTTCGAGGATGTCATAGATCAAACCGAATCCCAGGTTATGCAGCAGCTTCAGGCCATGCAGCAACAGCCTCCGCAACCGTCACCCGAAGAGCGTATCGCCCAACAGCGTATTGCCGCTGAACTGGAGCGCGAGAAGCTCAAACAGGAAGGCAAGCTGGCGGACATCAGTTCCCGTGAGCGTTCCAAGTCCGTAGAAATACAGGAAGACTCCCGTGCCTCATCGGAGCGTGTCCGATCCAAGGAGGATCTGGCTATGCTTGAGGCCGAGCTTAAAATGATGGAGAGGCGATGACTTCCGAGCAATACAGGAGGAACTATGACGGGATCACATGGGAACCGAAAGCCCGACGATCTCAAGTGGTTTCACCCCGATCAGAGCAAGCGTTTGCCGTAATGAAAGACATTGAGCCGTTTATTTCACCCGTGGACGGCAAGGTGGTGGGAAGCCGCTCGGCATTGCGTGAGCATGAAAGGCGTCATAATGTGCGCCAAATTGGAAATGACTGGGCGGGAAGTGAGCGCCCTCACAACTGGGATCAAATAAATCATGGTTAACACTGAGACAAGCACCCCTCAAGAGGGGCCAGCGTCAGAATCCACCACTCTTGATGGTGTTTTAGAAAGCGCAATTACAGGAGAGTTCTCGGACGGCGGGCCGGAACCCACTCCCAGCGAACCACGGCCTCTCGCCGGAGAAACCAGCGCGGCAGAAATCGAAGTCGATACTGACTCATCTGATGACACCGCCGAGGGCTATGAAGCCGCAGATGCTGAAGCCACTCCCGAATCAGGCACACCGGAGTCTGATGTGGAGCCAGAGCCGGATGCACTTGCCGCACCAAAAACATGGCCCGTTGAACACCGTGAGGCGTTTGAGCATCTTCCCGAAGAGCAGCAGAGCTTTATGATGCAGCGGGAGCAAGAGCGTGACGCGGCGTTCACTCGTAAGACAACAGAACTTGCAGAGCAGCGAAAACAGGTAGAAGGCTTGCAAGGGGTTTTAGCACCGTACAGACAGCAGATGCAGGCAAACGGGATTAGCGAAGCTGAGTATGTTTCGCGTCTTATGAGCTATGACAATGCACTACGGCAGAATCCCAAACAGGCGCTTCAATCTCTCGCCCAGCACTACGGGATCAGGCTGTCAAACGATTCGGGTGTGGATTATGTGGAGGAAACTCCAAGTGATCCGCAAATTCTTCAACTGCAACAGCAACTGAACCAGACTCAGGCGCATATTCAAACGATGCAACAGTCGCAAACTATGGCTCAACAGCAACAACTTGTGGATCAGGTTGAGAGTTTCGCAACGGCAAAAGATGCCAAGGGAAATCTCAAACATCCGTATTTTGAAAAGCTGCGTGAGCGTATGGGGCGATTGGTAAATGCCGGAGAGACTACGGATTTGGACGAAGCCTATACGATGGCGCTCCGATTGGATAATGATCTCTACAATGAGACTATTGCCAATGAGCGTAAAGCTGTAGCCAAAAAGGAAGATAACAGACGCAAAGCGGCTGTTGAGAAAGCCAAGAAGGTACAGCCTACACGCGGAAACGGTGCGCTTCCCAGCGGCTCGGTAAAACCGTCAGATCTTGATGATATTTTACGCACATCCATTGGAACGTCTGTGAATGGTTAAGGTTCTGTTGCTCCTTTGATGGGAGCAAGCACACATGGCTACTTCTCCAAATAGTACCTATACGGAGATTGTAACCACGACTCTTGCTGGTTACTCCAAGACGATGGCCGATAACGTGACCAACAACAATGCGTTGTTGCGTCATATCGATCAGAACGGGAATAAGTCTCCCGCGACAGGCCGTACTATCGTTCAGGAGCTTGAGTACGCTACGAACTCGACAACCAAGTGGTATTCGGGTTACGAGGTACTTGATACATCCACCAGCAATGTCTTCACCGCTGCCGAGTTTAATTACAAGCAGTTGGCGGGGAACGTGGTGATCTCTGGTCTTGAGCAGGTTGAGAACTCCGGCCCAGAGCAGATATTCAATCTGCTTAAAAGCCGTATTCGTAACCTTGAGAAATCGCTCAAGAATACGATGGCGACTGCCCTCTATGCAGATGGCACAGGCACCGATTCCAAGGAATTGGGTGGGTTGCAGCTTTTGGTTCCCGGCACCGTGGGTAACACGGTTGGCGGAATTAACAGCACGACTTATTCATTCTGGCAGAATCAAGTCTATGACTTCTCAACTGAGACAGTTACCCCCTCTGCTACTACCATACAGACAGCTATGAATACCTTGTGGCTGGCCTGTATTCGTGGTGCGGATAGGCCGGATGTGATCGTCGGGGATACGGTTTATTTCGGGTACTACTGGGCGTCTTTGCAGACGAACCAGCGGTTTACCTCTGATGAATCGGCATCAGCCGGATTTATGAACCTCATGTTCATGGATTCGCCTGTGTATTATGACGATCAGTGTCCAGCGTCCAAAATGTACTTCCTGAACACCGACTATCTGTTCCTCAGATATGCCGATGGACGGGAATTTGTGCCTTTGGGCGAGAAGGCTTCTGTTAACCAGGATGCACTTGTTATGCCTGTTGCTTGGGCCGGAAATATGGCTGTAAGCAACCGCGCACGGCAAGGTGTCATCCAAGCCTAGTAGGAGGAGCGAATGGCATATACAACTCAGAGTGCTGTTGGCATCGACTTTGATGGCGGGACTGAGTCAACTGCATCCCAAGCTATCGGGACTCGCATGATTGGCAATGATAGCTCGACTTGGCTTTACATTACGGCGGGTTCTGCTATCGCGCAGTACGATGTCGTAACTGTAACGGAAGCCTATTCGGGTGTGCCCTGCACAAAGGCGCTCATTGATGATGGACACATCATCGGTGTGGCTCCAGAGGCCATCAGTTCTGGTGAATATGGTTGGGTTCAGCTTACGGGAGTTGTCACGATGAACGTGCTGGCTTCCGCTGCGGCTGATGTCATCCTTTATTCATCTGCAACTGCGGGTTCACTGGATGACGATTCGACATCCCAGACAGCCGTAAACGGTTTATTCCTGACTACAGCCCGTAGCGGAACCGCCGGTTCTGCTGCTGGTTTGGGAACATGGCCGATGTCGGCTGCTATCTAACCGAGAAGGGAGTGCGGGGGTGGAAACACTCCCGCACAACTGCTTATGAGTAACATACGCATAGAGATATTCGCCGGAGAGGACGGATCGCCCGATCTGGTGGAAATTCGACGGGTGGGTGATTTCAATACCGTTCTGTATAAAGTCTCTGAAAAAGAGGACTTTCTGAAAGAAAACTTCCCTGTCGAATATGAGGCTTACACCAAAGGCGCTATGGGCAAGGTGCGCCCCAAGGGAACATCCCTGACGGAACTAAAGGGTGTGGGCACACGGAAAGCAAAGTCACTCGTTCAACAGGACGTGAATACTGTTGAGGAGTTGGCTGATCTATCGGATGCCTCGGTGGGCGCATTGGGCGCGGGAACCGTCGATCTACGGAAGAAGGCCCGTGACTATATTGCTGCCCGTGAAGGCATGAAACCTGTACAGGCTGTAGGATGACACTCCTTACCATTTGTCAGGATGCGGCCAATTTGATTGGTATTACTGCGCCTGATGCGGTGACGTCCTCAACAGACACATCAACGATTCAACTGGAGGCGTGTGCGAACCAAGAGGGCCGCGCTCAAGTCCAGAAATATGCGTGGGAAGTCCTGATCCAAGAGGGCAGCCACACAACAGTCGCGGCGGAAAGCCAAGGGGCGATGACAACTATCGCTACGGATTTCGGGCGCTTTAGCAATCAAACACTGTGGAATAGAACCACGGATAGACGGTACTACGGCCCCATCACGGCAGCCAAATGGCAGCAGATACTGGCGGTGGTCAGCGGTGGTATTACAAATTATTTCAGAATACGGGGCGGGAATTTACTGATGCACCCCACTCCGACAGCGGGAGAATCCGTCAAGTTCGAGTATGTGTCAAAGAACTGGGTGGATACCTCCGGCGGTTCAACCGCCAACGCGGATAAATTCAGCGGTGACTCCCAGACAACGGTGCTGGAGGAGGAGCTGGTGATTCTGGGTGTTGTATGGCGCTTTCTTAAACTCAAAGGGCTTCCCTACGATCAACAGTTTGTTGATTATCAGAACCGCTTGGCGGAATACAGCAACCACGACGGAGCCAGTCCTATATTGCGTATGGCTGGCCCAAGCAGGGTAATTCTTGCACTCAATGAGCCGGAAGGTAACTACGGCGGCGTTTAACTGAAGGAGAAGATTATGCCGAATTTTGGCGGAATAGCGTACTCAAAAAGATACAAGAACAGCAAAGGCGGGATGAAAGCAAATCCCAGTGCGACAACCAGTGCCGGTGGCAGTCCGTTTTCCATTACTGGGCCGGGCCATCCGTCAGCGGGTAAGGCGAAAGTCAACGCCGGAACCTTTAATGCAGCATCGCCCACGGATAATTATGCGGCTACGGGCAGCGCCACTATTCCCGGCGGGGCGAAAACGGCCTGATAATGTCACGGGATCTCTATGGAACAATGCTTTCGCGGGCGCTCAACCGGGGCGCTCCGCAGGGGCATTTTGCCGCCTACATACAGCCTAACGAGGCCGCATTGTTGCGGGCGCATGGTGGGGGTGTGACTCGTGGAGGCGGACAGTATATGGCCAACGGGATACCGGCTTTTCCAACAACGCCGTGGGGCTCAGTTGGAACTGGTCAAGGAGGTTGGTTGGGCAGCAGTACCGCCACCGGTGGTTTTGGGGCAGGGCAGGGAATGGCAGATGCGGATTTGTCCCTCGGAAGTTATGTTAGTAGTCCCGATCTTTCAATCGGCGACACAACCATGGTTACCAGAAATCCTGATACTCAAGCTCATCTTGAAGCTGCCATTGCAGACGCCGCAGCGCGGAATGCGTTTCAGGCTGCACAAAGTCAGACGTCTCAATCCGGTGAATCGTCTCCTGTTGTAACAACTGCGGGGCAAACGCCCCCAATTCAAACATCTGTGCCTGGGGCTGCGGATTTAACGCCAGCTTTTCTAACGCCAGCCAATGCCGAAGCACAAGCACAAGCAGACGCACATGCGCGAAATATGGCTCTTCAAAGTCAGTACATGGCGGCTAATGCCAGAGCGCAAGCAGATCAAGATGCGGCGGTATCCGCTGTCCAGGATGCTCCAGGATGGCAGCCCAATCAAGATGGTATGAGGGCTGTAACGGAGGCAATGCACGCAAATCGCTCTCCTGTTGATAATGCGACTATGACGGACATCAATTTAGCAGTTATCGAAGGACAAAATCTCAGTGGTGATGCCAGAGCAGAGGCTTTATCGAGAAATATAAGTCAAGGGGGTACAGGGAGGTTGTCACCGGCAGCTAGAGCAGCCACTTATAATCCTGATGCTTCTTTTAGGTCGCTGCGAACTGTCAATAGTTTAGATCCCGACACTGGCGGATATGCGATACTTAACCCACAGGGAAGAATATCAGCTCCATCAGATATTACGAATATGGGATGGATGCCCGCATTGGCTGCCACGGCTATTGGTGCGCTTACGCCTGGGGCGGCTGGGGCGCTTGTTAATTTGGGGATCATGGGTTCAGGGTTCCCCACTTTGGGATCAATGGCTAGGAATGCCCTAGCGCCAGAGGGAAGTCCTTTAGGAAATATTCTGGCACTCCCAGGAGAGGCAAGAGCACTTATTACAAATCCATTTGTAAATGCGTTGTCACCTGTCACAGATGCTTTGGGAGGAGTCGGGGTGGCTAGTGATATAGCTGCGGGTATAACTCCTGATTTTCTAAGTCATGGGCCGCCGGTTTCAACGCCTGAAGGTTTTTCCGGGGTTGAGGTTCCCGCGCCTTTGGTGCCGGAAGTGGTAACAACAGATCCCACGGATGATGAACCGTTTGTAAGAGATGATACACCGCCTCGTGAATACGCTGATTTATCGGATGCTCTTAGAAGGCGGCTAGAACAAACTTCATCCACGGGCTATCAAGCAATCGCGCAATCTCCGGCGGGCCTTCCTGAAGGTTCATTTAATCCTTCATTGTCGCAGTACCAAGAGGGATACTATGTAGAGAATCCTGTTGGAAGCGGCCAATATCATGCGGTGGGGCCACCGGGAACTTCGACGGTTGCAATGATTTTCAACCGCGATCAGATCCCTGAAGGCAGTCTTATAGCTCCTCCAGGTACTCAGTATGCTGATGTATTCGGGGTTCAGCCCTCTCAAACTTACGAGAAAGTGGGGATTGCTTAATGGCTACCTCCCCTCTCCGCATAACAGGCGCTAATGCCACAATTCCGGCTCCTATCGGGGGCTTGAATACCCGTGATTCAGTGGACTTGCTGCCTCCCACCGATGCAATACTTCTGGATAATTTCTTCCCCGCCCGATCCCATGTTCAGGTGCGGAACGGCTATGACGATCATGTCACAGGGCTTCCTGGAGCCGTCCAAAGTTTGATGGTGTATAATTCCGGCACAGCCAATACGATGTTCGCCGCATCGGGCACAGCCGTCTATAACGTCACTTCTGCGGGAAGTGTGGGATCGGCGGTAATTACCAGTTTAAGCAATGCCAAGTTTCAGTGGGTAAACATTACGACTTCCGGTGGAGCGTTCTTGTGGATCTGCAACGGTGAGGATGCGCCACGGCACTGGAATGGAAGCGCGTGGGCGACACCCACTCTTTCAGGAGTAACAGCGGCCAATATCGTCAATGTCACCCTGTTCAAAGAGCGTCTGTTCTTTGTATTCAATGATTCCATGACATTCGGGTTTCTGCCCGTTAATTCAGTGGCGGGAACTGTGGCGGAGTTCGATCTGGGCAGCGTATTCGGACGCGGCGGACAGCTTCAGGCCATCGGCACATGGACACGGGACGGCGGTGCGGGGCCGGAGGACAATGCCCTGTTCTGGACGGATGAGGGCGAAATCGCCATGTACGCGGGTACAGATCCTGCGGATGCAACCAAATGGTCGCTGGTGGGCGTGTATATGGTGGGGCGTCCCATCGGACGGCGCTGTATTCTCAATGTGGGCAGTGATTGTTATCTCATCACCGAGAATGGCGTTTTGCCCATGACTCAGGTACTGGGCACAGGAGAGGCCGCACCGAACCGCGCTATTACTGACAAGATCAGTAATACCTACAATGAAGCTGTTGTGAATTACGCCTCGACGTTTGGATGGGAAGGCCAATTATATCCACGCGGCGGTTATGGGATTATCAATGTTCCCGCCAGTACAGGGGGGCAGTTCAATCAATACGCGGTAAATCTTGAGACAGGCGCATGGGCACGGTTTACCGATCAAAATGCCTATACATGGACTATTTTCAACAGTGATCTCTATTTTGGAGGAGACACCAAGGTTCATAAGGCTGATTCAGGGACAGATGACGGCGGAACGGCTATTGCGGCATCGGCAAAGACAGCTTTTATTTATTTCGGGGGAAGAACCGGCCCCAACCGCTATACGGCCATCCGGCCTGTTATGGCGTCTGATTCCGCATTGACTGTCTCTATCGGATTTGATGTGGATTATAACGACGGAACATCTGTGCTGACGCCCTCCACAGGGGAATCAGATGCAGCCACATGGGATGTGGCTCCGTGGGATACATCACCATGGGCAGCCCCTATCAACACAAAGATGGAATGGCTGAGTGTGGCGCAAATCGGATGGAACGCGGCGGTACGGATACGCACCCAGACATCCGCACAATCGGTGCGTTGGCTGGCAACGGATGTGCGTTTTGAGCAGGGAGTGGGGGGATTTTGATTATTTCAGATGAAATGTGGAGTATTTTGGCTCCTTCAACCGAGGCTTATGAGGATTTACAGCGCAAGGATGTGGAAAGCGGCCTTTTAAGCGGTGAGTTTATGCTTTTCAGATCGCCAAATTCGTTAGCTGTGACGTGTGCGTATGGAAAATCACTCAGAATCGGACTTGCGGGGGGTGATTTGGAAGAATTGTTGGATATTGAGGAGGAAATTTGTTCCTATGCCCGAACCAACGGCTTTACCAGTGTGGAGATCATAGGCCGCCCGGGTTGGGAACGGATGCTGGACGGATATAGACGCACAGCGGTATTGCTACGGAAGGAGCTAGGTTATGGCCTTCATTAGAGATTTATTCAGCAGCCCTGAACCTCCGCCTCCAGTGGATTATACGGCTCTCGGACAGCAGCAAGAGGCAGCCAATGTTGAGGCCGCCCGGTTAGGCGCACGGTTAGCGCGTCCTGACTTGGCTTCACCCTATTCCACGACGACATTCCGTGAATACGCGCCGGATACATATCTTGGAACGACAACGCTCGCACCCGAATATGAACGGTTAAGGGCTGGCGAGGCGGCTGTTCAACAGGGCTTGCAGGGATTAGCAGCCAACAGACTGCTGGATGTCCAGACTTCCCCGTTTACAACAGCGGGGATGACAGCGGAGCCGGACAGGTTCCAGTACTCGTCTGTGGGGGCGCAGCCCCAGTATTCCACCGCAGGTGCGACGTATGCGCTACCCGGATACAGCGATCTCAATACCTTCACCAGCAATGCGGCGGATGAGTTCTTTAACAGAGCCACCGCCCGTTTGAATCCCCAGTTTGATCGCGCAGAGCGCGGGCTGAGAACGCAGCTTATCAATTCCGGTATTCCCGAAGGTTCAGGAGCCTACATCGAGGAAATGCGTCTGTTTAACCAGCAGAAATCAGATGCCCTTGCGGATCTGGCGAGTCAGGCGGTATTTCAGGGGCAAACCCTTCAGAGCAATATACTGGGAAATATCCTGACAGGACGCGGGCAGCAGCTTGGAGAGATTGCTAGTGATTACGATATTGCCCAGCGCCAACGCGCACAGGATATTGTCGAAGGGCAACAGCAGGTGGCTCTGGACAGGCAGGCACGGGATCGGGAGATTGCGGAAGCTCTCCGTATGCGTCAACAGCCTTTGCAGGAGCTTTCCACCCTGATTACAGGCACCACACCGTTTTCACAGGCTGCGGTTCAAGGGCCGCCAACGGTAGCCCCTGTAACAGGTCCGGCTCCTGTTGATTTCGGCAACATCGCCGCTATGCAGCAAGCGGATCAGATTGCCCGATTCCAAGGCGCTCAACAGCAGCAACAAACCATGCTTGGTTTGCCGATTACGCTTGGCGCATCACTGTTAAGTAATCCAGGGTTATTTGGTGGGGAGGAATAAATATGGTTTCCTTCATTGCAGATCCCAACATTGCATTATCTCAAGAGCAGCGCCGACTTGCATTGGCGAAAATGCTACAGGGATATACTCCGCCACAAAATCCATACGGGTACACGACAGCAGGGCTTTTTGAACCTTTGGCACACGCACTGAGCGCACGGTGGGCGGGACAGGACGCCAATAGGCTTCAAACGCAACAACAGGCAGCGCAAGGTGAAGTTTTAGGTAATCTTCTGGGGCTGCAAACCGGAACACCAGGAGCGCAGCAGTATGGTGTGAATCGAGTGGCTGTCGGAGGATTTCCAGGAGCGACAGTGGAAAGTCCGACACGCTTAACCATTGATGACACTGGGGCAGTAACACCTGTTGATGCACAGCTTCTCAAGCGGGCGGGCCTATCAGCAGGTGAGTATGCTCTTGCACACCAAAAAGCTGGATTGGCAGGGCGCGAAGCATCAGAGGCGAATCGGATCGCGTATGCCGCAGAACAGCTTGGAAAGGCAACGACTGATGCACAGCGTCAGTATTGGTACGGCCAAGCTGATCCCCTTAAAGCAGCGGAGAGAGAATTTTCTGCCGGGTTCACAGGCGTATGGGCTGAAGATAAATTTCAAGACAACATGATTGTTCCTGTTAGTAATGCAGATCTATATTCTCCAGAAGGTCAAGAGAGATACACCAGAGTAAATGTTGAGAAGTTTGCACCGGATACATATACAGAATTTCAGCTAAAAGATCATAAAGAATATTCTGCGGAAGCCGTTAGGCTTGGAATTAGGCTGGTGGAAAATGAACAGATTTTAGAGATGTTCAAAAATGGGACGTTACAAACAGGTAGTTTGCAGCCGCTTCTTATTAGGGCAAAGGGAATCTTGGAGGATCTTGGTGTTCCAGTAGAAGGCTTAACTCCGGCTCAAATATTTCAAGCAACCTCTAATAAACGCGCAATGCAGATGCGTAATCCCAAGAGTGGATTTGGCCTAACGGGGAATACAAGTGATAAAGATCTGATATTCTTACAAAATGCTGTTATGCATCTTTCTAAAACTGAAGCCGCCAACGAAGCTCTTTTAATAATGGAAATTGCCAGGGATCGTCGTTTGAAAGATATTGCCGAAGTCAGAATGGACTTCATTGAGAAAAATCCTGGGAAGGTACTTTCTCACGATGTGGTCAATGATTATGTTCAATCCACTCCGTTACTGAGTGACGAAGAAAAAGATAGACTTAACGTCTTGATGGAAAACAACCCAATAGGCGGAGACGGCCTAACAGAAGGAGGCCAAGGGAGCCTTCCTACGACTACTTATATTGAACCTTGGAGTAGCGACTAATGGCTCAAAAACCTATAAGAGTTCTGGAGGGAGTCCCCATCATTGATTCAGAACAAAAAAATGAGGACTTATTACCTGGACAATACGGACAGGGCTATGATGCTGATGGAAACTTAAAGGTGTTCAAAAAAGGTGATAATGCTCCTTTGTCTAATAAATGGGGGTTACAAGAGGACATAATAAGCACATTGTTTTTTCTTGGAGCCGGAGCAAAAGTATTCGGCGCTCTTGATTATGCAGCATCTAAGGTTGTTCCCGGCGGCGATGATCCCTCACTTTCAGAGGCTATTTCAGAACAAGCGAGTCAAAGAGAGTTATTCAGGGAAACAAATCCCGTTTTGAGCGCAGCGGGACAAACTATTGCTTCACTTGGCCCTATCGGTGTAGCCAATAAATTGAGTAAAGTTATTCGGAATATTCCTATGGCGAATCGTACCGTTGGAAACATTCCAAAGTTTATTAGAAGTTTATTTCAGCCAGCGCTTATCACTGGAACTGTTGCGGGATTAGAGGCAGATCCAGGCAGAGAATTATCAGAATTTGAAACGGGGGCTGAAAGAGGGGCGATTACCGCTGCGGTGCTTTATCCTTTATTAGGAACAGTTCAATTACTGAGTGGCGGCGTAAGGGGGCGCTTCAATCCTAAATGGGGAGCGCGTAATATGGTGAACATGGCGGCAAATCGCCATGATTTATCCCGTATAGCGGAAACAGCTACAGAAGAAGAATTGGCGGCCATGTCACCCGCTTTGAGAAATATGGCACCCGCTTTTCGTGAAATTTATCGTCGATTTATAGATCTTGGGCCGGATGCGATTATTACCGATGCTTTTCCTGAAGGCATACCCGCTCTTTTGAATCTTTTTACGAAACAAGCGGGCGCTACAAGAGATATGTTGAAAGGCATTTTAGAAGATAGAAGGAAATCTGAAACAGAACGGTTGATTGCAGGTGCGGATTTATATGTCAGTAATCTTACGGGCGCTCCAAATGATCTTTCTAAGGCTTTGGTTGAAATGGCTGGCCCCCATTACGATCATGCCTTTGATGTGAAATATGAGGGTGGGGATTCGGATTTACCATTCCGCGATGATAATCTTCCCGCAACGATGGCACAACTGGAGGAAGAGGCTCAACGTGATTTTACTCATGTGCCTGGTTACAATACAGATTTAATGAGTCCTGAATTAGCAAAACTACTGGGGACTGACTCAGGAAAAAGAGCATTTAATGAAGCTCTGAGGAGTTTCGGGGATGAAAAATTCTACAGTCAATACTCAAGAAAACAGGCAGTACTGGAGCTACAGAGAATTTTAGATAATGCGGTTTATGAAGGCGGTGTATTGAAGGGAATATCCTCTCAATCAGCAGGGTTCTCTCTGGAGTTTTTGGATAGGATAAAAAGAAAACTGGATTCCCGTGTATCAAAGGCGCGTACAAGCGGCGATAGTGATACAAGTCGCGTAGTGGGTAACATTGCAAATCGTTTAAGAGGTGAGTTGGATCGTTTAGATGAAACAGGGCCGAACCCAGGAAAAAAAGGAAATTCTGGCTCTTATAAATTAGCCAGAGATACAGCAAAAAGTAATATATCCTTACAAGAGGCGTATGAACTGGGACTAGATTTCAGAAATGTTCAACCTAAAGATATTACAATTACTTTAAGTAAAATGTCCGAGGGGGAGAAAAATATGTACCGTGCGGGGGCAGCCTCCGCATTACGGAGATTGATTGAAAGGATACCGGCATCAGGACGGGCAACTTCCCGTCTGTTTGATAATACTTATAGTATGAAGCAAATGGAATCTTTAATAAGAGCCGAAGAATGGCCCGCCTTCAAAGAAATGGTGGATCGGGAACTGGCTTTTGCTGAGACTGAGAATCTAGCTATGGGAAGGGGTGTAGGGCAGATAAAAATCGATCCTGCTTCCGAAGAGACGTTGAAAACCGCGAGTGTATTAGCTGCTGGAAAAGCTGTTCCTACAGTAAATATATTACTTCTTGCCGGACAGGTAAGAAGATCGGTAACCCGTTTTCTGCAAGGGGGCGGGGCGGATGAAGAAGCGGTGAAAATGCTATTAGAGCAAGATCCGAAAGTTGTTCAGAGTATGCTTCAGTCGCTATCTGCACTTCCTCAGAGTGACGATAATATACGTCTTAGGGATTTGATCGTACAGGCATCGGCTTTGCAAACAAGACTTCTGGGAGAAAAGAGGGTTCAGGTTCCTGTAGGCACTAATCAATACGAAGTTAAACGACAGCCCCGAACACCATTGGGCGACTATTTACGTTGGGGCGGTGATGCTGTTCGCTCCTTGATTCCATAAGAAGGAGGATTATTTATGCCCTGGAGTGGTGGAACTTTTACAAGAACCAACGGAGTCCATACGGGATCAACCCTATGGGCGCAGGATCGTGATGCGGGAACCAAGATCCTTGCAACGCGCCATGACACCCACGATCAGGACTTGGCCGATGGCATCAACTCCACGCTTGAAAAAAGCGGAAGCAATGCCGCCACGGGTAATCTTGATATTGGCTCAAACCGCATAACACTGGTTGCAGACGGCACAGCCAAGACAGATGTGGCTACTGTCAACCAGATTCAAAGCAACGCCCCCGCGTTTCAGGCGACAGACACAGGGACGGCCAACGCCTATGTCATAGCTCTTAGCCCTGCCGTGACTGCGTATGCGGCGGGACAGGCGTTTACCTTCAAGGCGGGTGCGGCCAGCACCACGGCATCGACACTGAACGTCAATGGGCTGGGTACCAAGGCGATCAAGAAGCTCCACGATCAGGACATTGCATCAGGTGACATTGAAAGCGGCAGCATTGTGACTGTCGTGTATGACGGCACCAACTTCCAAGCCACAAGTCAGTTGGCTTCTTCTGCGGCCACATCCCCCGGCGGCAGCAATACCCAGGTTCAGTACAATTCTTCAGGCAGCTTCGCTGGGGATGCTGATCTTACGTTTGACGGCACAAATCTAACCGTTGCCAACCCCATCCATCTACCTGACGGGGCTGTTGCCACGCCATCTTTGGCGAATACCGGAGATTTGAACACCGGTGTCTATTTCCCCGCAGCGGATACCGTTGGTGTGACAACTGGCGGCACTGAGCAATTTCGGTTCGGATCAAATCCTATTCCCGGCGGATCAAAGAATTTAGTCACCAATGGAGGGATGACAGTAGCCCAAAGGGGCAGCACAGCCATTACCGCCAGTGCTTATGGAGCCGTAGATCAGTGGCCTATCCATTTGGCGGCGTCGGCTGGCCGACTTACTATAACTCAAGATTCCACTCTTGGTTCCGCTGCTCCATTAGGACACGGCTATTCCATTAAGATGGACTGCACAACAGCGGAGGGTTCTGTAGCTGCTGCTGATGTGATTTGTTTGAGACATCACATAGAAGCACAAAATCTACAGCTTTTAGAATGGGGGGCGGCATCAGCCAAAGCCGTAACACTGTCGTTCTGGATGAGTTCGCCCAAATCGGGGACACACTGCGTCACGCTCAATCAGCCCGATGATAGTTCCCGTCACTACATATCAGAATTTACGGTAGCTTCAGCAGATACATGGGAGCAGTTCAAAATCACTGTCCCTGGAGACGCCAGTGGTACAATCAACAATGACAATGGCGCAGGTTTGGATATTAACTTTCCGCTTGTATGTGGCTCAACATTCCAGAATACAAAAGATACCTGGGCGGCGGGTGAAGATTACGGAACGTCAAGCGCCCAAAACCTTTTGGATAATACGTCAAACAATATATATGTGACAGGAGTTCAACTGGAAGTCGGTTCTGTCGCTACAGACTTTGCACATGAAAGCGCGGGAACTACTTTAGAGCGGTGTAAACGCTACTATCAGTCGATAGACG
>VTLG01008017.1_pt1 | contig 19231 bp, 28 predicted proteins | sample 4694571 | NCBI WGS metagenome assembly VTLG01 (sample SAMN12604809, study PRJNA352737) | marine metagenome | biome: ENVO:00000447; feature: ENVO:00000209|ENVO:00000569|ENVO:01000036; material: ENVO:00002151; isolation source: viral sequences binned using virsorter ...
TTAAAAAAAAGCAGAAGAGAAAAAACAGGCAATTTGAGAGAAAATGCTAACTTATGGTCAACACCTAGAGCTAGAGATTGGAAAGATACTTATAGACCTTCATCTTCACGTAGCGATTTACCAATACAGATATTTAATAAAGATAAAAAAGAAGATGGGGATTTTGACGCTTGGGAAGAAGGAATGCCAAGAGTATCAGAAGATTATCCAAACAGAGTAAATAAATTAAAAGCATTAGGTAATGCAGTCGTTCCACAACAAGCTGAGCTTATTGGGAGGTTAATAATCTATGCTTTAAAAAACGATTGTCGTGTATTCGATGAGAAAGTGTTAAGTGAGTAATTTATATGATTATGCGTGTATGTGCGATTTATGTGATGATATATTTTGGGGAGATAAAGAGGAGGACACTATTTGTTTAAAGTGTGAAAAAAAGAATGATTTTTAATATTTTATTTTATTTAAAAAACTTTATATTTAAAAACAGATTTACACCTAAAGAAATAAGAAGATTTATTTGTTTTATTTGTGGAGATAAGCATATGTTTCCATTTACAAGCAAAGATTATATGTGTTGTAATATTTGTTTAAAAACAATGGCAGAATGATTGGAGAAAAAGATGATTACGTTACCTGAAACAAAAGGACGTGAAGTAGTTAAATTTATACAGTCATGCGTAGTACATGGAGAGGGAGATTACTATGGGAATCCTTTTTTATTAGATGACTGGCAAAAAAAGATTATATTTGAACTTTACGAGTTAAAAGAAGATGGAGAACGTAAATATAGGGAAGCATTAATCGGCTTACCAAAAGGAAATGGTAAAAGTGCTCTTGTTGCGGCAGTAGGTCTTTATGAGTTAATAGGATCTAAAGTTGTATCTCCATTAGTTGCCTGTGCCGCAAGTAGTACTGAACAAGCCGCACTTGTATTTAATACTATGAGAACGATGTGTGATGAAAGTCCAATATTATCAAAATTAACAGAAACATTTGAAAATCAAATTCAGGTTATAGGACAATCCGGGAGAGCATATAGAGTTGCGGCAAAAGCAGGAACTGCGGATGGTGGAAGAAACTCTTGCTTTATTGCTGACGAGATACACGAGTGGAATACACCAAACTTAGAAAGAGTGCATTATGTCTTATCCAATAACACAGCTAAAAGACAAGATGGTCTTGTATTAAGTATTACAACAGCAGGATACGATAAAGAGACGTTAGCAGGGGAACTTTATAATCGCGGTAAAAGAAAAGAAACAGGAGAAGTAGAAGATGATGAATTTTACTTTAAATGGTTAGAAGCTGAAGAAACTGATGATGTTAACGATCCTGAAGTATGGAAGAGAGTTAATCCTGCAATTCAGAACGATTGGTGGCCCCTATCAAATTTAGAAAGAAGATTTAAATCTTTACCATTAAATGAATTTAAAAGATATCACTTAAATACTTGGACTAAGACAAAGATGGACTCATGGCTACCTGTAGGCACCTGGTCCGAGTGTGCTAGTGATGAAAAGCTAAAGTTTGATGCTCAACTACCTATGTATGTTGGTGTTGATCTTGCTTTAAAGCACGATAGTGTTGGGATAGTACACGTACAGAATCAAAAACGTGAAGATGACGAAGATGATTTATTTTTTGTTGATGCAAAGATATGGTTTCCTGATGATCAAATTGTTGATTACGCAGAAGTTGAAAATTATATAACTGAGTTAAATAGATTATATAACGTAGTTGAGTGTGCTTACGATCCTGCTTTCTTTGAAAGATCAGCTCAAGAGTTAGTAGATCAAAATGTAAACATGGTGTCATTTCCACAAACACATTCAAGAATGGTCCCTGCTTGTGGCAATGCTTATGAGATTTTAATTGCTAAAAAAATCCGACACCAAAATTATGCAACTTTTACAGATCAAGTACTATCTGCCGCACAAAAACAAACTGATAATGGATGGAGGCTTTCTAAGGGTAGATCTAAAAGAAAGATAGACTCTTGTATAGCTATGGTCATGGCTTTAGACCGGGCAACAGCTCCACTAGGACAAATGGACCCTGCTGTAAAGGTAATAGAATGGTAAGAGACATTTTAACTAATACGATTGAAATTTTAGCACTATGGTTTATCGTTTATGGTTTCTACATGATATGGGAGCCATTAGGTTATATCACACTTGGTGCAGGTTTATTAGTTGGAAGTTATGGATACACGAGGAATGGTTAACAATTGAGTTTATTTTTTGAAAAGCGAGGAGAGACAGATTACACATTATCTGAAATGCTAAGAGCAGAAAATTTCGGATTTTCAAATTGGAGTGGGGAGAAGGTTGATGAGATAACAGCACTCGGTATTTCTACTGTTTTAAGCTGTGTCACTATACTTGCTGACAGCATCGCAGTCTTACCTATACGTGTAATGAGATATTTAGATGATCGTAAAATATACGTTGACTCTCCAAGTTGGGTAGAAAAACCAAATCGTAATCAGTTAAAGTTTGGATTTATTCATGAGATAGTTGCGGCTTTAGCATTACATGGAAATGCTTATATTTTTGTGGATAGAGATAGAGCTGGGAGAGTTGTACAAGTGCAAAATATACATCCAAGCAATGTACAAGTAAACATTAAGAATGGTGTTAAAACCTACACAATGAAAGATAAAACAGTTTTAACTAATGAAAATATGCTTCACATCATTTGGTTTGCATATCCTCAATCAGCTGTTGGGTTATCTCCTTTGAAACTACAAAAAAACACACTCGGTCTTGCGATAGCTATGGAAAGGCACATTAATCAGTTTTACTCGCAGGGTGCTACACCATCTTCAGTATTAGAAACAGATAGAGAACTATCTGAGGACCAGGCTAAAGGTTTACAAGCAACATGGTCAAGCCATCATGCACGATCAAGAAAACCCGCAGTATTAACTGGTGGATTAAAATGGAAGCCTGTTAGTGAGGCGGCAGGTCCTGAGTTAGTTCAAGCACGTGATCAAGTTACACAAGAAATATCAAGAATATTTAGAATTCCAAGTTATTTATTAAATTCAAAGGGGGACAGTCAGACTTATCAAAATATAGAAAGTTCAGGCATTGCTTTTGTTAGGCACACACTTTTATCTTGGATTAGTAGAATAGAATCTTCACTTTCTACATTGGTGCCGGGTAAACAATTCATCAATATGGACACTTCATACTATATGCGGGGAGATCAACTATCGAATCTTCGAGCAGGTCAAGTTGGAGTTGTTTCAGGTGTATTAACACCAAATGAAGTACGAGAATGGCTAGATTACGAGCCTTACAATGGTGGCGACGAATTTTATTTAGGTTTACAGGGATCACCAGTTAATGAAGCTAACCCGATCGGGACTGATAAAGGATCACCATACGATCAGATGGGCAAAGAAGATGAAAGATAGATAAAGATTATGGCTGATCCTGACGAGTTAAAGTTTATCGATATTGTTCAAAGTGAGCTAATGGATGTCGAAGCTAATGGCAATAATATATTATTTAATGAACAATTTTTTCAATATCTCCCGGTGCCTAAAGGACCTTATAAGTTTATGGTAATTAATTCAATAATTGAATTTTTTGAAAGTGAAGGAGATGAAAATGCCATATAGTATTTCTACAGAGCATGAAGAGTGCTCGACATTCGCAGTAGTAAAAGATGATGACAATTCTTTAATGGGCTGTCATAAAACGAAAGAAAAAGCAGAAGCTCAACTTACTGCATTAAATATTGCATACGAGGAAGAGCAAAATTCAAAAAAGAAAAAAAAGAAAAAATATAATTCTATAACAGAAGTAAAAAACGACAATTCTGAAGTGCTTAAATTAAATAATATGAGTGATAATACAGAACTAAGATCGTGGAATATTGAGGGCGTTGAACAACGTGAAGATGAAAATGGTCAACTACATTTTAGTGGCTATGCATCTGTCTTTGATTATCCTTATGCGGTTAATGATTTAAGAGGATCTTATAACGAGATAGTAACTAGGGGTGCGTTTACAAAGACACTTCAAGAAAGAGATGACGTTAAATTATTAGTTAACCATGAGGGCATTCCAATGGCACGAACTAAGTCCGGGACGTTAGAACTTAGAGAAGATGAGAAGGGATTACGTGTGGATGCAACTTTAGATCCAACTAATCCAACAGTAGCGGAAGTGGCATCAGCTATGAGTAGGAGTGATCTTACTGAGATGTCATTCGCTTTCCAAGCAATTAAAGACGACTTCAATGAAGCAGGGGATGAAAGAACTATCCGTGAAGCTAAATTATACGATGTCTCAATTGTTACTTCTCCTGCTTCTCCCGCAACTTCTGCATCTCTATCGATGATTAGAGGTGTTGATATCCCGGCATTAGAAAAAGCGTTAACTGAAGCTCGTGGCGATGATCCAGTCGATTCAGAAGTTTTGTTAACAATTATTGATCAGTTGCATGATCTACTACCTAAATCAAAAGGAGCATCCTTAGATTTAGCAAAGAGAAAATTGCAGATGATTGATATTCATTCTAGTTAAGCCGTTACAGATAGCCGCTAAAAGCACTCTCTGTCACACCTAACGAATAATTAATATATAAAAAGAAAGCAAGAGGTATAACAGAGATGTTAGAAAAATTAATTGCAGAGCGTGATGAACAAAGGGCAAAGCTCGATGGATTGCTTGAGAAGGTGGAAACAGAGGACAGAACTGAACTTAGCGATGAAGAGAACGCAGAATTTCAAACACGAACTGAAACAATAAAACAGCTTGATGAGAGAGTAAAAGAACTCAAAGAACTCAATGAAAGAGATGAGGCTATTGAAGAATCTCGTGAAGCTCTAGACATTAAAGAGGACGCTGTTGCACCTGTCGTTACAGAAATGAAGGAAGCTGGAGTTTATGATAATCCAAAGAGATCATTTCTAACTGACGCATATAATGCGGAATTTAATAACGATATAGAGGCAAGAGAAAGAATCCAATACTCACAAAGACAAGAAAATGAAACAAGAGACGTTTCAACTTCTAACTTTGCAGGATTGGTAATTCCTCAGTATTTAGTCGACCAAACAGCAGAAAATTTGAAAGCAGGAAGTCCATTCTATAATGCACTTCCAAAATTCCAGTTACCTGATGATGGTATGACAATGCACATAAGCAGAGTAACAACTGGAACAGCGGTTGGTGCACAATCATCTGAAAATGCGGCAGTATCAGAAACTGATATTGACGATACAGATTACACCTTCCCTGTTTGTACTTATGCAGGTGCACAAGATGTATCAAAACAAGCTATTGATCGTGGAACAGGCACAGAGGATGTTTTAATGGCAGACCTTATGGGTGCTTATTACACAGCAGTTGATAATGCATTAATCAATGGCGATGAAAGTTCTGGAACATTAAAAGGACTTAAAAATATAAGTTCTATTACATCAACAACATGGACAGATGCAAGTCCTACTGCGGCTGAATGTGTGTCAAAGTTCGCTAAATTAATCAGCGACTTTACAACAAACAGATACGCAAGTCCTGATGTAATTATTATGCATCCAAGAAGATGGGCTTACTTAGTAGGTGGCTTAGATGGAGATTCAAGACCATTTGTGCTTCCACAGGGTAATAACCCATCAAACGCAGTTGGTATTGGAGCTATTGGTTATGCGGCTGTGGGCACCTTATTTGGTATCCCAGTTATAACTGATGCAAACATACAAACTGATGCAGGATCAGGTAACAATGAAGATAACGCATTTGCTGTTAAAACTTCTGACCTTCCATTCTTTGAAAGTGCAAGTGCACCTTTCAGATTGAGGTTTGAAGCTACAGCACCTAAGTCCCTACAAATTACAGTAGTTGTATTTAACTATGTAGCTTTTGGTGCGGGTAAACAACCTAAGTCAATCGGAATGTTGAGTGGCTCAGGCATGGCAGGTGTTCTTTAATACCTAATTTTTTATGTGCAGTGGTTTTAACAATCACTGCACATAATTTGAAAAGAGGAAAGAGATGGCAAAAGAAAAAAATTTAAGTTTAATAGCTGGATTAGAAAGTGAACTAAACGCGGCAATCCAACATGGTCGACCTAAAAAATATATCGATGATATAAAAAAAGCATTAAAAGATGCAGGTGGTAAAGTCCCGGTGGAGACTGCCGATAAAAAGACAGCTAAAGAGACAACATCTAAAAAAACTAAATAAAGGTTTTTAAATGGCTGACTATATAACGTCTAACAATTTTAAGACTTTTAATAACATACCGACATCTGATACACAAGATGATACTGCTATTGGTGTCGCAATAACGACTGCAAGTAGAGCGGTCGAGGCTTTTTGTGGTCGTAGTTTTGAAGATTCAGGATCAGCTACAGCTCGTGTATATAAGCCAAATCAATTAAATAGGATGATCGTTGATGATTTCAATACAACAACAGGTTTAGTAGTTAAATTCGACACTGGGGACAATGGAACTTATGACAAGACAGTTTCAAGTGATGATTACGAAGTCCTGCCATATAATGGGATTTCAAGTGGAATATCAGGATACCCATATTATCAAATAAATATGGTAGAGGATGATTATCCAATAGATGGAGAAAGAGCTCGTGTACAAGTAACTGCGAGATGGGGATGGACAGCAGTGCCAAGTGAAATTACTCAAAGCGTTTATTTACTTGCATCAGAGTATTTTTTCTCTAAAAACGCTCCATTCGGTGTTGCCGGGTTACAAGAGACCGGGTATGCCATAACTGTAAGATCTAACCCGATGGTTAGAAGAATGTTAGATCCATTCAAAAAACCAACTGGATATGGGATATATTAATGAAGGCTCAGGTAAATTTAGGTCAGATATTACAGGGTGGTTTAGCCGCACTCGTTGGATGGTTATTTAAAACAGTAAACGACCTTCAGCAAGAAGTAGCAACACTTAAAGCACAGGTTATTGCATATCAGGATAGCATCAGTGGATTTAACCAAAACTTAATAATTATAGAAGAAGTAATTAGAGAGATATTATTTAAGGTAGGTGGCTAATGGATTGTTGCGGTAGTTGTAACTGTGGTGGTAAGTAGTGTCAACAATAGGTGCAGTGGCAGATGCACTAGAAACAACACTTGAAAATATATCTGGTTTAAAAGTTTTTAGTGAGGCAGAAGATATTGCCACACCTCCGTGTGCAATTATAAATCATTCATCAACTGAGTTTGATGAAAGTATGCAGAGAGGTTTAGATTTAATTAACTTTGAGGTTTTTATTGTTGTGCAAAGATCTAACTTAAGAACTGCATTAGATAACCTTCAAGAATACACAACAGGAAGTGGAAGCAAATCACTTAGACAAGTAATCTTCAATAACTCAACTCTAGGACTTAGTGATACCACAGCTCGTGCAGTTAGAATAGGAAGTGCAGATAACGTCAATTTAAATGGAGTTGACTGTTTAGGAGCAACAATGGAAGTGCAAGTTTACACGAAGGGATCAGCATAATGGCAAAGTTTGAGATTATTGGAAACCATAAAATTATGGGTAAAGAAAAAGGCGAGGTTATAGAAATAGAAGATGCCGTCCTGTCTGAAACACTTGTTGAAGGTGGACATCTAAAAGAAGTTAAAAGAGCTAGAAATAAAAAAGGGCACTTTAAAGCAGACGATCCAAAAACCAAAGAAAATGAGGCTTACGAATAAATGTCGATATTTACCTTAACCGATGGACGTCTTTTTATTGGAGGATACGATTTATCAAGTCATGTTAGCTCAATGAATTTAAATTTAACTTCTGATGAATTAGATACAACGACAATAAATAGTGGTGGCTACAGGACCAGGACAGGTGGATTGAAAGATGCACAATTTTCATGCGATGGTTACTTTGAGGCAGGATCTAATAAGCCTGATGCTTTATTAGGTGCTTCAAATGGATCAGAACATATTATTTCTTTATTTGCTGATAATGGCGTAGGGAATCCAAGTTACTTTTTTAAAGCTACTCAATATCAATATAATTTATTTGGAGCAGTAGGGGATCTAACACCATTTTCAATTACCGCATCACAATCAGCTGACATCCCGGTAAGAGCTACACAAATGAATGACTCAGATACTACGTTAACAGCTACCGGGAATGGAACATCACAACAACTAGGTGCAGTTACTTCTGCACAAAAGGTATATGCCGCAATTCATATATGGAGTATTTCAGGAACATCAACACCAACTATTACTGTAAAAATTCAATCAGATGATAATTCTTCATTTACATCAGCAACTGATCGCATTACTTTTACTGCGGCAACAGCTATCGGATCCCAATACAAAGCTACAGCAGGTGCTATTACAGACACCTATTGGAGAGCTAACTATACAATAACTGGGACTAACCCGATCTTCGCAATCGCTATATCTTGCGGGATAGCTTAATCTATAACAAGATAAATATACTCCCGGATCTATATTGTTTAATAATTAAGTAAGTTAAAGAAAAGGAAATATTATGGCAGTATTCAGTTTTACTGATGCGTCTTTAGTATTAAATTCAGTTGATTTATCAGATCATGTTAAATCAATAACTTTAAATATAACTGCTGAAGAACTAGACACTACCGCTATGTCGGCAACGTTTAGAACTAGGGCGGCAGGTTTAAAAGATGGCTCAATAGCCATTGAATTTAATCAGGACTTTGCATCTAGTGAGGTAGATGCAACTCTAAATGGAATTATTGGAACAGCTGTTACTTTTGTTGTAAAACCAACATCAGGATCAGTATCATCAACAAACCCTTCTTATAGTGGTAGTTGTTTAATAACAGAATATCCTCCGTTTGGAAATGCAGTTGGAGACCTCGCATCTGTAAGTGTGACATGGCCCACAACTGGTGCCATCACGAGAGCTACTTCCTGATGGGTAACATGATCGTTACAATGGCTGATGGATCAGTCATTGAAGTATCAGTTAAACCATCAGATATTGTTCAATTTGAAAGAAAGTTTGATGTTCCTATTTCACAGCTAAATACTGAGCAAAGGTATGAATGGCTTTTATATCTTGCTTGGTTAGGAGCAAAGAGAAATGGTGCAACAGAGACTTACGATAAATGGATTGAGCAAGTAGAAGATTTAGATTTAACAGGTGGATCTGAGGTCGAAAAAAAAGACATAGCCGTTTCTTAGATACAGTCGCAATCGTATCAATAGAGGCGGGTATTAGTCCTAATGAAATACTTGATTTAGATCTAGATGTTTTTGATGCTTTAGTTACTGCTTTACAAAAAAGAAATGAGAAAGAATAATGGCTAAACAAACAATGGCACACGTAGATACAAGTGAATTAATTGATATAGTTAAAGATCTACGTAGATATGGTCAAAAAGAAGTTGTTAAAGTTATTACTAAAGTTAATCGAAGTATATCAACTGAAATAAGAGATAAATCAAGAGCAAAAGCTCAAAGGTCAAATGTTCCATTAGCAAGTAAAAGCTCCAAAGGTATTACAGCAACAGCATCCGCTACAAAAGCCGGGATTACTTTAACTAGATCAACAGAAGGGAAAGGTCGTTATCCTACTTTATTTATGATTAACTATGGTGCTCGTTATTGGCACGTTCCTAATCCTCCTGCGGTCCAAGCTAAATATAATAAAAAAACAAGACCTATGATGATGGATAGTATAGGCAGGTTACCTGCGTCTAAACCCGGAGCAAAAAGACTAGCAAAAAAATGGCTTGGAAATAGATATGATGCAGGGGACAATCCCTCCTGGTCCACGTTTGGTAAGGAAGGATATGTTGTTGAAAAAGTAATTGAACAACAATCAGAAAAAATATTTGAAGAATATTCAGATAGAGTACATCGAGCATTAATAAAGGCAGTTAACTAATGGCAGGAAATACTAAAAAACTAAGAATTGAGATATTAGGTAAAACTAAACAATTTACAGATAACTTAACAAAGACACAAAGAAGAATGGATGCATTTGGAAAGACTGCAACCAAAATGGGTAAGACACTTGCTAAAGGTTTAGGTCTCGCAACAGTAGCGGCAGTTGGAGTAAGTAAAGAGTTAGTTCAATTAGCTTCAGATGCGGCAGAAGCAGGAGCCGCATTCGAGGTAGTCTTTGGAGAGAGTGTTGCAGAGTTAAATGAGTTTGTTGATGAGTTTGCAAACAAAGCGGGACTTGCAACATTTGAACTTCAGGATCTATTAAAAACAACTGGACAAGTTGTTCAGGGTATAGGTATGACCTCAGAAGAGTCTGCTGAATTATCTGAAAAATTAGCAGTTCTTGCGGGAGACGTTGCCGCATTCAATAACGTGCAGGGTGGTGCTAAACCTGTTATTGAAAGTTTTACAAAGGCACTTCTTGGAGAAAGAGAATCGTTAGCAACGTATGGTGTAAAAATATTAGAAGCAGAAGTTCAAACTAAAGCGTTTTTAATGACTGGTAAAAAGAATGCACAACAGTTAACTGTTCAAGAAAAGGCTTTAGCAACTTATGAATTGATTGTTGAAAAGACTGCCGTGACACAGGGTTACTTAAATGCAGAACAAGAGAGCTTTGCGGCTAAATCAAATAAGGCAGGTGCACAAGTTAGAGAAATGAAAGCACTACTCGGAGAGGAGTTGTTGCCTATTGTTACCGACATGATCCCTATGTTTATGGACTTTATAAAAAGTTTAAATCCAAGTTTAACTAATGCTATAAAGTCATTAGCTCCTTTCTTAAAAGTAGTAGGAGAGTTAATAGCAATGATGTTGCCTCCAATATTAGCTGTTGTTACAGCTATATTAGATAAGTTGGCACCAGTGTTTGAATTTATGTCAAGAGTTATAAATAAAACATTAAAACCTGCGATTCAAAATTTACCGGGAATATTCTCAGATGCAATAAATAAAGTAATTAATAAAATTAATAGTTTTTTAAATGTCTTAAACAAAATGGCATCAAAGATACAGGGATTCTTTAATGCTATTGGTATGGATATAAAAATACCTAAATTACAAATTCCAAATGTTAACTTTGGTAGTGGATCTGCATTACCTCCATCGATGGCAGGACTACCTTCCTATGCAACAACAACACCAACACCACTTCCTCCATCAGTTACATCATCAGCTACACCAAGCAGAGTAACAACACCAACAGCAGTAGCTGATCCACAGTTTCAAAGTGGAGGAAATACAGTTATAAATGTATCGACTTCTCCGTTTCAAGATGATGCAAAAGTAGCGGATGAAATAGTAAGAATTTTAAAAACTAAAGAAAGAAATGCGGGATCTGTTCCTATAAAGGTATCCCGGTCACAATCAGCAGTTAGAATTCTCTAATGGCTCTCCCTTCAGTTAGAGTTCGTATAAGTTTTAATAACGATTTATTTGAATTAGATGACTTAGTTAGAGGTGTACTTGGATCAGGTAAGTTAGGTGGAACTTCTGTATTTACAGATGTTACTTCTTATACATTAGGTGTCACAACACAAAGAGGTAGGGCTAGGGATTTAGACTCTTTTAATGCAGGATCGAGTCAAATAACATTAGATAATTTAACAGCTAGGTTTGATCCAACAAATGCTTCAGGACCATACTTTGGTGGAATAGAGCCATTAATGGAAGTAATTATTGATAGCACTACTGATGGTGGATCAACATATTATCCTATATTTACAGGTTTTGTTACCGACTGGGTTGTAAATTATCCTAACTCAACAGACTCAACTGTAACTGTTAGTTGCACAGATTCATTTACTAAATTAGCAAATACAGAGCTAGATTCGGCAAGTATATCAAGTGCAGTAACCGGGACATTTATAGAATCAATCCTAAATAACACTAACGTAAAATATGGTCCCGATCGTTCTCTAGAGACTGGAAATACAACATTAGCTTCACAAACAATTACTGAAAATACTTTAACCTCTTTACAAACAGCTGAATTTTCTGAACAGGGTGCAATTTTTATAGCAAAAGATGGAACGTTTACTTTTAAAGAAAGACACTCAACGTATCCGTCAACTATAAAAACTACATTCTCAGATGATGGATCAGATATACCTTATACCCGGATGGATCAAATATTGGCAGGAGACTTTCTATATAATCAGATAAGACTTAAAAGAGAAGGTGGATCACAACAATCGGCAGAAAGTTCATCTTCACAAACAAAGTTCTTAATAAGAAACTTTACTAAATCAGGTTTATACAATAATTCTGATGCAGATGTATTAGACACAGCTAATCTAATACTTGCTAAATATGACGAAGTCGATCCTCGTTTTTCTGATGTCAATGTTGACTTAAATGATTTATCTACTTCTCAACAGACTACTATTTTAGATATTGAGTGTATCGATACTGTAAAAGTTGAGTTAACACCAGTCGGTACTTCGACTCAAGTTTCTAGATATTCAATCATTGATGGTATTCAATGGACTATAACACCAACAAGTCAATCAGTAGTGTTTTTAACCTCTGATAGCACAGACGCACAATTTTTAATATTAAATAACTCAGTATTTGGAAAGCTAAATGAAGCAAAGGTCGGTTATTAACTATGACAAGAAAAATAAAAAAGTGTCCTTATGAAATACTCTAATAACAAGAAACAAAAGGATTAAATTATGGCAGGTGCAGGTTATAAGTTATTTGCTTCAGGTGATGTACTTACTGCGGCAGATGTAAATACTTATCTACAAGAACAGACAATCATGGTCTTTGCATCAACATCAGCTAGAGATACAGCTTTAAACTCAGTTAAATCTGAGGGGATGTTTGTATATATTACCGGGACAAATACACTTCAATTTTATGATGGATCATCTTGGACCGATACAAGTTTAACTGCTGATATTACAGGTGTAACAACAAGTGCAACATCAGGTCTATCAGGTGGTGCAACAAGTGGGGATGTTACATTAGTAATTTCTCCAAATTTAGCAACTTCCGCAACAGTCGCAGGATCGGATATTGTTCTGATTGGGGATGCAGATGACAGCAATAATTTAAAAAAGACAACAGCACAGGATATAGCTAATTTAGCGGGTGGTGTTTCATTGGGATTAGTAATAGCGTTAAGTTAAGAGAGGAAATATGGCAGATACATTACACTCAGTTCAGGGCGTACTTGGTACAGGTAGCACAGCGATACTTGATGCAGTTGCATCAAGCACAACTGAAACTGTAATTGGTTTAACTTTATCTAATATAAGCGGATCCAGTGCAGATGTTACAGTTGATCTTAGTATTACCAAATCAGGAGGATCATTAAGAAAAGTATTAAATGATGTTTCACTTCCATTTGGAACTACGATCACAATGTCAACAAAAATGGTGTTGGAGACAGGGGACACTATGCAGGGACTTGCAAGTGCCGCTTCAAGTGTCGATTTTAATGTAGCTTATTTGAAACAAACCTAAAGGGGTAATTTATGTCCTATATAGGTACACAACCAAATAATGTAAAACAGAATATTGGTATATATAATCCAAATGAAATACTGCAATTAACCAAAGAGGGTAGTTGGGGTGGTAGCTTAGAACTTATACAATCTCAAACAGTAAGTAGTGCTGTTGCACAAGTTGACTTTACTTCTATAAAAGAAAATATATATGATGTACATTTATTGCAAGTAAATAACTTTGAAACTGTATCTGGAACAAACATTTTAAATTTAAGATTATCAAATGATAGTGGTAGTAGTTTTGAAAGTTCTAATTATCAATATGCTATGCAAAGGTTTGGTACAACTTTTACTGAAAGAAATAGCACAAGTGCAAGTGAAATTACCTATTTAGCTACTAAAGACAGTACAAATGTTTATCAAGCATACATATATTTATACAATTTAGGTAATAGTTCAAAGTATAGTTTTATAACAAATCAAAGCCCAGTTGGTGTAGATGGAAGCAATGTATTTGGTTATTTTGGTGGTGGTATATATGCAGTTGCTGAAACTATAAATGCTTTAAGGATATTAAATAGCACAGGGGCAAATTTTACACAGGGAACTGCAAAACTTTATGGGGTTAAACAGATATGAGTAACCTAAGATTAATTAATGAAACTACAATAACAAGTGGCGTATCAACAGTAGATATAACAGATGTATTTTCAGCAGATTTTGATATTTATAAAATTACTTCAAATGGTATTTCAACAGTTGGCACTACACAAACAGACCCAGACCTTAGATTTATTAATTCAAGTGGTACTCTTATTCTTGCTAGTGATTATGATTATGCACATTTAATTATGAGAGCTGACGCAAGTTTTACTGAACAAAAAGCAACTAATCAAGATGAATTTTATAGGTTTTTTGGGGAGAGTGTTGACCAAGCACCCGAAGAAAATGGACAAGTTTCATATATATTTAATCCATTTTCAAGTACAAGTTATACTTTTGCTTTGTATCAAAGTATGGTGGCGTCAGCAACTTTAAAGATTGCTATGAAAGGTATAGGTGTTTTAACACAAACTTCAAGTATTACAGGTTTTCAAGTTAAAGATAATGTTGGCTCTAGACCATTTGCAGGTGGCACTATAAGGACTTATGGATTGAGAGTTGATAGCTAATGGGATTAGTACAAGTAGCAACAACAACAGTAACAAGTGCAGTATCTAGTGTATCCTTAACAGGCATAGATAGTGATGATGTTTATATGGTTGCATTTGAAAATTTTGCAGGTGCTACTGATACAGTAGTTAGGAGAGCAAGATTAACTAAAGGTGGAACAATACAAACAGATGCAGAATACGATAGTGCTTTTGAAGGTATATATGCAGACGCTTCTTTTGATAATAGTAATACACCTAATCAAACAGATTTTTCTTTTGGTTGGTCTGGAACAGGAACTTATGAAAAATGTGCAGGAATAATGTATCTTTATAATTTTAATAATGCAAGTGAATATAGTTTTGGTACTTTTGAAGCTGTTGGGGTTAATTTTGCTGCCAACACAAGAGGTTTTGCAGGTGGGTTTGTTCACACAGTTGCAAGTGCTAGTGATGGGATAAGTTTTCATTTACATAGTGGCAATGTAGCAAGTGGAACTTTTACATTATATAAGGTGGTGTAATTATGAGTGAATATGGATATATACCTGAAAGCCCTGCTCAAAGTCCTTTTAATAATAAAGGGATCTTTACACCTAAAGATATTTATGATCTTGATAGTTTAGATAAATGGTCACAGTATGGACAATTAGAGTTAATACAAACTCAAACTATATCTAGTGCAGTTGCAGGTGTAGATTTTACAAACTTAGGAACTTACAATGTACATTTTATAACTGTTCATAGTTTTTCTAGTGCAACAGATTTTGGTGCATTATCACTTAGAGTTTCAACTGATGGTGGTAGTTCTTTTAAAACATCAGGTTATCAATATGGTAATCAATATAATAATGCAGGTGGAAATGGGGAACAGAGAAGTACAAGCGAAGATGATATAACACAAATGACACCACCAAATTCAGGTGCTAGTCCAAATGCAAGTAATGGTTATGCTTACCTTTACAATTTTTCTGATACAGCTAAATATAGTTATGTAACTTGGGGGTCAACTGCTGTAATTTCTTATAATGGTGGCTATGAGGGATATAATGGTGCAGGTGTTTATCCTGTCGCTGAAAGTCATAATGCTTTTAGATTATATCCACAGAATGCCTCAAATGCGGATAATGGTACTATCTCACTTTATGGAATTAAGGAATATTAATAATGGGTAATGGTAGAAGTTTACAATTTATAAAATCTGCTACTTCAAGTTCAAGTAGTACTGCCTCTATTACTAATGTGTTTAGTTCAACTTATGATGTATATCAAGTACAACTTGGTTGGGAAAAACAAACTTCAGGTAATGTAAATTTAAGATTACTTGATAGTGGTGGAAGTGCTATAAGTGATAGCGAATATGATTTTGCTTACCTACAAACAGCATCTTTTAATACTTTTGGTACTTACAAACAAACAGGTCAAACTTCATTTCCTGAATTATTTTTTGCCTCAACAACAGTAGGTGGTGGTGTTATGCTTTATATATTTAATCCAAGTAACAGTTCTAGCTATACCTTTATACAAGGACAATATACAGGTTATTATGATGGTGGTGGTGGTGGTGGACAAGGTAGAAAATTAATTGGTGTTCATAATGTTACTGAAGAAATAACAGGATTGCAATTAGTTTGTTCATCAGGAACTATTAGTGCAACAATAGATGCGTATGGGGTTAAGAAATGAGTAGTAGTTTAGTTCTAATAGATAGTGAAACAGCAAGTTCAAGTGCAAGTATATCTTTAACAGGCATTTCAGCTACCTATGATGTATACATATTACAAATAATTAACTCTAGCTCTGCTGATGATAATGTAGATTTTAGAATAAGAGTAACAAAAGCTAGTGATAGTTCAGCAGATACAACTACAAATTATGATGCAGCTGCTAAAGAAATTTTAACTTCTTCTTTTGGAAATATAGCGAATTTAAGCCAAAGTTATTACAAACTTGATATTAGAAGTGGAACAGGAACACAAGAAGTGATGAATGGAATTAGTTACCTGTTCAATTTTTTTAGTGCAAGTGATTACTCTTTTATAACAATGGAAAATAGTTTTAGAAGTGCAACTGCAACAGCAGGTCAAACTTTGGGTGGTGGTGTTCATAAAGTTGCACAAAGTTGCAATGGGGTAAATATATCATATTCAAGTGGAAATATAGCTAGTGGAGAATTTAAACTTTATGGATTACGAAAATAGAAAGGGGGTGGAATGAATGGGAAAAACTTTAGATGAATTTAAGGTAGAGGCACAATCAGAGATAGATGCTGAAAAACCTTTATACGCACAAGTTAATAACGAAAGGCGAGAATTTACAGATGCAGAATACGACCAAGCTGTATTGGATCGTGCTAATTATAAACTTGATGAGCAAGATAATGGATATATCAGAGCAAGGCAAGAGGCATTTGCAAGTATTGGGGATCAGTTAGATCAACTATATTGGGATATCGATGCAGGGAAGCTAGATAAGACTGGAGCTTGGTACAAAGCTATTAAAAAAGTCAAAGACGATAACCCTAAACCAAGTTAGGAGGTTAAGAAATGACTGGAATGAACTTAGAAACTTATGCAGAACTTAATCCGCATAAATCTAGATTTTCACAAATGGAGCATCCTGATTTAACAGCAATTGTTAAAGAAGCAGTTGACGGAATTAAAAAAGGAATTGAGCCTACAATTGCGGCAAGATGGGTGGTCGAAGTTTCTCCTATTGAATTGACAATTAAACATGACACAATAAGGCAGTGGTTATTTGACAAAGCGAGAAATTAAAAAAACTAATTTAAATGAATTTGTTAAATCACAAATTGATTTAAATGCACCAATAAAAAAGAAGCAAGATATACCTACAGGTTTTGAGCCGGGCATTTCATGGGACGATAAAACAAAGTCCGGGACAGTAACAAGTAGAGCCTTAAGTAGTAATACAGAGCCTAATTGGGATCAGTATTTAGAGCAGTGGGGTTATGATCCTACTAAATATAAAGTTAAAAAAGATACTTTACAGTTTAGATGTTGGGACGCTAATTTTGGTAAAGATGAAGCAGGGGATCCTGTAATTGAAACTCTTTATTACTACAAGTGCGATATTGGTTTAAAAAATCCTGAAAAAGATGATCTAGATTATGTTCAGTTATTAAAAGAAATAAAAAATCATAAACCAAGTAAACCGAAAAAAACATTAGATAAAAATTTAGCTTTTGTTGTATGCCTTAGCGACTGGCAAATAGGTGTCCGGGAGACTGATCAAATTATGAATAGAATTTTAAAAGGTATAGATGATGTAGAAAACCGAATAAAAGAGTTATCCCGGATGGGTGTAAAGCCTGATCAATTAGTCATTATAAATTTAGGGGACCTGGTTGAAAACTGTGGGATGAATTACTATGCCAATCAATTAGCAACATTAGATGTGCCTTCATTACGTACACAAATGATGATTGCAAGAAGATTAGTGATGAAATGTATAGAACGATGGAGCAAATTATTTGATAAAACCCTATGTATTTCAACTCCCTCGAATCATGGAGAAACCCGATCGGGTGGTAAAGCTATAACCGATAATGCTCAAGACAACTTAGATCTTCAGCTATTTGATAGTATTGCTGAGACTTGTAGCCTTTCTGAAGCCTATAAAAAAATAAAATTTGTTATCCCGGAGAGATCACAAGCAGTAACTTTAGATATAAAAGGTGTGATCCTTTCAAGCCTTCATGGTCATCAATTTGGTAATTCCGGGCAAACAGCTTATGCTAAAGCAAAGAGATGGGCTAAGGACCAAGCGTTAGCTGACACAACTGTTGCTCAATTTGATATTCTTTTAAATGGTCATCTTCATCACTTTTCATGGGTTAACGAGTCATTTAGACACTTTATACAGGCACCATGTATGCTTCCTCCTGACGAGGATGATTGGTTTGCTTCTAAATATGGATCAGTCTCTAATAGTGGAGTGTTAACTTTTGTTATTGGGGGAGAAAAGAAAGTGCAACATTTAGAAGTTTTATAGTTAGGACATAAGGTCTCCTGGTCCCTGCTGTTATTATCGCATTATGAAATTAGATGTTATTAGAACACAATTTGGAGAAGATGCGACTAATGGAATCTTGCTAATTGATGGAGTATTTGAATGCTTTACTTTAGAAGATCAAGTTAGGAAAGGATCTAAAGTTTTAAGTGAGACCGCTATTCCTCTAGGGGAGTACGAAGTTAAATTTAGAACTATCGGAGGCTACGACTCCCGCTATCAGAAAAAGTATGGGACGACTTGGCATAAAGGTATGTTAGAACTTCAAAATGTGCCTAACTTTAAATATATATTAATTCATACAGGGAACACTGATGAACACACTGCCGGGTGTTTACTACTTGGAGAAACTCAACAAGATTTAGATAGAGGCAAAGATGGATTTATTGGTGGCTCAGGAGATGCATATAAGAAGTTTTATCCAAAAGTTAGAGATGCTTTACTTAATGGAGACAAAGTAACCATCAAATATTCTAATATTAATGTAAGCCAAAAAAAAAAGAATTATCGAATAAAGCAACAGATGATCTAATGCTTACTGAATTGGTTAATAAGAAATTTGACACAATTATTAAAGAGTTGAAGGCTCTCAAAACACTTCAAACACGTAAACCCCAATAGGAGTCTATATAAAAATATCTTGTCCAAGATGTAA
>VTLG01001083.1_pt1 | contig 19225 bp, 20 predicted proteins | sample 4694571 | NCBI WGS metagenome assembly VTLG01 (sample SAMN12604809, study PRJNA352737) | marine metagenome | biome: ENVO:00000447; feature: ENVO:00000209|ENVO:00000569|ENVO:01000036; material: ENVO:00002151; isolation source: viral sequences binned using virsorter ...
ACTATCACAAAACATAAAGAAAAAACAACCAAACTTTGAAAGAGATTTTGCATGATAGTAGATAAAGCTAATCCATCACAGGATTATAAAGATTTAATTAATTCTTATAAAGAGTTACATAAGAATACAGGAGCATTTAAAGGTATAAGTTTAAGACCTTTAGTGCCTTCATTACATAAAATAATAAAAAATAATAACTGTAAAACATTATTAGATTATGGATGTGGTAAAGGATATGCCTATGATGATAGACATAGAGAACTAGGACTAGCAGATACAGTACAAAATTTATGGGGTATAGATTCTTATACTTTATATGATCCTGCTTATCCACAGTTTGATAAAATACCTACAGGTAAACATGATATTGTTTTATGCACAGATGTTATGGAACATATACCTGAACAAGATTTAGATTGGGTAATACAAAAGATACTTAACTATGCTAATAAAGCAGTATTCTTTAGTATATGTACTATGGATGCATTAAAAACATTTCAAGAAGGTAAATTCAAAGGTAAAAATGTACATGTAACTGTAAAAGAAAAAGAATGGTGGCTAGATAAATTTAGTAAAATTTGGGGTAAACAAAAAACACTAAAAGTATACTTATATTTTTCTGGTAAAGATGGTAACTTTGCAATATGTTTAAAGAAAAGGAGAAACAAAGATGGCACTAACAGCACTAATAGCACCAGCAACAAAACTGCTGGGTAAATTTATAGAAGATAAAGACCAGAAAAATAAACTTGCACATGATCTAGCTACAATGGCAGAAAAACATGCTCAAGAATTAGCTAAAGGACAGATAGATGTAAATAAAGAACAAGCAAAACATCCTAGTTTATTTGTTTCAGGAGCTCGCCCTGCAATAATGTGGGTCTGTTGTCTTGGGCTTCTATGGCAGTTCTTCGTAGGTCCGATTTTAACTTGGGCTACAGGTATTTGGTTTCCTGATATAGTTCCACCACAGCTAGAAGTAGAGGGATTAATAACATTAGTTATGTCACTTCTAGGACTTGGAGCCATGAGGTCATTTGAAAAGTCAAAGAATGTAGCTAGAGATAACTTAAAGTGACAACAGTATTTCTATTAGTATTATATTTAGGTCAGGTACAACAAGAAAGTAATATGGTATTTGCAGATATTAATAGATGTAGATATTTTGCAAGAACATTAATGAGACAACCTGCTGTACCTGGTGGTGCTAAATATAAAGCTATATGTAAACCTATAGAAGTAGATGCAAATAATCCAAAAGTAAGAATATATAGATGAGATGTTGGCACTGTGATACAGAATTAATATGGGGAGGAGACCATGACTGTGCAGAAGATACAGAAGATTATCAAATGGAGACTAATTTTAGTTGTCCTAACTGTGGCTCCTTTTATTTAGCATACTATCCAAAGGAAAAACAAGATGAGCCTGAATGAAAAACAAGAAAAGTTTGCACAATCTTACATACTACATAGAAATGCGACTGAAGCTGCAAGAGCTGCAGGATACGCTAAAGAATCTGCGTACAATCAAGGGTATCGCTTACTACAAAATGAAGAGATTAAAGAAAGAATTGAAGACTTAGAAAAAGAATTAACTACAGATGTAGATGTAGTATCTGAACTAGAACAACAATATACATATGCTAAGAATAATGGTCATACTAATAGTGCTATTAAAGCATTAGAATTATTATCTAGAGTAAGAGGTAATAAATCAGATAATGAAATGAATCTAAATCCTGAAGAATTAGAAGATCAAATTGTAAATTGTTTAAATGTTTTAGGAAAAAATAAAGTAGTAGAATTACTACATAAATGTAATTTTAATCAACCGACAGAATTAAATAAAGAATCGCACCAACAACACCAAGAAAAAATACAACAAGAACACCAAGAATAATATTCTCTATCATTTGTGCTTGTTTTCTTTTAGCTTCTTCTATAGCTTCTTTTTTTTGTTTTCGTATATCTGCTTGTATTCTAAGAACTTCATTCCAAGCATTAGGACCATAAGATAAATTAACAAAATTACGCAGATCATTTTCCATTGCTATAGCTTTCTTTTTTATAGCAAAAGTTTCTAGAGCTTCTTCTTCTACAGAACCAAATACTCTATTCTTTTTCTTATTATGTCCTTCTTTAACATCTTGTATAGCACCCATCCATCTGCCTAAATCTTTAGACATACTCTCTACATCACGACCTACCTGAAATCCTTTTTTAATAGCATTAAATGCAGTCGTAGCCACACCAAAAGCAGTAATTGGGTCCATTTATTATCCTTTATTTGTAAGACCATATCCAAGGTCTAGGTCTTTCTTGATATTTATCAGGTTCTACATCATCTAAATGTATAAACCTTTTACTATGTTCTCCACGTTGTTGTATTCCTATACCTGTAAAGCCTAATACAACAGCAAGTTTAACTACAGTAAATGCTTTTTTACCAGAACAAACAATATCTACAGCTTTACCAAGTAGATGAGCTGAGTTTTTAGATCCACCGATTCTTTCATTATATTCAGGTGATCTATATCCAGAACTAATAACTAGAGGTTGCTTAATAGTTTCTCTTAAAAGAATAAGTTTATCCATAAACTCTTCCATCATTTTAAGTTCACCAGTACCTTTACATCTTAGTTCATCTTCAGAAAAGTATTTCCATCTTTTATGCTCCATTACTTTTTTCTCCTAGTTCCTTTATTAGCAAATATAGTTTTTCTTACTTTCTTACCTTTAGTAAATTTTTTACCTATAGGAGATAAACTAATATTAGGAGAAGTCATAGCTAATCCTTGTCCTTTTGTTAGTCCTGTTGTTAAAGTTCTTCCTTCTCCTTTTTTTCTTTTTACACCTTTTAATATTTTTTTAAATCTTTTAGGTATAGCACGTATTCTTCTTTTTCTTCTAACCATTAGCTTGTCTCCTTATCATATCATCTATTTTACTTTCAAGTCTATCAAATCTTTGCATAAGCTGTGTCATATCATCTTTAACATCTTCTTTAGTAGCATACATAATTGCCATATTTTCTTTAGATTTAGATAGCTCATCTTTTACTTTACTAATGGCAGCAGAAGTAGAACGTATCCACCATAAAAATCCACCTATTGCCATTGTTAGTATAGCATTCCATATCATAGTCATATCTGCCATTATTTACTCCTCTTTATTTTCTTCATATTCTTTAATATTTTTAAATGTAGGTAAATCAATACCCATATATCTACTATAAATTTGTACTAATCTATTATTAAGTTCAGCAGTATCTACATCTTGTTTATATTTATCTTTAATATATCTAGCCCATGTTTCAAAACCAACACTAACTGGTTCTAAAGCTGTTAAAAATTTACCTGATTCTAAAGATTGTAAAAGTAATTTTTCTTGTGCTTGTGTTTTTAAATAACCATCTTTTCGTAAAGAAAGAATAATATCTGTATTTTTCATTCCTGCTGCTTTAGCATTAAGACCTAATGCAAATATTTTATCTACTGAATTTAATTGTGCTTTTAAAGTATCTTCATATAATTTAACAATTTCATTTGTATCTTTAGCTTCATATCCAGTACGTAAAGCTTTATAAGGTTGACTAGTTTGTTGAAACTTTTTACCTAAACCTTTTAAATTATAAGGTAATGCTTGATAAGGTTCTACTAATTGAAAAGGAATACCTACAGCTTTTTGTAAAGCTTGTTCTTTTAATATTTTAAATCCACCTTTAGTAGGTAAATTACTAAAAGCACGATAAGTTCTTTCTATATCATTAAGAAATGTAGGTTTAAAAGATTTCCATATTCTATTTAATCTAGTAGCCATAGGAATTTTACCTTCAGGTGTAGCTGTTAATCTAGCACCATATTCATTTTCTCCTTGATAAGCTTCTACAATACCTTTAGCAAACATAGATAAACCAAAATTATCAAATATACTATCTGCAATTCTAGTTTTAGCTTGACTCCATTTATTATCTACTGTTAAGTCACCTTGTAAACGTAAAACAGAAAGTAGTATCTCTCTCCAAGGAGCCCAAGGATCTATATAAGATAAATTTAACATAGGTAATCCTTCTTTTAACCAATTTCTAAATTCAAGTATACCATCTTTATTTCTTTTTGCTACAGATCCTAATGATGAAAGCCAAGGAACATACTCTTGTCCTCTAGCAAATTCAGGTAAAAATGCATCTCTTATAGCTTGCATTATAGTTTTATTTAAACTATATTCTTTACCCCCAATAGTTGTTTTTGCATTACTATTTAAAGTAGTAGGCTCTCCTTCACTATCTTGACCTATAATCATATTACCAGTTACATAGCCTGTACCTGTTGATAAACTTAATGCACTTATAATACTACCTAATCTTTTATATCCTTGAAATAATTGAGCACTACCTTTTACTGTACCATCTTCATTTCTTTGTCCTAATTTTTGTTGTGCTCTTCCTTCTCTAATATCTCTAAATGCAGTTTCTATAATATTATAAGTTGTTCTTAACTGTTCTGTTTTATAAGCAAGAAAGTCAGCAGTAGGAAATCTACGTGCTGCTTTAAATATACGAGCAACTTCACCATAGTTATCCATATGTGCTCTTGTCATTTGTGCAGCATAATCATCTAATGCAGTTACTTCAATTATAATATCTTTACCTTTATTTGGTCCTGAAGAATACTTTCCTCCACTATTAAATTTATCAATAACTTCATCTGGATTAATTCCTTTATCTTTTAATACTTGTCTATAATTAGATCTTTCATTTAAATAACTATACCATTTCCATATATCATCCATTGATTGATATACATCTAATATTTTATTATTTATTTTATTATAATATCCTAATAATTTTGTTTGAGTATTTATTTTATCAGTACCCATCATACGATTAGCATCTAAAAACCAATTTATATCTGCAGTTTCTGCTAATGCTTCTTTTAAGTTAGCTATTTTAACACCTGAACCATATATATTTAGATATTGTAATTTTTGTACTTCTGCTGATAGCTCAGGAGTTTGTTGTTTACTTAATGCAGCAAATACTTTAGGTAGCACTTTTAAATTAGTAATAGTTAAATTACCAGCTCCTAATGCTTTTAACATAGCACCAGCAAAGTTTCTAGGTAAAGCTGATACAGAATAAGCAGTTTTACTTATACGTGTTAAAGCTTGTAATCCTAATATTTGTCTAAGTGGAACAGCAATACCAAAAACAGTAGGATTTATAAGTGGTTGTAATTCATTACCATTACGTATAGCATCTACAATAACTTCATCAGCACGAATACCTTCAAGAGGATTATCAAAATCTGAACTAAATTTTTGTAGTTTACTAGCTTCTAATAAACTTTTTGTTCCTTCTTTAAGAGGAACTTTACCAGCTCTAGGCATAAGTAAATCTGGAAATTGTCCTGATTTAGCTAACTTTCTAATAGCATCTTCATATTTAAAGTTTTCATAAGTTTGAAATAACTTCATAATAGTATTAGCATAATTAGAAAAAGGATCTCTATGTTCACCCATTAATGTTCTTAACACAGGTGGTATTTCTTGTTTTCTAAAAAATATACCTTTAATTGGAGCACTACCTTCAGGAGAATTTAAATTAAAACCTTGTAATCCTAATCTTCTAATATCATCTATTTCTTTTATAGAATATCTTTTTAAAAAATTATTAAATATTTCATCTGTAATATTTTTATCTAAAAAAAATAATCTTTCTTTTTCTATATTAGTTAATTTTTCAGGAGTTCTATTTCTTTTTGTATCTAAAAATTGATATTCTTTTTGTAATTTACCTAGTTCATCATCAGTATAATTACCTATATCTTTTGATACACTTCTAAAAGATCTTGCTAAATCTGGATCTTTTAAAAATTGTGTTCTAAAAAATTTTCTAGCACTTTGTACTATATTTTTATAATAATCTGTTTGAGGATTTAATATTTTTTCAATATAATCTGGATTATCAAATAACTGATATTGTTGATTAACATATAAAGTTACACCATGTTTATCATTTTTAGTTTGAGCAATCATTTGACTATGAGTTTCATTACCAGGTTTTACATAACCAGTACCATCAGGATTATCTTTAGTTTTAGGTAATAAAAGTTTTTGAAATTCAATTATATTATCTCTCATATTTAATAATTGATTTCTAATATTTAAAGGTATAAGACTTATAACATCTTCATATTCTTCTCCTGGACCAGTAACTTCTTCTACATCTTTTCCTCTTTTTTGAAATAAAAAAGTATCTAATCTTTTAACTCCTTGATCTCTTTCTTCTGGTGCCCAATCTTTCCATCTTTTACCTTCTTTATTTGTCCAACTTTGAAGTTGTTGATTTAATTTATTCCATTGAGTTTGTATATTAACTCCTATAGCTCTTTGAGCAGATTTAGATTTCTGGTATCTATTAACAATATCTTTAGGAAGATTAACACTAGATTTTATCCAATTAGGAGCTAACTTTAATATTCTATCAAAACCAGCTCTTACTTTATTTTTTTGACTATTAGGTATAGTATTATTTATTTTAGGTTTAAATTTAATTTTATTTTTAGCTACAAATACAGGCTTACCTAATTTATTAACAACTTTAACATCTTTAAATTTATCTAATAATAAGTTTAATTGAGTTTCAAAATCTATACCAACTTTTTCTTTTAATTTAACTTTTTTAATTCCATCTAAAACTTCAAGTCCTTCTTTACTATCAGGTGGTAATAACTCTTCTACTATTTCTCTAGGTTTAAAATCTCCTTGTAATCTTAACTTACCTTCTCTAGCATCATACATACTTAATAATTGATTAGATTCAAAATCACCTAAATCTTTAGTTCTTCTTGGTCCAATATTAACAACTAAAGTTCCATCATCTTTTAAATTTTTTATAGATTTTTCTAAAACAGAATCCCATAATGTAGGATTATCATACCTTCCAGCAACATTAGACATTATCATAATATCTTTATTTTCTTTTCCTAAATTATCTGGACTTTCATATAATTCTTTTTTATTATACTTTTGAGCTCTAGCTACATTATTTGTTAACTCTTCTGAAGTTACAGTATTAATAACTTTATCTCCTCCTTCAATAGCAGTTCCTTTTTTTAGTTGTTCTATTTCAGGAATAATTATATCACCCTTTTTTTTATTAAAAGTTTCAGCTTCTTTTTCATTAGCTTTTTTAAATATACCAGAACCAAAAGAATGTACATCAGGTTTAATACCTTTTTTATTATATTCTTTTATAATATCTTCAGTAACTCTCATAGCTGTACTATCATTAGCTAATGTATCATCATATGCTTCATTAGCAAGTCTTCTAGCTTGTTCTCCTAATCCATAATATTCTGGAGAATCATTTAATTTAACAGCATTATCTGCTTCTTGTAGTTTTCTAATAGCACGACTTCTTGTAAATTTTTCTCCTAACATAGGAAACAAATAAGCAAAGGTACCTCCAAGAATACCTCCAGTAACAGCAGTCAAACCAAATCTAGTTAAATCAATATCTTCAAAATCTAAAGGTTCTCCTGCTTCTATTTGTTGATGAAATAAATCAAAAGCACCAGCATATGTAGCACCCATAGGTGCATAAATAGTTAATGCATTTTTAAAGTTCTGTCCAGCATTTGCATAACTTTTCCTAAAAGGTATTCCTCCTTTTCTAAATACTTTTTTTCTAGCTGCTGTTAAAGTTTTTGGTCCTACTATTTTAGCTGCATTTTTAGCTAAAACATTTATTTGTTTTTGAGAAAGCTTTTCTACAGATTTAATTCCTAATTTTTTAGTTGCTTCTTTAACTAATTCTTTTTGTACAGCATTTTGTAAAGAACGTCTAGCTACAAACGCTGCAGCTGGTCCACCAACTAATTTTAATAAAGCAGGTCCAAATAATAAAGGAATATTAATAGCATCTGCTACTGAAAAATAAAGAGCATCACCTACAGAACGTAATGTAGGATCTGTTTTTTTATACTTTTCTAAATTTCTAGCCCATGCTTCTTGAACTTCTGGAGTCCAACTACCTACATCAAATGCTGTTAATCCTGCATTTGTAAAGTTCCAACCTACTCTAGATAGTCTTTCTAATCCATCATATGCTAATTGTTTATTATCTTTTGTATAAGGTCTACCTGTTTCATACTCAAGAATAGTTTTAGTATCTTGTAAAAACTCTGGATCATTTCTAAGCATTTCTTCAGTTAGTTCTTCTTGCTCAGTCTCTTTTTCTTTTTCTTCTTGTTTAAGTTTATCTTGTTTTATTTTGTTTGAAATAGTAGCAGAATCAACTCCAAAAGGAGAAGACAAAGGAGGAGAAATAGATATATTACTACCTGAAGTATTAGGAACATTACTAGGTATATTACTAGGTATATTACCACCTGGAGCACTAGGAACATTACTAGGTATATTACTAGGAACTTGTCCTGGTATTTGATTAGGAAATAAAGTAACCATAAATATTAAGGTGTTTTAATTAAATAAGGATTTGTATATAAAGAAGCTTTAGGAGTTTTAGGTGTTGTACTATAAGTATCACCTCCAAAATATAAATCTTTTACAGTAATATTATCATTTATTTTATTAGGAAACTTATTTTTTATATCATTAAAAGTTCTAGCTTCTAAAACATCTTTTGCTTTTTCATTAGAAGCTGGATTTGTAAATATTTTAGTCATAAAATTATATTTATCTATATCTTTATTATCTGGTAGTTCTAAAGCTAACTCAATAAGATAATCACCTACTTCAGTTAGTTTTGGTTGTAAGTTATTATAACCAAAAGAAGAGTCATAAAATACACCTTGAGCTATTCTTTGAACTTGATTATTTGGATCTGCAAAAATTTCTATTACTTTATTTGAATCACCATAATTTCTTGCTGCTTCGGCATATAAGTTAGTTTTACGTTTTGAAAAATCACTTAACATAGCACCATACATTTTACTAAAGTCAGCTATTACTTCAGGACTAAAAGCTTTAGCACCTAATCTTCTTAATTCAGCTGAATTTAAGTTATCTATAGAATCTAATTCAACTCCAAAAAATTGTTTAGATGCAGAAGATAGTAATGCTTTCATTTCAGAGTCTTCTGTAACACCTTTTTCTACTAAATCAACTATATCTTTTTGTACACCTTTATTATAATCAGCTGTAGCTGCTATTAAATCACTTTCGTTTTTAGCTATATCTATTAAGTTCTTTTCTCTTTTAAAATAACTATCAACATTTGTAGCTAATCTAGTTAAATCTAATTGTGCTTTATCTTTATTCATATCAAACTTAGTTTTAAATAAATTTAAATTATAATTAGCTTCATTAAGTTTTGTATCTGTCTCCATTTGACCTATAGTTAATGTTTCTTGTGATTCATCTTTAGCAGTGCCTAATACATCTTTTCCTATAGCATATTTAGATTCTAAAAGTTCTCTAGGAATATTTTCTATTTCTTTCAAATCTTCTCTATATTTTGTCATTCCTGGTTCTGCTACAGTAGCAAATTCTGAACCTACATCTGAAGCAAATTGAGCAAGGCTAAGTCCTGGATCTCTTGCTTTACCAAAAGCTTTCATCATAGATAATCCTATATTAACATTTTTAGCTTCTTCAGCTTCTGCTCTTCTTCTATCTAATTCTTCTTTAGTACCTAATGTATCATATAACTGCATTAAAGGATCTACTGTTTCTTTTTTAAATGTTTCTCTTTCACCTGCAATAATTCCTTTAGGTGCTTCTCCTAAATCTAATTTACCTTCCATTTTATCAAAGTCTGGTACATCTATACTTACTTGACTTGTGTCTATCATTGGAAATTGATTAGTAACACGATACTCAAGAGGAGGAGCTTGATCTGTAGGTAAGTAAATACTACGTATATTTTGATTAGTATTATCTTCTTCTTCTTTATTAGGTATTTGTAGATTTACTCCTGCCATATTTGAAACAACAGGTAAATTTACTAAACCACCTTGAGCTCTAGATAACATTCTTCTCATATCTCTTTCTTTTAATTTTCTATCTAAAAAATCTCTTTCTATTTCTTCATAAGAAGGTAATGGTCCACCTGTAGGAGCTCCTCCACCTTCAATAGATTCAGCAAGTTCTGCTTCTATTCTATCAGGAGCTGCTTTATAACTAGGAGGATATATATAAGGACCATCTTCTACATCTCTTCTATTAGTTCCTCCTACACCATATTTATTATAAAATTCATTTTCAGTTAATGTTCTTGCATCTTCTCTATATTGATCTCTTGCTGCTTCATCTTCACCATATTCTTCTTCATCCTTACCAAAAAAAGTTTGTTTATTTTCTCCCATTTGATTAGATATAATATCTGCAATACCACCACCAGTAGCACCACCAAATACATTAGCTAATGGTTTACCAGTAAATGCAGTATATGCACCTAGTCCTGTACCACCTAACTGTAGTAACTGACTAGCTATAGAAGGTGTAGGTTGATATGTAGTCGCAGTTTGAAAGGTAGATGGTTGAAATGGAAAACCTCTAACTATAGCAGAGTATTCTTGTAATGCTCTAGTTGGAAACTCTCTTTCTTCCATAAACTGTCCTTTAGCTAAATCTAGTGCTAACTGTTCTTGTTGTCTTTCTTGTTCACCTAACTGTTGTTGTACAGCTAAATCTCTTAATGCTTGTTGTGGTACAGTTTGTCCTAACTGTGATAATTGTTGAGCTTGTTGTAACTCTCTAGCTTTTTGTGCTTCAAATGCAGCTCTACCTTGCGTAAATGCAGCAGCTGATCCTCTTTCTTGTATTTCAGTTAACCTATCTGCTAAACCCTCTCTAGCCATAGCTTCAGATATAGCTTGTCTAGATCCACCAAAAGGTTGTTGTGCTATAGCTTGAGCAGTAACTTGAGGTGCAATATTTCTTTCATAATCTTCTACAGCTTTTCTTTTAGCTTGATCTACTACAGCTTGTTGATATGGATTCATAAACTGTTGAGCTGTATCTCCTGTAAACTGTTGACCTAATCCTTCTAATGCAGTCTTAGCACCTGTAAAATATGGTGTAGCCTGTGCTACATCTGTGCCTGCAAGACCTGTAGTTTGTTGTCGCATAGCTTCCATAGCTGCTCTTTCTGCATCTGTAAACTGTGCAAGCTGTGGTCCTGTATATGCTTGATATGCTGCTCCTTCTTGTTGTGCCTTAGATTTTTCTAAGATGTCTTTTATAAAAGGAGCTAACTCTGTAGGAAACTGAGTTGTAGCAACTGTAGCTCCTGCAGGTGAAGGTTGTGTTGGAAACCTTGGTTGAAATATTGATACCATTCTTTACTCCTTATCCTCTCATTAATGATTGTAATGCTTTGTTACCATCTATTCTAGGTTGATGTTTAGTTGTACCATAAGCCATTTGTCTTAAATTTTTTCTAAAGTTATCTAATTTTTGAGCTCCTGCTCTAGCAGAACCATTACCTAATAAAGCCATATCAGGTGCAGAAACTACATATTCTTCTTCACTTATCTTCATAATACCTTTTGGTTTAGTTCCTTGTTTATTTGTAATAATCATTGTTTCACTATCACTCATGCCATCTGATCTAGGATCTACAGTATCAGGTACCATACCACTAGCAAATTGTTTATTCTGTCCTATTGCATTATTTATAATAGTAGATATACCACCACCATATGCAGCAGTTAATTCACCAGGTCTTCTACCTGATTCAGTTGTAAATGTAGCAGTTTGAAACTGTTGTGCATCTTCTAAATTACCTACTCCACTAGCCATTCTATTTACAATATCTTCTACAGTTTGTGGATTATTTGCAAATTTATATACATAATTATATAATACAGGATCTTCCATAGCAAGTCTAGCAAACTCTGCTGAGTCTCTTTGTTGTCCTTCCATTCTATCCACTAATCTTTGAGCAGCTTGTTTAGCATCTCTTTCCATTTGTATATTTTCTCTGGCAGATTCTGTTGCTGTCATTCCAGTATATGCAGCAGCTCCAGATTTAGCAACATCTCCAACATCTAATCTTCCACCAGTTAAAGGAATTTTAGTATCAGCTACTTTTGTAATACCTTTTCCAATTTTTTGTAATGGAGTAAGTTCTGGTTTTGCTTCAGGAAAAGCTCCTAAAGGAATATCTCCTGAATCTCCTGTAAAAGTTAATCCTTTTGTATCTACATCACTAGGACTAATATCTTTAGCATCAAAAATAAATTGAGATTTATCTTTAGGAGCTTGTGCAGCTCTATATTTATCTCCTGCTAAACCTAAAGCTGCACTTGTTAAACCACCTACTACTTTATCTCCTCTAAAAGGATCTCTTGTTACTCCTCTAATTCCTTCATCAGCTATTGAAGGAGCATAAGCTCCTGCTAAATATCTTACACCAGCTCTACCAAATGGACCTATACTTTGCATAAATGCACCACCTCCTGGTATCATATAGTTTAAAGCTAAATTTATTGCAAGAGTTTTTAAAAAATTACCAGTTCCTTCTCCACCACCTAAAGCTCCACTAATACCTTTACCTATATTACTTATACCTTTACCAATAGCTCTAGGAGCTTTTTTTATAGCATCTACAACACCACCAAAAAACATATTTTGTATAGGAAGTTCTGTTAAACCACCATATCTTTTTTCTATAACTCCTCTACCTATAAGAATATCTTTTTGTGTTATCTGACCATCACCACTTAAATCAGGAAAACCACCTTTAGCCATATATGTCATAGTTTGAGGTTGAGGTTGTTTCATCTGTCGCATTTGTTGTAAAGCTTGTAAATTAGACAGACCATCTCCTCTTCTAAGATTACGCATCATATTATCCATGATTTGCATTTTATTAGTTTGCATCATTTTCTTTTCCTTAATATTTGTTTTGGTGAATATGGGTTAGATTGTGCTAGTGTATTATTTGCTACAAAAGTATTTTTTTTAGGAAAGTCTTTCATTACAGAACTAAGTTTATCTAATCTAGTTACTGGTTGTACTACCATTCCTCTATTAACTAATCCAAAGTATGTATTAGATGGATTATTTAAAATGTTAAAGTATTCTTGTTGTGTATATTTATCTTTCATTAGTTTAAATTTTGCCATTCAGTTGTAGACCCTGAGCTTACATAGCCTTTAAATTTACCTGCACTTGCAGAATATGCTATGTCTCCTTTCTTAGGTCTTTTTAAAGTTGTTACTGTTGTTACTACAAGTACATTAGTTGATGGAGTTACTCTTTCTTGTTCATCTCTATTATCTAATTCATTAATTAATATAGAACCCCATCTTTGTATTTCTTCATACATATCACGTACTTCTTGATTTACAATATTTAAAAATTTAGGTAACTGAGGATATAATGCCATTATCTTTCTCCATCAGCTTGCATGCCTGCTCTAATAGAACCCCATCTCCATTTAGTTCCTGTACTATCACAAGATACTCTATACTTAGCTTGTCTACCTCTAGCTCTTACGTTTACTTTTTTAGTTGTATTACCTACAGTATAAGGACCTTTAGTTATAGTTTCTGTATCTTCAGGGTATCTTTTAGTTAATATCTTAAATTTTAAATCACCATTAGTAATATCAAAATCTGGAATTATTCTATCTATAAACATTATATCATCTCCATTGCCTATTTCCAAGGCTCCTGATTCAATAAATGATGTAACTGCTTGTCCATTAGCTGTATAAATATCTTTAGGTTCATTATTATATAAGTTACTACCTCCAGCTGTTGTACCAGTTGTTATTGTATTACCAAATATATTTCTATCTGCAAAGGTTGTAAAGAATGTAGAACCTATTGTCCAATATCTTTCTTCAGGAGAATAAATAACATAACTATCACATTCATCAGAACCTGTAGAAGGATATAACCAAATAATTTCTGTAAACTCAGAATTAATACCAGCATAAATTTTATCTACTTGATCTCTATTTAATCTATCAAAAACAAATCTTCTAACAGAACAAGGTAACTTTTTTACTGTACCATCAAATATATAAAAATTATCTGTATCCATCCAATAAGATCTACCATCATAATCAACTCCAGAATGTTGTCCTATTAATCCACAATTAGTACCAACTTGTGTAAATCTAAAAGTAAAAGGAGGTCCTACAAATTGCATAGTCCATAATGAATTATCTGTCCATATATTAATAGCATTTCTACTTCTTACACCACCCACAATTTTTGTACCATCTGTTAATAATACTTCTCCTGATGTAGAACTTACAGAAGGAGTCCAATTATTTCTATCTTCTTGATCACTCCATCTAACAGTCATTGGATTAAAGTCTCCATGAGGAGAAGCAGTAGTACCAAATATATTAGAGCCTAAACAAATTAAATGTCTATCATTAGGAGATACAATAACTGAATTAACTGTTGTTGGTGCATTAGTTACAGCTGCTGCTCTTACAGGACTTGTAGATGCATCTGAATCAAAATAATATATAGTGCCACCTCTTCTATTAGCAACTACATCTTCACCATAGTTATCTAAACTCCATTGTGTAATTTCATTATTAAAGTCACTAGCTCCAATAGATGTAGGTTGATTCCATCCTCTACCACCTGCTACACATACACCTGCTGTAAAAGAACCTGCACCATATCCTAAACCTGTTACAGCATTTTGTGTTCCTGATGCTATTAAAAAATGTATTGTACCACCACCACTAGATGATTGAGCTGCACTAGATGTTGTAGCTACAGACAAAGCAAATGTATTTGCATTAATAACACTAACAGGATATGTATCTGTTCCTAATAATATATTACCACCAACAGTAGTAGAACTTGTAAAAAAAACAAAATCACCTGTTTGTCTACCATGTGCTGTTGCAGATACTGTTACTGTATTAGAACTAATGGCACAAGAAAAAGCATTTGCTAATGTTGTACTTGCAGATACAGGAGTAATATCAAATATTTGATCTCCACTATGTTGAAATAATTTTTTATCTGTTCCAAATACAGCTCTTTTAAATTGATCATTATCAGCATAAACTAATAAATCTCTAGCATTACCTTCAAAGCCACCACTAACTTTTATTTCATGTCCTCTCATTACTTCTGGTTTATTAGCTCTAAAGCGTACTTTATCACCATCTACCCATTTACCATCTTCAGCATATTCAGTAGTTTCTTTATGGATACCTGCTCCAAATTCTAATTTTACTAATTTACCTGCCATATATTTTAATCAAAGTTTTTTAATAATGCTGCATCTATAGTTGATGCACTCCTTGTACTATATACTAGTATATCTACATCTGATGCACCTGTACTTAATGTAGGAGCTGCTCCAGATACAAATTGATATACACTATTATAAGATAATGTTCTTGAACCTGTACTATCTTGTATTATATATATTTGTCCTGTCTGTCCTGCTACTGCATTTGTAGGTGCTGCTAGTGTTCTATTGCCACCTATAGTAACTAAAAAGTTATTACCTAATGCAAAGTCTACTGCTATACTTGCAGCATCTGTTAATGTAGTTATTGGATTATATGCTCTAGCAGATGTTCCTACTTTTAAAGAACCTGCTTCTATATTTAAATCACCTCTTAGTGTAGCATTAGATGTTACTGATACTCTAGGATAACGTAAATCATTTGCAGATACTACTGCTACATTATCTGCACCTGTACCTAAATTTGCAGAAGCTGCTGTACCAAAACCCTCTCCTCTAGTATTTGTAGCAAATACACTTGTACCATCACAAATAACTAAACCAATAGAACCAGAAGGTATATTATATCCATCACCACTAGCTGTTTTAAGTTTAATTACATCACTTGCTGTAGTATTAGCAGATACTTTATTATTAATAACATAGCTTTTAGATTGAGCAGGTATTATCATAGATATAGTATTATTTACTCCACCTACTGAACCTTTAAGTTCTAAAAATGCAGAACGTGGTACATCACCTGCACCATCTATTGCAGATAGTGTAACTGTTGCTGCTGAACCTAAAGATACTGTTGTATATCCTGCAATAGCATCATCTACTAAACTAATAACACCATCATTTAATACAACACCCCATGAGTTAGGATTATCTCCATCACCCTGTTTTGTTAGTCGTAAGCTACTTGTAAATGTTGATGCCATATTATTCTCCTATTCAAATATAAATTCTTGTTGACCACCTATAAGACCACAAGTAATTTTGTCTGTTCCTGTTATCATAATTAACCAATTACCTTTGTATTTATTAGTGTATAATTCTATAATCTTATTATCAGATGTTACTGAAAAAGCTTTTCTAGTAAAATCTAATCTATTTTCTAAATCATTAATAGCAAAACTTCTTTTAGCACATGTGTGTCTTGTTGAATGTTCTTTTATAATTATATTAGCATTAACAGATATACTAAATAATATTACTAAAATATATAATATAATTTTATTAATCATTACATTCACACATTTTACCAAATAATCTTTTTTTAAATTTTTTATAAAACTTTTTTATTCTATCTAGCATATTGTTGAACATCATAATCATTACTCCATCTATTTATTCTTGCTATTGTTTTAATTGTTCCATCAGAATTCAATTCATTTGTATACAATAATTTAAAAGCTGTCATATCACTAGCATTATCTATAGCTGTTTCTATTTCAGTACAGTCATTTTTAATAGCTGCTACATATGTTTTAACTGCATCAGGTATAGGTTTACTACTATCATAGATACTTCTTTCTACTAACCAATTAAACTGTTTTATAAAACTATTAGCTTGTTGTTTAGCTAAATTTTTAGCTTTTGTTTTTAAACCATAGATATAAGTTTTATTACCTTTTTCATCTAATATATTATTACCATCTTCATCTTTTGCTTCTACATCTACTAAAGATTTTTCTGTTATTGTATAAGATGTTGTTACTTTTTTATCAGAAGCACTCCAAGTATATGTAGGACCTGAAGTATATTCAAATCTATCATTTCCTTTTGTGCCAGTATCTTCTACAGGATATATTCCTATAGCAGCTTTTTCAGCATCTGTATATTTAGTAAACATATTAGATGGATAACGAACTTCACCTATTACCAAAGATTTTGGTATTTTATAGATTTGTTCTATTTTATTATCCTTTATTAAAGCCCACATATTATTTCACCTCCTAAAAAGTATTGTTATATTTTAATGGAACATCACCCCATGCTCCATAAACGAAGTCACCACCATTCTCATTTACACCTGTACCACTACTTCTAATCTTGAAGCCATTACTTAAAAAATCAACAGGAACACCATTTGCTTCTACATCAGTTGTATCCCAAGTAAGATATGCATTAGCTGATGAATTAAATGTTTTTGGAGGTGAGTAAAATACATTCCAAGCTGTTGCACCACTACTTTTTTTTAAATATACCAATTTTGGTCTAAAACCTGTGAAAATAAATGGTCCATCAGCATTACCATTTCCAGTATAGGTAGAAAACCTACTATAGCCATCAACTCCATGCCATGCATAACAAACATAATCAGCACCTGAACCATTTGTAGACGTTCCAGCATTTCCTATATTAATAACATCTGTTGTTGGTTCTGCATTCCAAACAGAAGTATTTTCTGCGAAAGCTTCATTTGAGTTAAATTTTGCATATTTAGTATATCCTACACTCACGTGATAAACATTCCAATCAACATTTGCATCACGATTTTTAACTGCCATAAATTCAGGAGCTTTAGTTAAACCATGTCCCATAGTTAAATTACTTCCAGTTCCAGTATATTGTACAATTGAAAAACCTGCTGCAGGATTTGCTTGTACTGTAGAAGTTATTGAACCTTCTGAATTACTAGCTGTAGTTCCTCCATTAGCTTTCCAACACCATGCAATAAAATTATTTGTACTTTTTGACCAATCATTACCATAAGCTTGAAAGCTACTACTACCTACACTCTGTGCTCCAGAAGAACTTGGAGCTCCTCCTTGATATCCTTCTGACCCATTAGCATTTGAACTTATGGATTTACTATTACCAAAACCTCTTGAACTATCTTGTAGATAATGATTGTCTGTAGCACTTCTATTTTTTATCCATATTAAATCTGGTTGAAAATCAGTTGAGACTGTTACTGCTGAACCACTATCACCAGTATATGTATATACACCAAATTGTTTTGTAGGATTCTCGTCTGCTCCATTAGCTCCTCCAGGGTCTATATCAGATGATGTTGGTAAATTAGCTGAACATAAAGCTAAAAATCCTGTTGGTGGTGTATAATAAAAATCACCATAACCATTTCCATCTGTTGCTGCTGCAGAACCACTTGTTTTATTACCTGCAAAACTACTATCTTGTCCAAAATTAGCTGTACCACCATTATTAGGTGTGCCAGTATAGTAAGGTTCAAGAACAGGGTAAATTATAGGAACATCTCCATCCCAACTTGCTTGTTGATTACTATTTCCTGCAGGATTACCAGAATTATAAAATGTTCCATTCTTACTAATCCATAATTTTTTATTATCATAGTCTAATGCAAAACCTATTATATCTCCATCAGTAAAAGAAGTTACATTTGTGCTAGTAAGAGTTATAGTTCCCCATCTATCAGGGTCATCTTGAGCTGATGAATCATGTAAAGTGCCATTTTGTCTTATTCGTATAGCACTAGGAGTCATACCATTTAAAGTAGAATATCCTGAATAAAATCCACCACCTTCATATCCAGAACTTAATCCTGCGTATATATATCCAGTTCCATTAAAGTGAATATATATTTCCCAATACCACTTACCAGTTGTTATACCCATAGTAGCAGTACAGCCTGCTAAATCAGCAGCAGTATTACTTTCTAGTGTTAAGTTACCATCTTTTAAAGTGCTTCTTGAACCTTTTGTTAAAGGATTCCATGTTGCAAAATTTGTATTAGCTGTCATTATGAACTCCCTGCTCCTATGGTTGGACTATCTAAAACTTGATGGTCTGTACCCATATTAGTCGCTGTTAAATCATTATTATTACCTGAACTGTCATTACCTAAATCACTTGCATTTTCAAATTTAAGATAGAAACCATTATTTCCAAAAGTTAAACCACTTGGGTCTTTTGGTATCCACACACCATTTTTACTCTCTCCTAAATCAGTTGCTGCATATTGTGTTCCATCAATAAATACATATTCAGCAATATATCCATCAAAAGGTAAATAAGCACTCGCTGATGTATCACCTCCAGAACCTACAAAT